>Ga0181612_154359_pt1 | contig 10143 bp, 6 predicted proteins | sample HoacroProtozoa21_FD_119630 | JGI IMG/M metagenome (GOLD analysis project Ga0181612, IMG submission 119630) | Hoatzin crop microbial communities from Cojedes, Venezuel. Combined Assembly of Gp0051906, Gp0051904, Gp0051908
ACATATCTCTTATAATAAGAAATGATCAGGGTGGTGAGAGGAAGGGCGATGATAAGTCCGATAAACCCGAGCAGGTAGCCCCACACCGACAGGGCGAGGAGCAGGATGGCGGGGTTCAGGCGCATCGCCTTGCCCATAACCTTCGGAGTTACCCCCATGTCGATAATCCCCTGCACGATGCAGAACACGATAACCGCCGAGCCCATAATAACCCAGAAGTTCTGACCGGTGTCGGCAGCCTTGAAAAGGGCGAGGAAAGCCATCGGGATCAATGCCACACCGTGAAGGTAAGGCACGAGGTCGAGAATGCCGATCATTATTCCCAAACCGATGGCCACGGGGAAGTCGATGATCGACAAGCCGATACAGAAGAGCACTCCCATGATAAATGCCACAAGGCCCTGGCCGCGCACGTAGTTGTCGAGCTCACGCTGCATATCGAGCACGAGAACCCTCACAAAACGGCGGTTCTTCTTGGGAAACATCCTTATAAAGCCACGGCCGAGCACCTCATAGTCCAACAATATGAAAAAGAGATACATAAGGGTGATGAGCGATGCCACGACGCTTATCACCATCGTCGTGGTCTGACCCACAATATTATACACCTTGGGAAGCATATTCTTCACGATGTCGGAAAACTCGCTGCTTTTGAAGAATTTCGTCACCTCCTCCTGGTTCTCGGCCACCCACTCGCTCACCGCGGCAGGGATGCTGCTGGTGATATTCGCCTTCGTCTTCACATAATTCGTGGCCAACACGCCGAGCTTCTCAAACTGCTCTATCATTGGCGGAACGATGAGATACACGATGCCGGTGATGACTGCCACGACAATAATCATGGCGATGACTATCGAGAGGGCACGGTTGCCTACCTTCATCTTCTTCTGAATGAATATCACCAAAGGATACATAAGATAAGCCAGCAAGGCGGCCACGAAGAATGGCAGCAACACACCGCTGAGGTAATTCAACAGCCATACCAGGACTCCACAGCCCAACAACACCATGCAGCCACGAACAAAACGGTCGAAAGTTATTTTTCCGTCAATCATAACATATCATTTTATAACCTGCTCCACAAAAGAGCCCCCTCTTGAAATTTCTGAGCCTGCCCTTGAAAATCACAAACCTGCTCTTACAAAAAAAGCGGCGAGAACCTCGCCGCTCCTGTGATCCGTTTGGGGCTCGAACCCAAGACCCCAACATTAAAAGTGTTGTGCTCTACCAGCTGAGCTAACGGATCATTTTTGAAATCGGGTGCAAAGGTATAGCTTTTTTTTCATTCCCGCAAATTTTTTGCCAACTTTTTGCGCTTTTTCTTGCAAAAAAGTTGAAAACAGCCTTTTTTTCGCCTTTTTACGCCCCTCCAAAGCCGCGAAAGCTTCAAAATCGCTCTTCACCGCGGCTTTGCAGTGCCACCTCTCATTTCTCAATTAACGCGACCGCGTATGCCGCTATCCCCTCCTCGCGCCCGGTAAATCCGAGTTTCTCTGTCGTCGTCGCTTTAATTGACACGTCCTCCTCGGATATTCCCATAACCTTTGCGAGGCAGGCTTTCATCTCCGGCACGTGGGGATTGAGTTTCGGCCGCTCGGCGCATACGGTGCAGTCGATATTCCCCACCCTGTATCCTTTTGTGCCTATCAGCTCCACCACCTTGGCGAGCAGTATCTTACTGTCGATATTCAGTGTGTCGTCGGAGGTGTCGGGGAAATGATAACCGATGTCGCGCATGTTCGCGGCACCCAACACAGCATCGCAAATGGCGTGAATAAGCACGTCGGCGTCGCTGTGCCCCAGCAAACCCATACTGTGCTCTATCTTCACACCGCCAAGCCATAAGTCGCGGCCCTCAACAAGGCGGTGAACATCAAAACCCATCCCTACTCTTATCTTCATAATGAATAATTATATCCTTAATTCCATCCATATCGAAGCTCATGAAACATTCTTTATTCCATCCATATCGAAACTCATGAAACATTCTTTGTTCAAAAAACGGTTTACCGTTTTTTGAACAAATCCTTAATTCCATCCATATCGAAACTAAGTGAGAATCTCAGCGTTTGGTCGAGAGGATTGCTCTTCGCGGTGGCGATGAGGTAGTTGACATCGAGTGCGAAGACGCTCATTCTGAAACCGGCTCCTACGGTGAAGTATTTCAGGTTTCCCTTGCTTGCCGACTGGTGGTGATAACCGGCACGAACAGAGAATTTGTCGTTATACACATACTCTGCTCCTGCGCTCCATCGTATTTCCTTAAGCTCCTCGCTGAACCCTCCGGGGGCGTCGCTGAAACTTTTGAAGATACCTTTGATGGATGACATCTCACGATATTCTGTCTCAGCCGCATCATATTCCTCCTGAGTGGCATAATTTTCCCGCTGCGGCACTGTGGGCACAAGATATTTGTTGAGGTCGGCGGAAATCATAAACTTGTTATATTCGTCGATGGGCACTGTCAGGGCACCACCGAGACGAAGGTTGGCGGGGATGAACTCACTGTAGTCCACGCCTCCGAAACGGATTTTACTACCCACGTTGCTGATGTTCAAGCCAAGGCCCAACTGGCACTCGCGGTTGCCTATCATCGGGAAGGTCTGGAAATAGCAGGCCAGGTCGGCGGCGAAGGCAGAGCCCGGGGAGGTGTCGGAAGTCAAATCATACTGCAGGTCTGAATAGAGCCATCTCACTGTCGCGGCGATGGAGAATTTCTCGCTCAGCATGATAGAGGCGCCCACGTCGATGGCCATCTCGTAGGGGTTGATGGTGGCGGCGTCGTCAGCCTCCGACATATACACCTCTCCGAGGGAGAAATAGCGCAGCGAACCGCTCACGGCGGCATAGTCGCCAATGCGGTAGTAGCCCACGAGGTAGGCCAGGTCGATGTCGTTGACCAACTGTCGCAGCCACGGTGTGTAGTTGAGTGCCACTCCTGCACGGCTGATGTTGAAAGGATATTTCGCCGGGTTCCAATACTGCGAGAACACATCCGGGTCGGTACCGGCTCCGGTGTCGCCCAAACCGCCTCCGCGCGCGTCGGGTGCAATTGTCTGCGACACCACGGCAGAATATTCCAGGTTGAACATATCCGTCTTCTCGTCAGCTCTCGCTCCGGCGGCCGAGAGAAGCATCGCGTTTAATATAATCAATTCTTTCTTCATACGTATAAAATAACTCGCTTTCGCCTTTTTTATTGTATGCCATTTGTTAATTGCGTATAACGATGAGCTTATTTGCCTTCGATGACTTGTCGCTTCCCTCACAGCCTATTTTCACGCGGTAGAGGTAAACGCCGGTGTCGAGTTTGGCGCCCGAGGAGCAGGTGAGGTCCCAGTCGATGGTCGTGGTGGTGGTGTCCGACTGCTTTGTGGCGGTGAGCTTGTGCAACTGCCTTCCGCTCATGTCGAAGATGTCGATTTCGATGTCTAAGTCAGAGCCGGCACGGTCGTGGGTGATAATGAATGTTGTGGATGAAAATGCCGGGTTGTCGGTGCAGTTCACGCCCATGAGGTCGGGGGTGAGTCCGTTGACGACATAAAACTCCAGTGTCGATGTCGAGGAATTGTTGAGCACGTCCCAGGCCCTGAATAGCAGCGAGTGGTAGCCTGTCTCCAACTCCGGAATGCTGTATGCCACCCTTCCCGACTTATACGTTCCGTAGTCGTATTGGAACTCGTCGTTCAAGGTGTATGTCTGGTTCATCTTTCCGTCGATGATGAGCTCGAGGTCGTGTCCCACGCTGTTGCCCGAGGCGTTGATGCCGTCGTCGTCATAGAGGTCTGCGACGAAATAGGGTGTGCTGTTCACCTTGCCGCCATTGACGAACGAGGGGGAGTTGAGATAGCAGTATATCGAGGGTCCGATGCTGTCGGTGCTTCCTATCGCGGAGCCGTTGAACACCACCCTGTCGGTATATCCCGCGGCCGTCTCTTTCGCTGGTGAGATGGCGAAGAGGTTCACGCATCCGCTGCTGTCGCTGTAGCTGATGTCCTTGGGCACGGGGAAGGAGAAGTTGAAGCGTCCGGCCTTCACGGTGTCCCTGCCGCTGTAGATGGTGTTGGGTCGGTCGTAGAAGGTGAAGAGGTCGTCGCCGATGCCGATATTGTCTTTGCACACCATGAGCTGCTTGGCGTCTCTCACGGTGGCGGTGAGCCCTCCGTAGAAGTCATCATACTGAATACCGTCTTTCACCACGTGTCCGCTGATGTTCGCCGTCGTGCCGGCCTTCATCTGCACGGTGCCTGCCGCCGGGGCTCCGTTGATGCTGTCAACGACGATGCTCAGTTCGGGATAGGCGAGCACTAAGGCGGGGTCGCCAAGGAGCGAGTATTGCAGCTTGTTCGCGCTGCGGTCGGTGCCTCGTGTAACGAGCTCGTTCTTGGCGAGTCTCACTGCCTCTCCCATGCTGTATCGTTTTCCGTCGCTGTCTTTTCCGAAGAGGTATTTTGTGAATGTGGTGTTCATCGTCTGGTTCTGGCTGGCATACACTGTTCTGGTGGTGCCATAGAAGCATATCGCTCCTCCGTCGCTGTTGAGCATCGCCGTCTCGCCGATATTGTCTGTCTGTCCGTCAAAAGGCATGATATCGCAGGAGGCGGTGACCCACAGGGGCAGCCTCATCTTCGAGCTTTCTGTGAAGTCATTGAGGGTGAGCACATACTCGTGCGACATCGACGCCGGGGCTCCGTGTCCGGAATAGTTGAACACCAGTGCTCCGTTTGCCATCTGCTGTTTCAGGGCCTTCTCAAGGTCGGGATAGCTGTCGCCGGTGGACGAGGTGGTTCTGGTGTATGCGTCCCACATATACCTCTTCACCATCAGCTCCGGGTGCATGCTCTCCACGAGTTTCGCCACCACCTCGGCTGATTTCATGTGGAGGTTTTGTGAGCGGTCGGAAACGATGCCGTCGTCACCGAGGATGCACACCGCCGTCTGCCAGTTTCCGGCATGCCCTGCCGTGCGGTAGTCGATGGTTTTGTCTGTCACTGTCGTGGCTTCCTCGAGGGTTCTCACGGGGAAGCGTCCCACTGCCACGTCGGGCCTGTCGGTGGTGAGGTGGTTGCGTCCCTCTCCGTCGTCGAGATAGCAGAAATATCCGTCGTCAACATAGCAGCTCACCTCGCTGAATGAGTTCTCGCTCTCATAGCAGAGCAGGAAGTCGTCGGGGTCGTAGTTGCTCCATGCTGAGGTGAGCATGCGGTTGTCCCATACTCCGTCGCCGAAGAGCAGGAGGTATTTGGGCAACTTGTCCTTGTCGTCGCCGGCCCTGTCGTAGAGCATCTTCATATAGCGGCGGTAGGCATTGGCGTCGGGGGGGCCGGAAGAGAACTCGTTATAGAGCTCGTCGGCGGGCACTATCCTCACCGACATGGCGTCGTATGAGCGGTGGAGCTGTGCTATGCGCTCTGCCTGGCTCACCCACTCCTGTGTGGTTGGGATGAGTATCACCATGTCAACGCAACTGTCGGCGTGGTGGTTCTGGTTGGTAATTTTATACATATAGTCGGGGGCCGGGAAGGTGCCGTTGGCGAGGTCGGGGGCATCCTGATATTTGTCTGTCCTCAAGGCGATATAGTCGAGCCTCACGGTTCCGGAGCCGGAGGCCATGGTGAGGGTAACGGTGTTCGACGACTGTATGTTGCTCACGTCGAAGGTGCGTGTGGTTTGCGCTGCCACGCTGTAGGATGCCGGCGATGAGATGCTCATGGTGCCGACCTCGGTGCCGTTGAGGGCCACGCTCACGGTGGCTATGGCGTCGGAAGTCACCGATACGGTGATGGCTCCCGAGCCTACGACGCCCGAGAGGGTGTAGGTTTTCGATGTGCCTTGGGTGTATGGCTGACTGTCGAAGAGGTTGCATCCGCCGTCATACCAGGAATAGTCGTCCACCTCATAGAGGAAATGGTTGAAGTCGGCGGAGGGGTAGAAGGACTTTTTAAACGCCTCGCTGTCGATGGTCGTCGGGGTTCCTTCGGTGAGGAAATAGGCCCCGTAGGTGGAATAGGGGTTGCGGGTGCGGGTGTTCACCGTTGTGGAGTCCCACGACACCGGCCCTTGGGCGTAGAAGAGGTACTTGCCGCCCACGGCGCAGAGTGGCACCTCCTTTAGGTCGTCGGTGGATTTGAGGTAGTCGCCGGTCAGCACCTCCTGCTGGCGCTTGCCTCCATAGCCGTAGAGTTTCACGTTCGACGGGTCGCTGAAGCCTGCCTTCTTCACAAGGTCGGAGGTAATCTGATACACGCCGCTCTGGCTCACGCTAATCTTCGCCCACGAGCCGCTCGCCAACACGGAGTTGGAGGCGTAGCGTGTGGAGTCGTAGGCGGCGCGCGTAACTACTGTCGGGGTTTTGGTGGCGAGGGTTCTCTTCGCCTGCGCCGTCTCCGGGTATCTTGCTTTCGACTTCATCCTAAGCATAAAACTCACGAGCTTCTGCCATTTGCCGTCGCGCCTCACGAAAGGTGTGAAGGCCACGCTGAGCTTCGCTTTCTTGCGGTCAACGGAATACTGGTATTCCACCTCTGGCATCTCCTTGAGGTCTATGTCGTCGCGCTTCGAGAGTGCGAGGGTGTCGGCGGGCGACATGTCGATAAACTCCGGGTAGTCGATGCTCACCGTGTAGATGGAGTCGCCGTAGTTTGCTGGCAGGTCGTAGGTATGGCTGAAGAGCGGCAGCGGGTCTTCCACGAGCACCTCGTCGTAGGTGAGGTTATAAAACCGCTGTGCCCTCGCCCCTGTGGCCGCGAGCAAGAGGAATGCCGCCGCGAGGAGTTGCCACGACAACCTTTGGCGTCGTGAGGAATGCCTTTTATGTGTATGTCGTAGTGTCAAGATACAGTTTTTATTTAACGTTAAATTCTAATACTTTCCTGTCTCCGAGGAATCCTGTGAGGTGGTCGTCGATATGCACGGGACCGATGCCCGAGGGCGTGCCGGTGAAGAGGATGTCGCCGGTGCGGAGGGTGAAATAGCGGCTGATATGCGCTATTATCTCATCCACGGTGAAGAGCATGTCGCTGCTGTTGCCGCTCTGCACCGTCGTGCCGTTGATATCGAGGTGGAAGTCGAGGTTCTGTATCTCGCCGGCCTCCTCCAAGGGCACCCACTCGCCTATCGGGGCGCTGCCGTCGAAAGCCTTCGTAATCTCCCACGGGCCTCCCTCAGCCCTGACCTTCTTCTGCAACTCCCGCGCGGTGAAGTCGATGCCCACGGTAACAGCGTCGTAATAGCGGTGCGAGAACTTCGCCGGTATCGACTTCCCCAATCTACAGATTCTCACTGCCAGCTCCGCCTCATAGTCTATCTGCCCCATAAAGTCGGGAAGAAAGAAGGGCTTGCCGTCCTTGAGCAGCGCCGTGTCGGGCTTCGTGAAAATCACAGGGGCCTCTGGTTTATATAACGTTCCATCTAACTCTTTATTGTGTTGGATGTAATTCATCCCTGTCGCGAATATTTTCATCGTTTTTTTATTTTTTTGTTTTCTATACTCTCCGTCAGGAGCAGTCCCGGCTGAACCGGGATAGACCCTCCGTCAGGAGCTGCCCCGGCTGGGTCGGGATAGACTAAATGACCCTCTGTCAAGAGCTGACCCGACTGGGTCGGGATAGACTAAATGACCCTCTGTCAGGAGCTGCCCCGACTGGGTCGGGTTAGTCCTAATGTTAAAAAAAAGCAGCGTCCGTTCTTTGAGAATGGACGCCGCTAATGATATTGTCTGAATATTATTCGGCTCTGAGTGTAAAGCGTTTGAAGGCTGTTACGGTAAGCTCTTTGTCAGCTTCTTTGAGATAGTCGCTCACGGTCTTCTTGCTGTCCTGGATAAACTCCTGGTTGAGCAAGCAGCTGTCTTTGAAGAACTTAGCCATACGTCCTTTGGCGATGTTCTGCACCATCTGCTCGGGGAGGTTAGCGGCTTTCTGCTCTGCTGTCTCTTTCTTGATACGGCGGATGTCCTCAGCCTGCTCCTCGGTGATGTTGCCTTTCATAATACCCTCGTTGATATGCTCCTCGTTCTCAGCGATGTAGAGGTTGTAGCCAGCTTTCTTGAGTGCTGCCTCCACTGCTTTCTGAACTTGCTCCTCTTTGGTTTTCTGGATTGCCACGGTGAGCTCGTTCTGTTTCACGTCCTCGGGCACGCTTGCCTCATCGAGGGCCACGGGGTTCATGGCAGCCACCTGCATAGCGATGGCGTGTGCCTCTGCCTCTGCGGGCTTGTTGGTCTGCACCATAGTGCAGAGGAGGTGTTTGCCCATGTGGTCGTAAACGCTCACGTTAGCTCCCTCGAGGTAGCAATATCCGTCGAGTTCCATCTTCTCGCCTGTGATACCGCTTCTCTGTGTCACTGCCTCCTGCACGCTGTCGCCGGAAGCGAGTTTGAGCTCTTTCACCTCATCGAGGCTCTTGGCTTTTGAAGCCACGGCAGCGTCGAGGATCTCCTGTGTGAGTTTGATATAGTCAGCGCCGTTGGCCACGAAGTCTGTCTCGCACTTCAGGGCGATGATTGCCGAGAAGTCGTCGGTGGCTTTTGTGAGCACGCAACCGTTGCTGGTCTCCCTGTCGGAGCGTTTAGCGGCGATAGCCTGACCTTTCTCACGGATTATCTGCATAGCCTTGTCGAAGTCGCCTTCAGCCTCTGTGAGTGCTTTTTTGCAGTCTGCAAGACCTGCGCCGCTCATTTTACGCAATTTCTGTATGTCTGCTATTGAGATAGCCATAATAAAATCCTTTCTTTCTTAATAAATTAATAATGTGTTATGCCTCTGCGGGAGCTTCCTCAGCAGCCTCAGCGGGTGCCTCAGCGGGTGCCTCCTCTGCCTCTGCGGGAGCCTCAGCGGGAGTTTCCTCCTCAGCAGCTTTTCTCTCGCGGCGGCGCGGGCGCTCCTCGTCCTGTGCGTCGGCGGCCTTCTCGTCAGCCCTTTCCACTTTCCTCTCCTCGAGTCCTTCGCGGATGGCAGCGCAGCAAGCGTCGAGAATCACTCTCACGCTGTCGGTAGCGTCGTCATTGGCGGGGATTACGAAGTCGATGCCGCGGGGGTCGGAGTTGGTATCCACGATAGCGAACACGGGGATGCCGAGTCTCTGTGCCTCTTTCACGGCGATGTTCTCTTTCATCACGTCAACCACGAAGAGTGCTGAGGGCAGACGGTTGAGGTCGGCGATACTGCCGAGGTTCTTCTCCAATTTAGCGCGCTGGCGTGTAATCTGGAGGATTTCTCTCTTTGAGAGGTTTGAATATGTGCCGTCGTTCATCAGCTTGTCGATGTTCGACATCTTCTTCACTGCCTTGCGGATGGTGGGGAAGTTGGTGAGCATGCCGCCTGGCCAGCGCTCAATCACGTAGGGCATGCCCACTGACTGTGCCTTCTCGGCCACCACGTCCTTAGCCTGCTTCTTAGTTGCCACGAAGAGGATTTTCTTTCCTGACTTCACGATTTGCTTCATTGCTGCGGCTGCCTCGTCGATGGCTGCCACTGTCTTGTGAAGGTCGATGATGTGAATGCCATTGCGCTCCATAAAGATGTAGGGAGCCATGGCGGGGTTCCATTTGCGCTTCATGTGTCCGAAATGACATCCGGCCTCGAGAAGCTGGTCAAAATTTGTTCTTGCCATTGTTTTGTTTTTTAATTTGTTTACTTTCCTTTTAATTCTATCTATTTAGAACCAGCCGGGGAGTAAGCGTCGCCGCGTCTCTCCAGTTTGGATACTAAACTCTTGCTTCGCAAATGAATATCGAAAAATGAAAAATTAAAAATCCCATTCTCCAATTTCCAATTGGATTAACGTTTGCTGAACTGGAATCTGCGTCTTGCCTTCGGACGTCCCGGTTTCTTACGCTCCACAGCTCTGCTGTCGCGTGTCAGGAATCCGTGGTCCTTAAGGTTCTTCTTGTCTTCCTCGTTGATTTTCACCAATGCGCGTGCTATGGCGAGACGGAGAGCCTGGCTCTGTCCTGTGTAGCCACCGCCGAAGATATTGGCTTTGATGTCGTATTTCTCCAAAGCGTCGAGCAGCTCTAACGGCTGTTTCACCACATACTGCAGAATTGCTGAGGGGAAGAATTCTGTAAGGTCTTTCTTGTTAATTGTTATTTTGCCGGTGCCTTCTTTAACATAAACTCGTGCTAGAGCACTTTTGCGGCGA
>Ga0181612_161561_pt1 | contig 10143 bp, 13 predicted proteins | sample HoacroProtozoa21_FD_119630 | JGI IMG/M metagenome (GOLD analysis project Ga0181612, IMG submission 119630) | Hoatzin crop microbial communities from Cojedes, Venezuel. Combined Assembly of Gp0051906, Gp0051904, Gp0051908
CCCCCTCCCTGGCAGTGTTCAAGGCCAGGTTGGATGGAGCTCTGAGCAGCCTGGTCTGGTGGGAGATGTCCCTGCTCAAGAGGGGTTGGAACCAGATGGTCTTCAAGGTCCCTTCCAAACCAAACCATTCTATGATTCTATGAAAGTGGGAAGAGGGGTGGAGTTGGAGGGGCAGGGAGAAGTGCCGCATCAGAGAGAGGTGCTACTGTTTCTGTCCAGTGCCTCCATCGCTCTGCTCTCCCCAAAGATGGGGATGCTCTCGGGCCTCACCCTGACCTTTGCAGATTGGTGCATCTGGGGGGAAACTTCCCTTCCAGATCGCCAAATTTCTCAGAGGTGGAAGGTCTCTGAGCAGCGGTTCAGAGAAGCAACGCACCTTAGGCTTGCTAGAGCCCCTGAAGTCACTCTTAAATCTGGAGAAGCACGTCTAAAAGAAGCCAAGGTTACCCAGAAAAGCCAGGAGGTACCTTGTTGGCTGAAGAAGTGGGGAAAACAAGCTAGAAAAGGAAAGCACAGGCTGAAGAGCCAAACTCTGACATACTCCTGGTCTCAGGCTCTTGCTTAAGGGTGTCTCTGAGGCACTCTGGCTGCGGAGCCTGCCGTGCTGCTCCAGCCCCACCGCAGGACCACCCCTCCAGGTCAGACCACCCCTCTGGCTGCCAGTTCAAAGGCAGCTTCAGACCCATCCCCCAGTCCTGGTCCCCGGAGCTCTGGGGCCTCTTTGTGGGGATGCTGTGGAGCACCCCTCGGGGGATGCCCACCGTCGGGCACCGAGCACGGGACCCAGCACACCGTATTCCCTCGCGGTGCTCCCCTGCTCCAGCAGCATCCCAAAGCGCCGCACCCAAGGGGCTGCGCGGAGCAATTATGGGCTGTGCTGTAACAGGGGTTCGTTTCCCAGGTGCCCCCCAGGAGTGTGTTGAAATCACCCCCGTGTCCCAAACTGCCAGCGCTGCCAGACACGCCTGGTGTGAAGAGAGGAAGCACCTTCCCAAGGTAAGCCGTGCAGGCGCTGGCTCACCGGTGTCCCCGACATCTGTGCGGGTGAGCGCTCGAGGGCAGCTGTAGAATCGAGGAGGGATGGAGTCAGCCCCACGCCGGGGTCCCACGAGGCCAGCTCTGCCCTGCTCTGCCCCATGCCCCTCGCCCACGGCCAGGTCCGTGGGTGTCCTTGCAGCCCCTCTCATGGTCCGGCAGCCAGACGAGTACCCAGGTGCCTGGTACACATCTCGAAGCTCACAGCACCGCAGCCCACCCTCTCGCAGCATGGCAGGAGCCCTCTCCCTGGCTCACCCGTGGCACAGCCTGCTGCCCGTCGGTGCTGCCCGCGAGATCGTGGTGCCAGGATGTGCTTCACACGGAGCAGCGCCCGAGTCTGCCTTGAGCTCGCTTGTCTCATATTTGATTGCAAATCAAATGCAATTTGGTTAGCAGAAAGGCAAACAGACACTTCCAATGACTTCCTGCTAACGACTATCAGATGAGCAGATGTAATTGCAAACCCTGACAGCTATCGGAAAATGAAATGAAGATGCCGCTTGCATCCCGGTCGCATGACACCTCTGACGTCTTCTCCTTCCGTGGTTCGTGGGCTGGAGGGCAGTGCTGGGGGACACAGCATGCCGCATCCCTCCTGCTCCCTCCACCTCCCACTGAGGCAACTGGTACCAGAGACGCCAAGCTGGTTTTCTGGTAGCCCAGGCTGCAGCGGTTCCATGGGGACACCAGATCCTGGGTATGCCCCCGGTTCTGGGGAGGCCATGAGGTGCAGGGCGGGAGCTGGGAGTGGGTGCCCTCCCCAGGGGTCTCGCGCTGGGTTTGTCTGTGTGCCATCTTCCAGGTGAACCAGATGGGTAGTTTTGCACCTCTGCTTCATTAAACCGATGCAACGGCTCTGCAGATACCTACTTATACCTACAACAGGTTTATTTTAGGTAAAGGGAAAAGTTTTCAGTGGTGACAGAGAGATCGAGGAACCAAAACCCCTCCTGCCTTTGCCCCTTGATGAGAGCGCTTTGGGCCCCAGACCTCCTGAGAAGGCACCACGTGAGACCTCAGCTCCTTGTCCAGACTCTGGTGCATTAGATCTAAGGAGATGATTCCTGGGTCAAAGTCATTTTTGAACCTGAGTTTAAGCTGCCAGCTCTTGCAGGCTGGTCCATGCCAGGGTCACCCACAGCAGCATGCTCGAGCGAAGGGCTCTGCTCCCCGATGCCGCAGCCCTCTCCCTGCTTGGCTTTGCTTCTCCAGGCTGACCACGTCACACCGTGTTCTCTCCCATGCATCTCCCCTCTCCAGGTGTCCTGGCAGCCCAGTTCGGCTTCCTCCTCCTGGAGTGGGCTCCCCACTCTGTGCACCACCGGGCCAGGTCTCAGTACTGTACCACAGCATCAGTGTTTTCCCACACGGACTGGAAACCTTTCCGCTGTCCCTGTGGCCAGTACAGCATCCTGTGCCCCACTCGCTGCTCATGACCACCCTGAGCTGACCAGACCACTGGGTCTCCAGCCGAGGACCCTGCAGGCAGGCAGACTGCTCTCTAATCCCAGAGCTCCTGCGTCCATGTAGTTTTCTTTCCTTTTTTTCCCCCTAAAGCCTTGCAAACACCCGGCGCAGGATTCCTCTCCTTGCACTGGCCGCAGCCCGCACCACGAAGACGCTTTGCACCCTCACTGCAGGAGCAGCAACGCTCATTCCTCCCAAATCCAGACGCAGCCACGCTCCCCTCCCGCAGCCCTGCTGACACGCAGCAAACCCCTGGAGACTGTCCTCCCCCCATGATACTGCTGTCCCCGTGCCCCCCACTTTGTCACCAGCCACCCCGCCTCTGCCATAAATTGTCATGGTCCTCCTAGAAAACCGGGAGTGAGCGATGCCTGACTTGGAGGGCAGTGAGCTGAGCCGCACCGCGGGGCTGCCTGTCCTTTGGCTTCACGGCTGAAGGGCGTACCGTAATCTCATAACGCCACGAGCAACTTCCACAGCCTCCCCTCACTCCTCCGTCTTTCAGTGCAGACTTTGCTTTCCAGGCTCTTTTCTGTCCTTGCAGACTTCCCACTCTTTCCGAATACGTAAACATGTTGCTTGTTTGCTTAGGGGAGCAGCCCTGCTCCACCAGCCTCTCCCTTGTGCTCGAGAGGGTGTTTTTAGCTGGATTTTGCACCTTTGCCCTCGTGAAGTCCCAGCTCTTTTCTATGTTTGCATGCTTGACTTCCTAAACCTGCCCAGCTGCAGCCGCCAGCTCCCCTCGCTTGTCCACATCCTGATTTGTGCTTGTTCCCAGCCGCAGCCACCAATCTGCTCCTATTGATCTGTCTGTCTACGCAAAACGGCATTGACTCATGCCTGCTCTAGCTGAAGTTATTTTCTCAGATAGCTCTTCTAAAAACAGCCTGTTTTTCAGGAACAGGTACAAAAAAAACCCCCATCAGCTCGCTTCATGCTGTGACCTGGTGAAGAGATATGTGAGACATCATATCCAAGGATGTCTGGAATGACCACTACAGACAAAGCTGTGATTTATAACCCCACTCCCCTCCAAGAAGTTACTCTTCCTCGAGGATTTTTTTCTCCTGGGGCTTTGTGTTCCCCCCGGTCTGGCTAGGGGATCTGCAACAGACTCCCAGCACCACCCATGCAGACCTTCCTCTCCCTCCTTCCCAAGGTGATTCAGATCCGGGAAGATCTTTTGATGGTGCCTTTCAACGTCTCGTGCTGTGCTACCTTTCCTCCTCGCCTCCCTTGCTTTCCCTCTCCTCCTATGCCCTCCGTTGCCTCTGCTCTGGTCACACCAGCCATTTCACTGACCTCTGGGAACATCTGCTGTCACGGATGGCTCCGTGTAGTAGTGTGAGTTCCTCCACACCAGCTTTGCATGAGGCCACATTCGTTTGTGTTATTTCCTACGGACCATCTGCTCCTCCTGAGCCAGAGGAGACCCAGCCCTTTGCTGCCTGTGCAGCGCTCCCGGCTGCTCTTATCTCTACAGGTGCTCCCCATCCCTCCATGGTTACGTCCTTGTTCATCAGCTCCTGCTCTTCCAGCACAACCCAAACCAGCATGGAGAGTACATGGCTCTCCTTCGACCTCCGTTCCCTTCATGGTTGAGAGCCTGGCACCAGAACCCAAAAGTTTCTCCCCTCCCGCCATCATGCCTCCTGGCATTAGGAGGAGGGTGTCCATAGAGGATCCCCGCTGACCAAGCACCCAACGCTCGCCGCGGGACCCAGCCTGGGGCTGGCTGCTCCCACCTTGCTGCTCGCACACCCACCCGGCTGCTGGGCACCAGGACAACACATGGCCTGTCCTGAACCTCTGCGCAGAGGAGCACATCCCCAGCGTGGGGGTTTGTCCCTGTTGCCCCTCGGAGGAGCCTGCAATGTCCTTTGAGGGTGCTCAGGTCTTCTCAGCCTCTTCGCTCCAGGCAGATGTTCCCACACTTCTCTCTGGAAAGACCTGGTGACAGCCCTGTCAGTACCAACAGCTTCTTGCAGGCTTGTGCAAATCTCTGATCATAGAATCATAAAATCATAGAATCGTTAAGGTTGGAAAAGACCTCTGAGATCATCAAGTCCAACCGTCAACCCAGCACCATAATGCCTGCTAAACCATGTCCTGAAGTGCCACATCCACACATTTTTTGAACCCCTCCAGGGAAGGGGACTCCACCACTGCCCTCGGCAGCCTGGCCCAATGCCTGACCGCTCTTGCAGTACAGAAATTTTTCTCGATGTCTAATCCGAACCTCCCCTGATGTAACTTGAGGACATTTCATCTCATCCTACCGCTAGTCTCCTTACTGCTCTTCTAGTGGATTCAGTCGTTTTAGGTTCGCACTCAAAATCTTCTGTATCTCATCTTTGCTTATCCCTCAGCTCCAGTTTCTCGTTAGAGTCAGAGTCTTTCCCTTTTCCTGCAGGCTAGTGCCTCTGCTGTTCCTTGCCACCCTCAAGCTCGTTTGAAGCACACAGTCACCTTCAGATGCCTTTCTGGTCCTCCTGTGATCTCTCCGAGGTCCCTCCCTCACATTGCTTTCTGCATGTGAACATGAGGTTAACATCTACTGCGCGATATTTGCAAGCAGACACTTTCTTTGTAACCTTTCGAGATTGCTTTTTTTCATTTTGCGATCTGCTCCCACAGTCTGTGGTGGAGAGAGGAAGCAGGAGACCTTCCTGTATCCTCACTAACGGTGCAAACACCATTTGCTCCCATGAAAGGCAGCAGCTGTTCGGCAAGGCAGGGCCCAGCCTGCCACGTTTTGTGGGATCTTTAGACCACGCTCCAGCTGCAGCCCAGGGAAACTGGAGGGAGCAGAGGGGCTGCTCTCATCCGCTCTGCTTTAACAGTCCCTGGGATCCTCGCTGACCGCAGTGGGGGGTCCCAGCTCTCCCCGGTGTCCTTCAGCTGACACAGAGTTGGGGGTTGCCTTGAGGATTGAAATCCCGTGGGCTAAGACCCATGACCTGCCCCCACAGACCCCCTAGAAGCCCCTGGAGCGGGGCATGAGGAGTGCCGGGCAGTGGCATGGCTTCAGGAGGGCTGGTGATGTCCCACGGCAGGGACGAGCGCTCGCCCTCCTTCTACCTGTCCTTGTCTCCTCCTGCTCTCCCTGTAGATGAGTCCCGAATCCCTGCAGCAGGGAAATCTCAGCCGCCCCACCATGTTCCTCCTCCTGGGGTTTTCCAGTGCCTACAGAGCACAGGTGACCCTCTGCCTGTGCTTCTCGCTCGTTTACCTGGTGACAGTGCTGGGGAACCTGCTCATCGTGACCCTCGTCTGGCTGGACGCCCACCTGCACTCCCCCATGTATTTCTTCCTGGGCCACCTCTCCTTCCTGGACATCTGCTACTCCTCCGTCACCCTCCCTAAGATCCTTGGGGACTCCTTCTCACCACAGAAGACAATCTCCTTTGTGGGCTGCATCATGCAGATCTACTTCTTCCTCTGCTTTGGGGGCTCCGAGTGCATGCTCCTGGCTGCCATGGCCTACGATCGGTACCTGGCCATCTGCCACCCGCTCCACTATCCGGCGCTCATGAGCAAGAAGACATGTCACTGCTTAGTGGCTCTTTCGTGGCTGAGTGGCTCCTTCTCGTCTCTGATCCAAGCCTTCCTCACAGCCCGCTTGCCCTTCTGCGGGTCCAATGTGATCAACCACTTGTTCTGCGAGATGCCCTTCCTGCTGAAGGCGTCCTGCAGCCCTAACGCCCCCCTCAACAAGGCCACCTTGTATGTTCTGGCTGGGACTATTGCAATGGGCTCTTTCCTCCTCACCCTCATGTCGTACGTTCACATCCTCGGGACTGTCCTCCAGAAGGGAGCAGGGACACAGAGGGCCTTTGCCACCTGCACCTCGCACCTCACCGTGGTGTCCCTGTTTTTTGGAGCCGGGGCCGTTGCCTATCTGGTGCCTCACTCCAGTGGCTCCAACGAGATGGGCAAGGTCGTTGCCCTGCTGTACGCCGTTGTGACCCCCATGCTCAACCCCATCATCTACAGCTTGAGAAACAGCGAGGTCAAAGGAGCCATCAGGAAAGCCCTGCACAGGGGGGTGTTGCAGATGTCCACCGAGGGTTCAGGCAGGGCCGATGAGCAATGCCCACCCTCCCCACGGCAGTGCTGCGGCTCTCAGTGACCCAACACACGAGGGGTCCGGGGGTCCTGGTCGGGCGGTGCCACGTGGTGCTGGTGGCAGCACAGCCGGTGGCTGCTTGCTCTCCCTCGACGACGCATCCAATGCTCAGACCCATTGTGGCCCGGTGGGGACTGGGGCTGGGTACCTCCATCACAAGATCATCTCTTTGTGTCTGAAAGCCCCTAGCACAGCTCAAACTCGCACTGCCGGCTTCAGCAAGCCCAACCGACGCGGGCACGGCCCCGGGCAGGCGAGCGGTGGCTCTTCCATCCCAGGAGCCGGTACCGTCCCTCCAGCGCGGAGCACTGCAGAGGTCTTCACCCTCTCGAACTGGTGGTAGAAGGATGGCACGCAACGTCCTCTAGCGACCTGAATAGACTAGGAGGGGATTTCGTAAAATTGCTCATTGCTTGGCCATGGGAGCTCTCCCAATAAGTAATTCTGGGAACTTTTTTCCTAAGAAGTAGGTATTGCCCGGGTAGAGGAGCTGTACTGGCTGTCCACACGCTGCCTTTGATGTGACGGTGCCCTTGGCAAGCCTTGTTTTTTTTTATCATTTATCTACACCAGGGCTTTGTCAGGCTTTCTGGAAAGAGCTTTTATTCCTAAGCTGAGCCCTTTGTGCGGTGAAACACTGCAAAGCACAGCAGTAATGCCTGCTGCTGTTTGCATCTCTTTTTAAGTGGTGAATAATCTCGTCTGGGCTGGACCTGCAGCCACTGCAGAGCCGGATGTCTTTCCCTTAATGCAATAAAATATGTATAAGTAGGAAAACCATTGCCAGGGGATTGATCTTTCTAGTTTCAGGAGTCAAAGTTAATCCTGGGAATGGAGAGCTGCTTCCACGTGCCAAACGCTGGCGACGAGGCTGCGGGTGGTACCTGAGCACGTCGGGGAGAGCAGATTAATCTGGCCCACGACCTGCCTTCAGGAGGGGTTCCGGGGCCCTCAGCAGCACGCGGAGCTGGGGAGGTGTTACCCGGTGGTCGTAAATCAGCGGGTGTGACAGGACGCTGCGACCACTGCTCAGCGCGTGCGAGGGGATACGCCTGCGGGCAGAGCGGAGCATGTCCTCCTCAGACCTCCGCTGGATGCCGGGTTGGGATTTCTTGACATGCAAGGATCTGCAAGACTCCTACTTAGCAGAAATTATGGGAACTGGTTTCCTGTGATTGGAAACCCCCCCGTTGCCGCTGGGGCCAAGGATTGCTTGGGAGGAACCCATCGTGCCTTACCCTGCTCAGGTCACGGTGCAACACGTTCTCCCAGAGCGCACGGACGAGGCACGGCCCATCGGGGAACCCAGTCTTTAGGACGTCTACAAAACTGGCAGCTCCTGTGGAAAGAGAAGAGGATTTCACACCCCTTCCCACCTGCAGTCCTCAGGACAGGGCGAGGGAGAGCTTCTGACAGGGAGACCTGGGATGGGTCAGGACAGCTGCTGCTGCCAGTGGGAGCTGCTGCAGGGTTCGGCCGGGCGTGCGTCTCTGGAGGTGACGGCCAGGGCAAGAGGATGGGGATCTCCTGCGGCAGGGAACGGTCGGGCACCACAAGTCCTCAGCGTGCCCAGTGCTCAGCCTTCATCAACTCTGGACACTGATGGGTGAGACCACACCACGGCATGGACCTGTGGAGCTTGCCGTGAAGACCAGCAGAGTCACTGGGGATAAAAACCCCATTTATCCCTTTTATCAGAGTCATCTGCCAGGGGAGATCCTCGCTTTCTCTACAGCAGCAGTCTCCAAAGCGGGGTGCGTGCACCCCAGGGGGTGTGCCAGACAATCCCTTGGGGTGCAGGAAGAAAGTGGGTTTGGTGCCATCATTAAATAAAGTAAAACAAAATTAATATTTTAAAACTAGTGTTTATTTAATCTTCATCTTGCCTTTTAAAAATGTCTACTACTATGTCTGTTTTATAATGTACATTTATATAATTTATGAATAAATACATTTTATAATGTACTTTTATATAATTTATGAATAAATATACATATGTTGATGGGTCATGCTCACAAGTCTTTCACTGACAAGGGTGTGCGACCAATAAAGTTTGGAGAGCACCGCTCCACACCACCACATCTGAGCAAAAAAGAGTCTGGGGGAGCGAAGCTTCGCCCACAGCAAAGGAAGAACTTGGGATGAAATGGGGCTCACTTACGCAGACAGGACATACCCAGCCCCTGGCCCAGGCGGGACGTGCCCCAGGGTACCGAGGAGCTCTGCTGGGGCTCTCCATCACCCTGGAACCTCTTGCTTGGACCCCGTGGAAGGCGTCGGTGGGGCTGGGGGCAGCAGGGAATTCCTCACCCCCTCTCCCTGCCCTCCACAGAGGATCCGGGGGTCGCTCTCTCTCAGACCTCAGTAGGAACACGGCGTTCGGCTGCAGGCGGGGAGAAACCCAGCCGATGACGCAACCTCACACCAGCCGTCGCATGGATGGGGGACGAGGGAGGGTTTGCTCGGCTGCCCCCGAGGATCCGCGTGCAGGGGTGAAAGCTGGAACATGCCTGTGGAGCTCATCTTTCTCGCAGGCGTGCTGAAGATGAAGGTCATTTTCTTGCTCCTGGAGCTGACATTTCTGCTGATGCTTCACGCCCAGGCAAAAATCCCTCTGAAAGAATGTTTTGATGGAGAGAAGGTAACGCCATGGGAGGGAGTTTTCCCATGGTGGAGAAGATGATGGTGGTTCCCATGGCAGGGAAGATGCTTTGCTTGGACATGCTCTCCATGAAGGAGCAGAGGTCAGCCAAAACCCACCTGCCTGTTTTCATACGGACCCCAGTTCCTGCTGGAAGTCAAAGCCTCTCAGGCCTCCTGGCTTTCGCCAGCGCGACGTCCGGGTGCTTGAACACTTTGGTGGAGGAGTCAGCGGGGCAGTGAGAGTCCCAGAGTACCTGGGTTTGGCCAAGTGGTCTTGCATCTGGTCAGCTCCTTGTGGCAGCCCGCTGCTCTGCCTGGCAGAAGAGATCCTGGTCCACCTGTCAGCAGCCCGGGCAGAGGAGGTGGTGAGGGGTTCTTGCTCTGCCCCTGAATCTCTCGTTGCTCTCTGCATTAATCAGCGTGGAGCCATTCTCTCTAGCTCGCTGGGAAGCGGCATACCATCGCCATGGCTTCCCTTTCCAGCTGGATCGAAGACCAAGAAAAGCGGGAAGGTGTCTGTGAGCACTGTATAACACTGTGGTGGTGAAATAATCATCAAAACTTTCATTCCTCTGTAAGTGTCAGTGCAAATATTCTCATTTGCTACAGCTTTCACCTAGGGCTCCTCTTCCTCTTGCTCTTCACCTTGGTGAGCTCTTCAGTTCGGCATAAAACGTAGGAAGGAAGAACTACGCAGGTCTGCGGGGGATCACAGAATCACAGAATCACAGAATGTTCGGGGTTGGCAGGGCCCTCTGGGGATCCCCCAGCCCAACCCCCTGCCCAAGCAGGGTCACCCAGAGCAGGCTGCACAGCACCGCATCCAGGCAGGGCTGGAATATCTCCAGAGAAGGAGACTCCACAGC
>Ga0181612_103594_pt1 | contig 10142 bp, 10 predicted proteins | sample HoacroProtozoa21_FD_119630 | JGI IMG/M metagenome (GOLD analysis project Ga0181612, IMG submission 119630) | Hoatzin crop microbial communities from Cojedes, Venezuel. Combined Assembly of Gp0051906, Gp0051904, Gp0051908
CGATGTAACGCGTAGTATCTTGTTTTCCATAAAATCTACAAATTTCAAGCATAACAAATATAACGCTTTTTGTCTCAAATCCAAAATTGAAGTGAACCCCTTTAGAGCCACTTTTCACTGGAACTTCCTTGCTGACGGAAGGTGGGTTAGCTAGCGTAGTTGTTTCCAGTGTCGTTATTGCATTTGTCTTTGAAAAAACATACCTTTGCGAGTATGTTATGCGCTTTCTACTCAACCGATAGATTAGAATGGCTTAAGCAAATCGCCAAATATAGGCAGATGGCCATTCCAGGAGAGGAATGCATACTAAGATTTGACAATCTAAAAGCAGATGGAATAAGCCCGGAACATGTGGCATCTCTGGCTTGTTTTGTTGAAGAGCTTGATAATCTGGACATCGTTGTTAGCATTGATGATGATTCCGAAGTAGGAGGTCTTATGTGCAAGGCATACAACTTCCCGGCTTATTGGAGAGAAGGAAAAAACTATTCCGCTAGCAGTGACGATAAAATACAAAATCTGTGGAGAATAAAAGACGAAGAAAAAGAAGTTAATGGTGAGCGTGTGGCAAATTTTCTCAAAAACAGATATTTTAAGAAGAAAGATTTGACAGCAGTTAGGGAAAGTTTAACGGAAGCATACTACAATGTTTTCGACCACGCAGACGCAAAAGGCAACGCATTCTCCATGCTGATTTTCAATGAGCCACAAGGAGTTTTGAATGTGGCTGTATGCGATTTTGGCATTGGTATTGCCAGAAGTGTCAAGGATTTTTTGGGAACGAATATTAGTGATAGCGAAGCCATCAAAAAAGCGATGGAGTCCAATTTCACAGTTGGATCAAAGTCATATAATAGTGGCCAAGGGCTCTCCAATATAAGAAGATGCTGCACAGATGGTGACAAGTTATGGATTGTAGCAAACCGTGGTTTATTTATCATTAACGACAGTAATGAAGAATTGAGAGAACTGGACTTTGACTTTAACGGAACTTTGCTATTTTACAGCCTATCACTAGACCATTTTGACGACGAAGAGATACTAGAAGATTTTAACTGGTAAAATTATTTATTATGTGCTCTATTAAGGTATATGACATAATGAAAGGACGCGACTTCCCAACTGCTGGGAGTGTCCTATATTCCATTATAATAGAGAAAATGGATACCGACGAGAAAATTGACCTCGACCTTGAGGGGGTTAGTCTAATCCCGTCAATGTTCCTTAATGTATCGATTGGCAGGATTATCAAAGAAAGGGGTGTTGATTTTATGAAGCACAAAATCACCTTTTCAAACATAAAAGCAAGTGATGCTAAAAGAATAAAGGAATATGTCGGAAGATTCTCATGACGGGCAATTCCCTTAAAGTCCTAGACTCTTTAGGTCCCGCTCTTTTAGCCACCTTTGGGTGGCTTTTTTCTTGTTGATGATGAATCTGCCATTAAATCACTATCTTTGCGGCGAAAATGAATTCACTTAATAGGGAGATACTGAGGCTGGCCATTCCGAGCATACTGGCGAACATTACTGTGCCGCTGGTGGGGATGGTGGACCTTGCTATTGCGGGGCATTTGCATAGTGGTAGTGGGGCTGCGGCTTATATCGGTGGTATTTCCGTGGGTGCGTTGATGCTGAATCTGCTCTATTGGAATTTCTTTTTCTTGCGGGCTAGTACGGGAGGATTGACCGCTCAGGCCTACGGCAGAGCCAGATTGGCAGGGCCTACTACTGAAGGGCCGACCGAATGTGCAGAAATTCTGGGGCGAGGGCTTTGTATTACCTTGGGTTTCGCTTTCTTGATTCTTGCACTCCAATGGCCTTATTCCCGCCTTGCACTGTTGGTAGTCGATGGTACTCCGCAAGTCATTGACCTAGCCCTGAAATACTTCTTTATCCGAATCTGGGCTGCACCCGCAACCATGTCCCTCATGGCCTTCAGAGGCTGGTTTGTGGGGATGCAGGACTCTGCAAGCAGCATGTGGGTTGACCTAATTGTCAACTGCGTCAATATAGTCGCCAGCCTGATTTTAAGCCTAGGGATAGCCGGATGGGAAGGCATGGGATTCGCCGGTATTCCTTTGGGAACAGTCATCGCTCAATACTGCGGTTTGAGCTATTCCATAATCCGTTGTGCAACCAAGTATCGCTCTGAATTTCAAGGATTTAGACTGCTTCATTGCTTCCATCGTGGAGGACTTCGCAGTTTCATTTCGCTTAATGCCGACCTCTTTGTGCGTTCGCTCTCATTCACAGGCATTTACATGGGATTCACCATGATTGCGGCACACTATGGCGATTTAATGCTGGCATCTGCATCTATCATGATGAACCTGCTGATGATTTTCTCCTATTTCACCGACGGTTTTGCATACGCAGGTCAGGCGCTAACGGGTCGCTTTATCGGCGAGAAAAATCAGGATATGGTGCGCCGAAGCGTTCGCGGAGTCTTTGCTTGGAGCATGGCAGTAGCGGGAATCTGGGTGCTGATTTATTGGCTGGCAGGTACGCCTCTGCTAAACATCATGACCGACGATACCGCCGTTAGAGAGGCCTGCACGGCCTTTTTGCCCTGGCTGATTATTATGCCACCGCTAGGTTGTGCGGCCTTTACCTGGGACGGAATATATGTTGGGGCAACTGCCTCCAAAGGCATCCGTAATGCAATGCTGGGCGCTCTCGCTTCCTTCCTGCTGGTCTGGTTTATCGGCAAGGCCATCATGCAACCGACAGGTCCGCTTGCCATTCATCTGCTGCTCGCTGCCTATTTCGCGCACATCATTTTCCGCACAGTCTACCTTTCCATTAAGTGGAAAGTGCAAATGTAATCCGCTGATACGATATTGGTTTTATTTCGTTATCTTTGTACTCTATGCAAAGGAATGAATTGGAGATAATGGCCCCTGCGGGCAATTTTGAATCGTTGAGGGCTGCGATTCAGGGCGGTGCCGACTCGGTTTATTTTGGGGTCGGAAGGTTGAATATGAGGTCACATTCGGCCAATAATTTTGCCCCTGAGGACCTTGCAGAAGTGGTTAAGACCTGCCGAGAGGCCGGCGTAAAGACCTATCTGACCCTGAACATTGTGCTCTATCCCGAGGATATCCAGCCGATGAAGGAGGCCCTCGATGCCGCCAAGGCAGCCGGGGTGGATGCCATCATCGCCTCTGACATGGCGGCAATTTCCTACTGCCGCAGCATCGGGCTGGAGGTGCATATCTCCACCCAGCTCAGCATTTCCAATGTGGAGGCTCTGCGCTTCTATTCGCAGTTTGCCGATGTGGTTGTGCTGGCTCGCGAACTCAATCTTGACCAAGTTAAGGAAATCTACGAAGCTATTGTAAATGAGCAGATTAAGGGCCCTTCGGGGAAGCTTGTAAGGATAGAAATGTTTGCCCACGGAGCGCTATGCATGGCAATTTCCGGCAAGTGCTATCTGAGCCTGCACACTTACGGCGCCTCGGCAAATAGGGGAGAGTGCTACCAGATTTGCCGCCGCGGATATGAGGTCACCGACCTCGAAACCGGTAACAAGCTGAACATCGACAACAAATACATAATGTCCCCCAAGGACCTCTGTACCATTGATTTTATGGACAAGATTGTGGCTGCCGGAGTGAGGGTATTCAAGATTGAGGGTAGGGCCCGCGGGCCTGAATATGTGCGCCGCTGCTGCGAATCTTACAGCGCTGCGGCTGATGCCATCTGCAACGGAACCTACACCCCCGAATACGCCGCCGAGCTCAAGACTAAATTAGCCGAAGTGTTCAACCGAGGCTTCTGGGATGGCTATTATCAGGGTGCCTACCTGGGGCAGTGGAGCGAGGTTTATGGCTCTCAGGCCACCCGCAAGAAGGTTTATGCCGGCAAGGTGACTAACTGGTTTGACCGCATCGGAGTGGCTGAAATCGAGGTTCAGAGCGCTGCCATCCCTCAGGGCGCAGAGCTGGTTGCAATCGGCACCACCACCGGCGTTGTGGAGTTCCCTGCCGATGATATTAGGGTGAATCTTCAGCCCACTGACCTTGCTCCCAAGGGCTGCCGCTGCTCCATCAAGGTAATCCCCCCTGCTGGCAAGGATTTTGAAAAGTTACACCGCGGAGATAAAATATATTTATGGCAAGAAGTATGAAAAAATTAAGTGTATCCCTCGCTGCGCTGGCCATATGCGCAGTTTCCTTTGCCCAGAGCAAGAGTTTCGAGCTTGGCAAATGGACCCAGATTCAAAATTCCATCCTGCGGGAACTCAATATGTGCTATGTGGACAGCCTGCCCGTTGCTCGCATGGAAAAGAAGGGGATAGATGCAATGCTATCCTCGCTCGACCCCTATACCATCTATGTTCCGGAGGAGGAAAATGAGGACTTCGAGATGCTTCTGAGCGGCACCTACGGGGGAATAGGAGCAGTAATTTATAAGCCCGATACCGATGGTAATGTGATTATAAATGAGCCCTACGAAGGTTCGCCTTCGGCAAAGGCCGGCCTGCAGTGCGGTGACGAAATAGTTGAAATAGACGGAGTTAGTACCCACGGTCTGACCGCCAGTGAGTCCAGCGAGCGCATGAAGGGCGACCCCGGAACCAGCGTCAGCTTCAAGATAAAGAAGGTCCGTAGCGGGGAACTCAAGGATATCACCCTTACCCGCGAACGCATTCGCCTGCCGCAAGTGACCTATTACGGCATGCTGGAAGATGGCACTACCGGCTACCTCCAGCTGATTGGCTTCACCGCCGGCGATTCCAAGGAAGTTCGCAACGCCTTTATCGACCTCAAAAAGCAGGGCATGAAGAAGTTTGTACTTGACCTTCGCGGCAATGGCGGCGGTCTGCTTCAGGAGGCTGTAAATATCGTATCTATCTTTGTACCAATGGGTTCCGAGGTGGTATCCTCCAAAGGTAATGGCATTGTTCACGATGAGGTTTACAAGACTTCGCAGCAGCCGGTGGATACCAAGATGCCTGTAATTGTGCTGGTGGATTCGGGGTCTGCTTCATCTTCCGAGATTGTGGCAGGTGCGCTCCAGGACCTTGACCGCGCTACCATTATGGGCACCCAGACCTTCGGCAAGGGCCTTGTGCAGACGGTCCGCCCTCTGCCTTACAACGGCCAGCTCAAGGTGACAACCGCAAAATATTACACCCCTTCGGGGCGCTGCGTTCAGGCTATCGACTACACCCATCGCAACGAAGATGGCAGCGTTGGTGCCATCCCCGATTCGCTCAAGCACGAGTTTAAGACCGCTCACGGCCGTACTGTCAAGGATGGCGGTGGCATCACTCCCGATGTGGAAATCAAGGGCAAGGAGTATAGCCGCCTGACCTATTCGGTGGTGCTGAATGGGGTTGTAGAGCAGTACGCCATCGATTATTGCCGCAAGCATGAGTCCATCCCCGCTGTTGAGGACTTCCATCTTTCGGATGCCGACTATAAGGACTTTGTGGAGTACGCCAAGACCAAGGAATTCGACTATCGCACCTCTGCTCGCAGCCTTTACGACCAGATGGTTAAGGAGCTTGACAAGGACGGCCTGAAGGATTCAATGTCTTCTGAACTCAAGGCTCTGGAGTCCAAGCTTGAGATGGAAAAAGAGGAGTTCCTGATGCTGAAAAAGGATGAAATTGTGCCGTTCATCGAGAACGAACTTGCCATCCGCTATTATTACCAGCAGGCCGGCGTGAAGCTGAACCTCCGCTATGATGATGTTCTTAAAAAGGCTCTGGAGAGCCCTCTGATTCAGATATGAGATTGATTTTTGCTACCGGTAACAAGGGGAAGATTCGGGAGGCTCGCGAGATTTTAGGGGATTCATACGAGGTGGTGTCGCCTTTTGACCTTGGGGTTGACCCTGAGGTGGAGGAGACGGGACTGACTTTTCAGGAGAATTCTCTTATCAAGGCGCAGCATCTGTATAATCTTACGGGGCAGGATTGTTTTGCGGATGATAGTGGTCTAGAAGTCGATGCTCTCGGCGGCGCTCCCGGCATCTACACCGCTCGCTATGCCGCTATGGCTGGTACCGGCACCGACCATAATTTTTCAGATAATATTGATAGGCTTTTGTTTGAGTTAGCGGAGTTGGAAGGTACACCCTCTAAAACCACTGCCACCCTCGGCAGGTTAAGAGGGGGGACCGCCGACGAAGTCGGTGGTGGGGTCGAGCGAAGCGAGACGGTTTTAGAGGGTGTACCTTCCAACTCGGACAGAAGAGCTCGATTTAAATGTGTGGTTACATTAATGCTATCAGGCAAACCTTATTATTTCGAGGGGATATGTGAGGGTCGAATTGCGTATGAGAGGGCAGGATGCGGCGGTTTCGGCTACGACCCAGTGTTCATCGCCGACGCCTTCCCCGACAAAACCCTCGCCGAGGTTCCCGAACACGAAAAGAACCTCGTTTCCCACAGGGGAGTAGCCCTCCGCAAAATGGCGGAATTCCTTAAAAATCAGCGATAAAGCTCACTCAGAACGGCAAGTGAGCGAATATTAAGATGGGTATCCAGATGGAAACTCAGGTACTGGAGTATGCTGTCGGCAATCTCGCTGCGGGCAGCGCCGTTTAGCGGAAGTACCATGCTGCCTCCGAAGTCAGCTGCCAGTAGGGCTTGGATTTCGCGCAGATGGGTGCCGGCAAACGGGTTCAGCGTCTCCTCGGAAGGGGCAAAGCCGAGGGCGGTTGCAAGTTCCAGCAGGAAGCGCAGGTGATAGTTGGCAAAATCCCCATCCAGAGCATCCAGAGTCAGGATGCTGCGCTCTGCCCAATCGAAAAGTCCATCCTCATAAACCCCCTCGCGAACGGCCCTATATAGCACCTCGCTCATGAAAAGCCCGATGGAAGTCTTGTAGCCGTTGCTGCGGATGCCGTTCAGAGGATAGGCCGCCGAAGCTGCATGCAGGCGCCAAAGCTCGGACTTTCGATTCTCAATAACCTCAGCATCTACAATATTAAGCGGCTGCCAAAGCGCAGCGCCCTTGCCGGCACTCACGATGAAGCTCCGCCTGCCCAGTTCACGGCTTAGACAGTGCAGCACCAGGGACTTATCTCCAACCTTGGTGCTATTGAGGATTATTGATCTCGATGTTAGGTTCATTCTTTACAAATATAGGAAAAATTCTTATCTTTGAAGATTGTAAAACTATAATCAGTGATTCTTTACGGGCTCAGCATACAAGCATGGATAACAATCATAGTTTTGCTGCTATTGATTGTTGCAAATGTGCGCACCAAGATACCGCCGGAGTTTCTCTCAATGGGAGCTCTAGGTATTTTGCTGGTATGCCGCGCCATTGACGAGCACACCGCACTTTCCGGCTTTGCCTCCGATTCAGTAATCGTATCCGGTATTCAGGACATCCTGATTGTGGGTTTGATGCAGAGTGGTTTTGTCACCTGGATTGTACAGACCTTCCTAGGGAGGCCGTCAAAATACCTGATGTCGCTCCTGCGCCTCTGCTTCCCTGTTTCCCTCTTGAGCGCTGTAATGGACAATGGCACAGTGACTTCCATGTTTGTGAACATTGTCAAGATGTGGAGCCGCAAAATTAAAACCGCTCCCTCGATGCTGTTGATGCCGGTGGCCTATGTGGCACTTTTGGGTGGGTCGCTGACTATCCTTGGTTCTGCTTCTAACATTGTGCTTTCAGGTCTTTACACCGAAAATACCGGAGTCAGGTTGAATGTTTTTGAAATAACTCTCCCGGGACTTTTCTGCTTCGCAACAGGTGTGATTGCAATGTATTTTCTTCACAAATCTCTGCCTGAAAGGGGAACTTCTGATGAGGCTTTTGCCAATGCGTCGGAGTATACGGTGGAATTGCTGGTACCTACAGAGAACGCTGCGGTGGGCAGTACAGTTGCCGAATCAGGGCTGGACAATGTGCCTGGAGGTCGTCTGATTGAGATAGTGCGTTTCGACAAGGAGGTGATTTCTCCTGTTCCTGCCGAGGAATTTATCCTTGGAGGTGACCGACTGGTTTATGCTGGCGAGGTAGATGAAATTCTGAACCTCAGGCGCACCAACGGGCTGGTAAATGCCAATCACCATGTTTTCTCACTTAGCGAGGTAGACCGCAGCCGCAGGCTTAGGACCGGCTATATCAAGTACGGCAGCCCCCTTATCGGCAAAAAAATGGAAGATACCAGTTTCGAGAGCGATAACAACCTTACCCTTGTGGCGGTGTCGCGAAAGGGCGAACGTATCCGCCAAAGCCCCCGCGAAATTGTGCTGGAGCCCGGTGATTCCCTGCTGATTGAGTGCCCTCCAAAGGGAGGAAAGGACTCTGCTGCGCTAAGCAGGAGCCTCCAGTTCTTTGAATCCGACGATACGATAGTAGTAGGCCGCAAAACTGTGATAGCTCCGATTATCATCACCCTGATGCTGCTGCTTCAGGCAACAGGGGTGCTGACTTTGCTGCAAGCGGTGCTTCTGGCTGCTCTGGCAATGATACTCACCGGCTGCGCAACCACCACCCAGGCCCGCGAAGGCATAGGCTTCGGTACATTGATAGTTATAGCCTGTGCCATCGGCTTTGGCAAGGCGATTCAGGAAAATGGTCTGGCAGAAGTGGCTGCAAGGGCATTTGTTAAATTAAGTGCCGGGTCTCCGTTCCTGCTGCTGGCGCTCCTGAGTCTGGGGGCAATCCTGTTGACTACTTTCCTAAACGATATGGTGGCTGCGGCGGTTTTCTTTCCGGTTGTATACCAGTGCACAATGCTGGCAGACTGCAATGTGCTGCCGTTTGTGCTTGCTACTATGCTCAGTGTAAATGCTTCTTACGCATCACCTTACGCCTCACCGGTGAACCTTGCGGTGTTCGCTCCGGGAGGCTATACCTTTATGGACTTTGTCAAGTTTGGAGTGCCAATGAGCTTAGTGCAGTTGGCTTCAATACTTTTTATCATACCTTTGTTGTACCCCTTAAACTAACTTAGCATGGCAGAACACAAAATAGTCTTTAAAAACGAAATCTCTGAAATAGAGCGTCTTCACGGCTATTTCGCGCAGATTGGAAGGGATGCTAATATTGATGAATTCCTGCTGGATTCCCTGAACCTGGCGGTAGAGGAGGCTGTGGTGAATGTGATAAACTACGCTTATCCCGAAGGGGAGCAAGGTGAGGTTTGCATCGATGCTTCGGAAGATGGCAAGAAAATCACCTTTGTAATATCCGACCAGGGGCGCCCCTTTGACCCTACCAAGGCCGAGGAAACAGATATCAGCCTGTCTGCCGAAGAGCGCGAAATCGGCGGGCTGGGAATCCATCTTGTGCGCAGCATCATGGATGAAATGCACTATTTGCGTAGCGAGGACGGCAAGAACATACTAACACTTGTAAAATATATAAATCATTAAAAATCAATTAATTATGGAATTTAAGATTTATCAGGAGAATGGTGTTTACACCGGTATTCTCAATGGAAGGCTTGACACTGCGGCAGCAGTCGATTTCAACTCTCAGATTCAGCCTCTTATTGACAATGCGGATAAGCAGATTGTGCTTGATTGCAGCGACCTGGAATATATCAGCAGTAGTGGACTTAGGGCTTTCCTAACCATCCGCAAGGCCGCTGGCGCCAAGGGAGGCAAGGTTACCATCAAGAACATTAACGATGAGATCGCTAAGGTGTTTAAGATGACTGGATTTTATAACCTATTTGAAATCAAATAGTTATGCGAAAATTTCTAGCTCTCGTTCTGGCTCTGCTTCCGCTTGGGACCTTTGCTCAGGAGAAGGTGGTTTTTATGCCACACTGGACCCCTCAGGCTCAGTTTGTGGGTTATTATCTTGCCTTGGAAAAGGGCTTTTACAGCGATCAAGGGCTGAATGTTGAAATTCAGCATCCCAGCCAGTCCAAAAGTACCTTTGATTCCTTGAACGAAGGGGAGTGCCAGTTTACCACAACCTTCCTGATTGCAGCCATGCTGCGCTATTCCAATGGAGCTGAGGTGACCAATGTGATGCAGACCTCGCAGGGTTCTACCCAACTTGTGGTTGCACACAGGCCGATATCTTCCGCTAGCGACCTCAAGGGGCTGAAGATTGCCCGCTGGAGCGTGGGGTTCAATACCCTCGGCGAGATTCTGGACAAGGAGCTAGGGCTGGATATCCAGTGGATACCAACTATTTGGAATGTAGGCATTTA
>Ga0181612_119020_pt1 | contig 10142 bp, 4 predicted proteins | sample HoacroProtozoa21_FD_119630 | JGI IMG/M metagenome (GOLD analysis project Ga0181612, IMG submission 119630) | Hoatzin crop microbial communities from Cojedes, Venezuel. Combined Assembly of Gp0051906, Gp0051904, Gp0051908
CTCTCCTGCAGCTCTTCAGCATCTAGAAACGAAAGACGCTAGCAGTAGACAACCATCATAGACAGAACTCTCTAAAGGGCTTCCTCATTGGATTAAAAACAAGAATTACAATACTTCTCTGTCACTACTCCTTAAGGCTATGGGAAGCACTTTCCAAGCATAAGGAAAATTATCTTCATCAAATTCCTTTCTCGTACCAATATTCCCTGCAAAAGGCTTCACAGTATTTAGACTGCGTACCAAGATTATGTCCTGTTGTGCCTAACCTTGCTTGCTACTGTATCTACTCCATTTAGTGACTTGCTCATGGTGAACAGCTACCCCTAAACTTTTTTAAAAGCGCTGTGTGCATTATTCTGTGCCAATTGTGAAAGTGAAACAGAAGAACAGAGGAGAAAATGGAGATCCAAATACGTGAGGCTGAAAGTGGGTATGAGTCTTTGTTGCTGTTGTTTTTTAAATCAGAAGGATTCAGCATTTTGAGCAAGATAACTTAGCTCCATGCACCTCCATGTTACATTAGCCAGATTGCTTCCAGAAGTCAAGCCAGATCAGGTATCTCAGCAATACAGCAATATAACCTCCCTCTCTTTCTGTGTACTCTTTGCCCACCCTCTCCCGATTTGTTTCCATCTCTTTGTTATCTTATATTCAAATCCTGATTTGTTCCTATCTCTTAATTATCTTATATTCAAACGCAAGCTCTTTGGGGCTGGGGCTGTCCTTTTCTTACAAGTTTCCTGAAGATCAAAAGTCATGACACAGGTTCCTCAGGTGCTGCACACACACTAATTAATAAGAAAATAACCCTGAGGCAAATGAGGTGCTCATGAAGCTGTTCAAATATGCAGTAGCTGAGGAGGCAGGCAATACATGCTAGAGTCTGGAAACCTGCAGGGCTTGGAGGAGGACTGAGAGCAGGACTGAGGTCAACAGAGGTGGAGATGACATTGCAGGTGAAGAATTCAGGATAAAGAGTTAAAAAAAAAGTAAACAGGCAAAGAATGGAGGTAGCAATATATGTATCTGGGAACACAGAGAATAGGAGTAAAGTCCATGACCAAGGTAAGCCCACAGTTATTGACATGGGAGATACATGAGAAAAAAGATTCACAAAAAAAAAGCATATACACATACCTGTAAACCATTTCATTAGGAGCCGTGTCATCAAAGGCATAATCAAAACGAAAAGTTTGGTTTTCTAGGTACCTTGTTAAATCCACTTTTTGTTTTGGTTCATGTACCATCACAACATCTTTACTAGGAATTGTTATTACATCAAGGTCTTTCATTAAAGTTTCTATAAAATAAGTGAAATACATATTTAACTAAAAACACATCATTATTTTTCACAGGTTTTCATTGTTTACAGTCTTACAACATCTCAGATAACACAGCTCCTCCAAGTAACAACACTGCAACGGATTTGGGCTTCCAATGCCTAGATAGTAATCTGCTAAGTAAGAGATTTCATTTCAGAAGTCTAGTCATCCTATCCTACCAATTGCTAGAAATCAAAGAAAGGTTGTACCAAGTTGATTAGAGAAACTAAGGTCATTAATTATAGCACTATCCTTGTAGCTAGCTATGTATTCCATAATAACACTTTCCATGGGTTTGAGTTCTTTTTCCTTGGGGCTTCCATACTGTTTTACAGATTGCTGCCCTATTCTTTGAGTTTTTATAAATAACTTCTCTACTAGAGACACTGGACGCTGAAGTCTTATACTGCTTGGACTATCAAACTTAAAAAAAAAAAAAAAAAAAGACATTAACATCCTTACATTACTCTGCTTTATTTTAAAATTTTATCTTTTTATTTTCCCAAAATACTTAACATTATAGTGATATGTTCACAGCTTTCAAAAAGAAGATTTTTGCTTTCATTCTACACAGCCATTTTCATTTGTGTATTCCTCCTCGAACCTAAAGTGTACATCTTTAATACAGAATTTCTCTAAAGTAAAATCCTTTCTAAAAGTTACCTTGTAAGCAGAAAAAGCTGAAAGTACTAATGATCCTTCCTACCACTGGGAATGAACAAAAGCCATCTAGATGTGATTTCAATAGCAAGTTCCCAGGTCATAATTACTACACAGCACTACAATTTACTGCTAATTGTTGTATGAGCTATGAGTCAGCAAAACAGAGAACCCAGTGATCCATGATACGCACAAAAATAAAGCTCCTTTGTGCATACAGTCAGGATCACTAATGTGTCCTACTTGCACTTCTACGTAAAATTTCTGAAGGCATGCAGTTCAAGGATTTGACGTGGCTTTATAAAATCGGATAGAAATCTTTTTATCAGTTAACATACTGATCAAACAGTACTATGGTTACCATTGCATGACATTATATACCATCAGAAATATGCATTTAAGTCACTATTTAATCAATTCTGTACTGCACTGCAATAAAATAAAATGCAATTATTCTGCAGTAATGACAGTGCAGAGACAAGGAACAGTGACGAAGAGAGATGTATGATGGTCAATTCTTTGCAGGAAAAGCTTTTTAGCTAAAGCAGTCAAAAGGTGATTTTTCTTAAACAATTTTTTGGAATAAGACATTTACCTGCTCCCAGCTATTTGTATTCCTTGCTGATGAAAGTTTGGAATAGTGTCTTTGAAACCCACCATATATTTTTCAATTACAAATATACATCACTGAAATCAAATCTTAAAATGTCAGTCCGAACACCTACTTCCTGCAAAGTCAATCCACAGAACAATTGATGCTGAGAACACCTAATGATCTGGGTGATAATTCTGTGTTTGTAAGAATGACAAAACAAACTAATCTGCTTTTTTCTCTTCAGGAGGTTACACACTAGTATCTTCAATACTCTTCAGTTTTAAAACGTAGCATAAGAAATACTGTTACGAAGTATGTGTTTTCAGAAGATTGTGTCATGTGGGTACTAGATTACCTCTATGGTTCATTCCCTGCACAGATTATTTCATTAATACATTTTTATTACAGCTTATTCTTAAAAATGCATAATTACTTTAGTGCCAACCTCATTTTTACTGAAGATGCTCATCTTCCTACAAACACCTCTGAACTATTTTTTTAATAACTTCAAACCACTAACTTCTAAGATATGCAACTTTCACAAAACCAAATCCTTCTTCTGAATCCCAACTCATGCCCTATAACAACTTGCTCTCATTTACTGTAATTTCAATTTGCCCACCTTCAGCTCAGGTAGAAGGTGACATTTCCCCCAAATACATCAGATTTCTAAGTCATATTTTATTGAAGATAACCTCCAGTGCTGAAACAGAAATTAAACTGCTACCAGACTTGTATGTTGAATGCCCTTATTAAATAGATTGTGCAAAACAGTTTCAATTCACCATTTTGTGAGATTATGAAATCCTTTCAGATCAAGAAAAGAAAAAAATACAGAGAATAACAGTAAAAGTAAAAATGAAGAAAAAAATAAAGTACAGGAAGCAGCAATGTGGAGGGGAAAAAATAAGACAAAAACTAACTACATACTGGTATCAACACACATTTTCCCTTTCCCACACAATTCTCCCATTTTCCTCTGGATATGCTCCAGATAATCCTCAATGTGTAGTTCTGACAGTATAAAAATAATAAATGCATCCTATGTTGTTTCAGAATCAGAGCGATGCTCTTTTGAATCCTTTAGCTAAACAAAATATAATAGAAAGAGAAGGAAAGAAACATCTTTCAAAACAAAAATCAGCTTACATAAGTGCTGGATTCAGACAGATTGCAATCCAGAAGCATTTGTGTTCTTAATTTCCTGCTGAAAGGAAAGAACTTCATGGGAAGACTGGGATTTAACTGGACTTGAAAACCTGAACTTTTTTTTTTTTGGCATACAGACTCCAGTCTGATGAGCAGGCAGTAAGAAAAAAAGCTGTAACACTAGTCATATGTAAAAAATGTCACTAGGGAGTCTATCCAGTACCTATTAGTTTTTCAGTGGCATATCATATGCCCTAGGGTATCTTCCCCAGCCCTGAGCAGCAACTCCAGGGGATACAATTCTCCACTTTGTCTGTAAGCCACTAGCCCTGTGAGGATGCATCTGACACTTTTGGAAACCTGGTATGTCAAAAGACATCAGCGTTCAGGCACCTGAATTTCTCCCTTGATGTCTGATTCAAGATTTCTTGAAAGTATAAAAATACATGTACAAAAAATGTGTATGGAAGTTTTCATTGCATAGCTCTCTGCTCAGATCACCTGAAGGATAGTTTAAAAGAATGCTGATCCTAATAGAACGTAGAATACTGAAGAAATTACAGTAGAATTAATTCTCATACCAACTAAATTCATCCTAGATGACCTTTGAAAATGACCTGAAAAAAACTGCAGTCTCTCTGCGCCTCAGCTCCCAATCCATAGAATGGTGACAGTTAAAACTATTTTTTTCCTCATCTTTATCCAAGTTATGACGAGTCTATGAATTTTCTGGGTCCATCACACATATTGTCTAGTGTAACAGTTTCACCTTTGATCAGTATTTCTAGGTCTCTAACACAAATAATACTGCTATCAAAAGCATCTTTTCAGAGAAAAAATTCAGCAAAATCTTGAATGGCCATACCTTTTTTATTGAGTGGTCTTTTTCGTACACAAACACATATCCTGTGCTCATCAATCTGCAAAGGAAACAATCTTTCAGTGAAGTATACCCCAATTCTGGGTATATGATATTTTACTTTATTTTACTTCTATTCTTGAATTAATTAACCAATCATTTAAATAAAGAGAAATTTCCAAGACAGTGAGTCATCTGAACATGTAAAAACCCTTGAGTCTGCACAATAGCGAAAAAACCCAACAGGAGAACCATGCACTAACAAAACCCCCTGCAGACAGTGATCTAATTCTGGGGAGTACCAGGTACATCTCGGAACACTGCAAGCAATCCAACTCTAACAGGGAAGATAAGCTATTGACAGAAATTGTCACAAAGTTGGATTTGCACAGAGATCTGATAATCTTCATCATTTAAGGACTGTGCTTCTCTGACTTCTCTACAAACCAAAGGCCCTCATCACCTTCAAAGATCAAAAATTAATCTTTATCCTCAACAGGGTTTTTCAGAGAAGCTTAATGGTTTTGTATGCATAACCCCTTGCATACCAGAAAAATTTCTAATACAGAGGCTGAGTGACTACTTAGTACATATTGGTAGTATTTTACAGTAAAATAATATTTAAATGAATAACATAATTAACAATAAGCTAGTAACCTAGGACTTTCAAAACCTACTAATTTGAATATCATCAAATTACTGAAAAAATAAACCCATGTTATAATTAATACTAATATATATTAAACTACTTATTTTTCATGTTTACAGAGAGAAGTCTACATTGAAAAAATTGAAAAAAATACAGAAGGATGAAAAATTTCCAAGTTGCTGGCGTACTTACAGGATCTGCTGTTGTCAGTGGTCTATAATCCAAACTTCCCCTGAAGTCTCTTATCATACACATAATTTCATAATTTGGGTTTGTAGCATCAACATCCTAGGGAGGTAAGCAACAGAATTTCTAACATACTTTTTTTCCCTGAAGTTGACGAATTTCAGTATCTTCTATATTTATTTATAAGAAAAATATGCATTACCTAAAAATGCCAGAAATGCGTCAAATGCAAGTCTAATGTCTTTTTACATTCTGATGTGGATAATATACTGATCATAAAGCACAACAATTATATGCTTTCTATTTCATATTATTGGTTGGCATGTAATTGAAAGTACATTTTAATTGAGGACTCATGAACAGTCTACGCAAGAGAGGAATGACTCCCACCTTTTCCACAACCTTCACACTAAAGAAACACGTCCAAACAACTGCACAACACCAGGCATCATATACAGTCAACGCTTCTTAATCTGAGATAAGGCAGTCCAACGGACGAATGGACACGCTCCATCACACAGCACAACACATGCTGCAGAGGTCAGTGCAGGCACCCCAGCTGCTCTAAACACAACCCTAAACTAAAAACTGCTGACAGTAAGTCCACCCAAAATGTATTCCTGCTGTAATGTTCCCTTCTAACATTCAGAAAGAAGGATTGCTTATAATGGAAAAAGTGTTTGCCTACTATTCTTCAAACCCTGTTTAAAGGTCTTGCCCACTAGAAGACAGTGTTTGGCTAATTATTGCTGCATTTCACAACAACCACCACAACAGAATACAAAAAGCCACGTGAAGCACAGGTGCATACAGGTCACTGAAACAAACAGAGCTTCCTCATACAGTCTTAAGACTCAGATGCAAAGGGAGTCTTCAGAGAAGCGATAACATTTTAGGTGTAGTACCATGTCAAAGAATTTTAATGTATAAAGCCAAAAAATATTTGGTCCTCACAAATAAAGACACAGTCCTGTTTTGCATTCATGTAAATGGATGGAAATTAGAGAACATGAAATCAACATAGGTGATTTTAGGTCAGTGTAGAAACATCATTAAACCATGAAGTAAATTGCCTGAATTATTTACTTGGTGGTGGTACTTCTCATGTCAGTAGTGGACTCATAGTATCTCTTTAGAGACTAACACATACGCACAGGGCTGCCAACAAGATTACGTTACTAGTTTTGCTAAAGCTTTTACACCATTGTGACACAAAGTCATTTAAGATTAAGAGATTTTTCTCACAGGATTAGCAACTTCATTTCTCTCACACAAGTTTCTAAGAACTTGCTGCCAAGCTGCTTGCATGATGCAAAGCTAAATTATAAATGCATGGACTGGTTTAAAGGAAAAAAAAATTAAAAGTAATTGTTCAGACTTGAGCCTCAAACAGATCTCTTACAAAGCATCAAAGATCATACAGAACAATTGATCATAATGTTGTAACACCTCCTGTAGAATAACAGCCCTATCTAAAAGCCAAAGGTTTGATTATTTTCGACAGTGTATCTTCCCTAAGAAATAGCTATCCTCAGTACTTCATCTTTAAAGAACACTCAGCAAGATAAGCTATTGTAAGCAAGTATTTCTGTGGGAAGAAAAAGAGGAGAAAAACTGTCTAAAGTAATAATTATGAGAGCAATACAACCAAGCACCAAACTATTTTTCGAGCACCAAATATTTCTACACAGGATGAAAACATTTAATTTCAAGATTATTACAGTTCATTTAAGTTATTAAAGACTTTAAAAAGCACAATGATACTGCAAACTTCTTCTCTTGCTGACATACCTTTTTCACCTCAGCTAAAAATACTCACCTGAGCTCTTTTTTCTCTAAGTTCCTGCTGCTGTAACCTTCTTTTTTCACGTTTCTCTTGCAATTTTTCAACCTCTTTCACACAATTAGATTTTCTACGTGCTTAAAGAAAATGATCTACTTTTAAAATATTTTCAGTGTTGCATGAATTTAGTATTTACACTGTAACATTTCAATTATATTAATTTATCAGTAATTGGAATGCATTTGTATCAAGTATCTTTTCAAGCAAATCAGTATTAGTACATAATAATTATGGCAATTAAACTGCTAAAATTCATAAAATAAATGAATCAGGAAAAAATTCATGGGAATGGGACAAAGATTACATGACCAAAAATGTAAGGACAATGACCCTCAAAAAATATTTGGACAGATACATGTGATCTCTTGGACTGCATTAAAAGAAAGCCCAGGCAAATTGAAAATTAAAAAACCACAAAGCAAAAAACCAAGCAACCCTGCTGTTAAAAAAAAGATAAAGCGAAAACAAATTCCAAATGCTAGCACAACTATGACAGAAGTGAATGTTTGTTTAGACACATCTCTCTGAAAAAGTTCCTCAAGGAAGCCCATGGACAACTGCGCATGTAGACCACTTCTCATTTATGGACAACAACATAATCCAAGAGAATGTACATGTAACGCCCATAATGACTGAGTCCTTGATACACGGTTTACATACAAGGGGGTCCAAATTCCTTTTTTGCAGCTTGAACTGGAGATATATCTGAAACAGTACCATTCTGTTGAGAGGAGGAAGACTGCTCGGGAAGCTGTGTAGGCCGCGCACGTGCAGAACCAACCACTGTAAAGGAAAAGCACAAAGCTCAATATGTACATGGAAAGGTAACATTTCTACCCAAATCTGAAACGCTTTGTTATGAAAAGACAAAACGAGGCCCCTTTCCAGACTCAACAATTTCCTTGGGGTGAGGAGGAGCCACACATGTAGAAAGTATATTAATAAAGACATTTAATATGCAGCCTTTTTTTCCTAGCATTATACACCAACATAACATAATTATTAAGTACCAATGCTGTATGTGCATAGTTTTAAATACTCTACTGCAGAATTAGTACAACTTATTATGCACACAGAATGAAGCATGCACTTGTAGATATGCAGTCTTGAAGCTTAAAGTGCTGAAATTTTACTTATATTGTGATTATACCCAAAAACCAAGTAAGAAAAGAAGGTCCACTGTTTCACATTCTCTGGACATTACACAGTGGTCCCACTCTATTGAGCCTACATCCACTGTTTCACATTCTCTGGACATTACACAGTGGTCCCACTCTATTGAGCCTACAATCTCTACAGGAGCAAACGGATACAAATAAAAGACAGCAAAGTGCAGCTCAGTCTGTGAGTGGAAGAAACAAACCTTTTTGACACTATACTAGAAGAGATACAATCAATTCGCTTAAGGTTAAGCATTGATCCTTTATGTGCTAAGGATATCAATTTCTGAAGATGCAGTGATGTCCGTTCCCAGTGAATGCAGTGGGAGTGGTGAGCATGCAAGCCTCTTTGGTAAAGCTGAATGTTTTGAACCGTTTTTCAAAGAGTTGCTTAAAGCAGCTCTGCTTCAGCTGGCCCATTTCCTGCACACGCTCCTAACAGAGTCTGCCAGAAGAGCATGAAAGTGAAGGTATCAGCTCTGATTAGCAGCCTAGAGGTGACACTCCAAAGGAAACAAGACAGAGCACTGAGAAAAGCTTAATTACAAGGCCAACAAAGGACAAATATTTAGGCTGACTGAATAGTAAGATGCATAGGACCTATTAAAATACAAGTTACAGGGTTATTCCATACCAAACAGATCAATTACTAAAAACGACAACATGTATAGTTGTGAGGAGAGCCATCAATAAGATGTCTCAAATTCAAACCATATGAGTTTGAAAAAAAATTATCCATCCCCTCCTCATAAGATTTTCAATTTGTTTAACACCCCCAGAGGCAAATGACAGAAGGGAGAAAGTGGTCCCAATCATCCACCGGAAGAGTCTGAACACTTGCAAAGATATGCAAGCCCACTTGTTTTTCAAGTTTAAACAGATGGACTGGAATCTAGTCTGAATTAATGACAGTAGATTAATGTTTGGAAGAAGAATCACCACCATCACCAGTACAAGGCAGTCAAGTTTAATGCAAGAGAGAAAATAAAAACAGTAAGCAGTAACTATTTTTTTCATGTTACAGATGCATTACATCTGTATTCATCCAAAAAATACTTTTCACCTATCCTCCTGTGACATTCCAGCATTTTTTGTAGATTTTTCACTATTAACTGTAGAGTAAGAACTAACCCATAGGGCTTAAGTACTATTTGAATGAATGTTTACACGCAGACTGTTACAAAACATGTTAAAAAACTGAAAGCGTAAGAATTTTAAGTGCACTACTTACTATATATTGAAAGACTCAATTAAGCTGAAGCAAACCGAGGATGCTTTAACTTGGAAAAGTCCACACATGATTTGATGCAGCATAATTAATTAACTTAAAATTTCTGCACCTTCAGTTCATTCAGCTTAGCTTTCCTAATGCTGTATTGTTTCAACTTGCATATAAATATCTTTCATACAGTATGAATTCCTAAACATATATAGGAATAACTCTAGGAATGGTGTACCATGTCTTTTACATGTCACATGCACACATTCCAAGTGAGAAATGCAGAACTATTAAGGTATGTTATATGAGCAGGTTAAAATGTTCCCATATTTTTTAATTCCTTGAAATGGAAAGAGATAACATTTACCTCTGTTATCTCTGGCAGGGTTGTCATTCTTTACTGCCACAGTTCGTCGAGTCTATAAAGAAAGAAATCGCTGTTACTTGATCACCATGTTATTGAAAATGTAAACTGCAGCCCCACCTCTTCTTCCTTCCAG
>Ga0181612_135303_pt1 | contig 10142 bp, 7 predicted proteins | sample HoacroProtozoa21_FD_119630 | JGI IMG/M metagenome (GOLD analysis project Ga0181612, IMG submission 119630) | Hoatzin crop microbial communities from Cojedes, Venezuel. Combined Assembly of Gp0051906, Gp0051904, Gp0051908
ACAGTCACTACTTCTTGTTCACTATTGACTTGGATGAGATTCAAACCAGTTGCCTACGGGTGAAAGGTTCCTTCTCCCATCATGAATTCCATGCTCCCTCCTTCCCTTAGCTTCCAGCTGTCATCTCCTACCCCTTCTTCCTTCCAGTGGCTCTCTGAGCTTCTTGACCATTTTCAGCTGTCCTGCTGTTCCAGCTCCTTGTGCCTATCCAGCCTTCTGATGTCCAAAAGCTGCTAGTCCTTTTTTTCTTTGTCCTTCCTGCTTAAGTCTACTTGTGTTTGTTCTTGAGGTAGCCTGCTTTAGTATTGCTTTTTCTCCAGTTTCAGCATCACTGGCACCAGTCTGTTTCTATGACAATCCCATCTAGTCTTTGTCTCTCAGTCCCAGGTTCTCCTGTGTCCCTGTTTCACTAGACTCAGCCATTTGTTCTGCTTCCTCACTTCTTAGTCCAAGTGCTACCCACCCAGGTTTCCTTTAAGCTTCTGGCTTTTAAATAAAAAATTCAGCTACTCAGCCAACAGCAGTTGAAAAGACCAAAATTAGAAGTCACTGGATGTTCCAGAGAAATGGAAATGATAGGACAAGGCGGTTGGATTGCAGTGAGTAAAAACAACAGGGCGTATCTGATGGGAAGAGGTACTACAGATCCACCTTGCTTGCTGAGACACAAGGCCAGTTAGCCTCAGTGCAAACCTGTGTAAACTCAGTTGTTTTTTTACTGGCACCAGAGCCGGTGCAGCTGTACAGCACAGGGCTGCACTGCAATGTACGTAGCCTTAGGCTGACTCAAGGTGGCCTCTGTCACTCACAGAACAACATAACATACGCCAGCGAACAGTTACCTCTTCTCCCTGAACACAGGTGAAACCATATGGCTCTATTACCAGTCACCACTTCAGTGTGTGAGTGCATGTGGGCATGCTTATGGTGACCACCTTCTTTCAATGGGCCTGAGTTGCACCTTCGTACTTCCAGATCTTTGCCTCTACAAATGTGGCAGAAAAGCTGGACCATCTTCTCCACCCTTTGTCTACAGCCAAGGTGGCCTGCAAAGGCTTGGCAGTGTAACATTCCCCACCACAAACACTTTCTGGCACTTGTGGCACCTACATTGGATTCTGGTTTTGGTTTATGATCATTGCTACCTGGTGTCTAAACAGGAGTCAATAATCTTGTTATCAGGAAAACTGTCTGCCTTCACCCCCCCACCCCCCAGTTCACATGTATGTGAACACATTATTTTAGCCAAATAAACACAATATTCTAGACCACAACTGAGCCATTCCAGTTGTAATTAAATGTATATATGTTTCAGAAATGTAAATCCATCACACGAATAAGGCTCCACTTACAATTAAATGATTTAAATGTGTGGATTTGCCAAGTAACGTCATTACCATACATAACTCATCACCGATACATATTGTACTTTTCATTCAAAAGCTAAAATATGAGGGTTATACCCTAATATCTTGACTTTTGGATGTGATTTAAGCAAGTGCAAAGCTGAGTTTAGAAATCAAATTCAAGACAGGCACACACTATGTTTTCTGGACTGAGGACCATATGGCAAACAGCTGGACTAGCAAATACTGATATCCAATACCTTAAGGCTCTTCACAGCCACAGAAATTGGTTGGTTAGGATCAATGCATTGCTTTTGCACACCACAGCTGTTTCTCAAGCCCTCACCCCTTTCTAACTTGTCAGTGAGATCCTCTGCTCTCGGGGGTTTCAGGAGCTAAGTATTTCATACTTCCAGTGAAGCTGAAAATTACCTAAGTCAGAAGGTTTTCAGGACTGGGAAGGGAAATTCTCAAGCAAACCCACACACCCCTTCAACTCCACTAAAGTAACACAAATTCCAGATTTAATTAGGCAAAAATAATTCCCTTTTCTAACACACATTATAAAGTTCCTTAAGAAGCGCCAGTTTACCCCCTTCAAAGAACCTTGAAGTATCAGGCACACTACAAATATTATAGGACATGAGATTATCTTGGTAGTTTCAGAACGCAAAAGGAAGATCACCTCCTGGAGCACTTGCTGTTCCCTCACCTTGCCTGTTTCTGGAAAGTTAGGTTCCTTCTAGCAGAACCGGCCACAGATCAGAACAAACTCCAGTCCCTCTTGGACAGAAACTTCCCACCGGTTTGTACATGAGTTATGTGGTCTTTGTGGCATACGAAGCACAAAACGACAGTGAAGGGATGCTGCACATCCAGCTCCTCCAGGCTGCACAAATGTCAGCTACATACTTGGAAGACTGGATTTGTTATAAAAATAGTTATCCTGATCAGATCAACTCTACATAATTTACCCCAAAACCACAGTAATAATATGGGAAACTTTTTTGTTAATAAATTACAAGTTGCTCTCATTATAAAATTAACTGTATTTTAGATTAGCACTTAATTACTTTAACAATGTTTAACTTTAATGACATTTAATGTTATATAGTATGTTCTTTCCAAAACAGAAACTTGTTAGATAAATGAACACACCATGTAGTTATTGGGATAATTATTAGGACAAATGTACTTAAGACAAAATGGTGGCCAAAAAATATGTTTTAAAAGTTTTCTTTAAAGCAATCTTAAAGAAAAAGCCTTTAAAAGAGGTCGATTTAGATTTCCTTTCATTTAAGTTAGGAATCCTTGTACTGTTAAAAAAAAAAAAAAGGAGAGTTTTCTGTCAGTAATACCAATATTTTCTCCAGTTCTCTAGGGGGGAAAGGTGTGTGTGAATAGATTTTTTAATTTTTTTATGTTAATGTCCATTGCAGAATATAAATCAGAATTATAGGTCAATCTTACTCTGTCATAAAACCAACACAGATGATGAAACAAATGCATTTTAGCAAGATTAGTAAGTCCTAACCTCAAACAGGCTTCAATCACAACTATTCACATATTTAAGTCTTCACAAATTACATCTGTTTAAGCCTTAGGAATTATTATATACTATAAGCATAGTCCTTGAAAGTGGCCTATCCTTTTACTTTGCAAAATTTCATGAATCAAAAAATCTTTTTAAAAAATCCGTATACATGATTTTGAGGGGTGAAAGGAAGCGAGAAGTAAGATGACTGTCTGTTTTATGCCAAATAGAAGTATTATGATTCATTCTTAGAATTACCATGTATTTCTCTGGGCAGGTCCTGACTGCAGTAACTGAAGTTTTTTTGCAAATTGCAGTCAGGCCATAGAAAAGTTCCTCTGAGACAAACAGAATAATTTCCACACTCTGCATTTCTTTAGGATATATGCTAATTTTATAATAAAAGCGAGGACTTTAGGCCTAGTTTGCATTCACTTTAGCCAGTAAAACTTCCTCTCGCCTCATCGAGAGCACAATTGGACCCTTTCTACAGCTAAGATGACAAATTATCACTCTTTTAAGCAGCATTCAAAACAGTAATTGAAGTCTTGCTAAACTTGACAGATACCATAAGCAGCTCAAAGAAAACAGTAACAGCTGTATTAACATGTTAACCACTGTTTTACAAGGGTAAATGGAAGCCTTGCATGTACTACATAGATGGTCTAATGAAAAACTTTTTGCTAAATTTGTACTCAATATGTGTTCACAACTGTAAATTAATTCAAATTAGTAATGTTATCATTATATGTTTGTCCAACAAATCACTTATTTTGGCACTTCAGCATGAGCTACACGGACCTATAAAAATGTGATGTATCTGATCGCAGCCAAACCTTCCACACTCCTGCTGAAAACTGCAGTGTCTGAAGCTAGCACAATGTCAAGCAGCTAAGGCAGCAACAACTGCCATGAGTACACAGGACCTCACCTCAGGAATATCAAATACACAGAGTACATCTTTGCAGACAAATATCAAGACTAAAAAGCACTTCTCAAAAAGTTAATGGATGTAGCAGCTGAGCCCCTGAGAAACTGGCTTCTCCATTGCTTTCCGCGGGATTACTCATTCTGCAGGTTTCAGCCTGAGAGCTCAAGTACTGCGAGTTCTGCCTGATTAAGTGGACAGTTTGAAATTTTTCTTATGCCGAAGATTATGTGAAAATGTAGGTACTTACACAGCAAAATGATAGATAAAACACTTCCATCCGCTGGGCCTCTCCAGGAAGTTGTAGACATCTCCCTGCGTGCTAGTTTTAGTTAGATAGCGGCTATGGAAACACTTTGTCGTACAGACCCTGCAGACTTCACTTTCCGTCAAGGCTGCAGCCTTTGTGCCTTCCCCAGGGTTGTGGGGAATCCTGGATCCATTATCCAGGGAGGTTTCGGGATCCAGCGCCACAGCAGAATACTGCTTGCTGTTCAGGTTCTCCCTGACTTCCAGCAACGCTGCAGATTTCTCACTGCCATTCAGACCGCTAAGCTGGGAAGCGGAGCCTTGAACGTGTCCACAGAGGTTATACATCGGGTCCCCAACAGTTCCTCTGCTGTCACAGGACATTCTGTAACAGCATACAGGTATTACCAACCCAGATCAATATTTAAAATCATGAAGAAGGTATTGTATGTCCTCCCTGCCGAGGGTGTTCGCCAGCAGCAGATAAGATGACTTTGCTGTTATCACGGAGCTTCTCTCTGTGACAGAAGTGTGAGCTGTCAGCCTGTCACCTGCTGTCACTCACAGCCTCTGAAATTAAATCAGAAAAACTTATTGGACAATGACACATGCAAGACATCAGAAGTAACAGGAGGCTGGGAAAGGAAAGAGGTTAAGACTTCTGGAGGAAGACAGAATATCAGTATTTAAAGTTACATCTGCTAAGAAGGAAGCTTAAAACTACTTAAATAGTGCAACAGTAGTACAGCAGCAGAGTTATCTTGAATGTTGATCCTATGATATTATTTTAAGCTAAGCAGTTCCTGAAGTGTCCCGATTAAAGGTAGAGCTGTGAAAATCTCCTGGAATTTATAAACTTGCTGTTGCCCAAAACACATCTGACTGATGTTTTGAACTTCAACACCTACATCTCAAGAGATCTTATCTAGAGTATCAATGACAGAAAGATTTTAAGACTTGAATAAATTATTTCAGTCACCTCATGGGATCTGATTTTGCAGTCTATGGTACTCAGGAACAATTTTTCTCTAGTGTAAAAAGGAGGATGCCATTAACAGTAACTGTGACTGGAAGGTTAATATTGTTACAAGAGAAAAGATCAAAGATTTATGGCCTGATTCTTGATTTTCTTCAAGCTGTTTAATGTCTGCTGCTAACTTAGCTACTCTCAAGTAAGTACTTAGAGAAAATAGAACAGAAAACAAGGCTCTTACAGATCTATATGTATTTCATGGGGCAGACTTAAATTGCTGCTAATACACAGATACTAGCAGCAATATTAGACATTCTGTGAGACTGAGAGCAGCTGTCTTTCTGAAGTGACATTTTTTGTACTGCCTCATTTCTTACACAGTTACAAAAAGCTTCCTTGTCTAAAACGCTTAGCTAAAATGAAGATATGAAAATATTATGAAAATACAAGAATATTAAAACTATCATGAGAAATGACTTTAACTTTAAAGTACCACTGATTTTAAAGTCAAAATTACATCTGTAATGTCATATTTTAACACATTGTATTATCCACAATATAATGTCCACATGCCTAGGAGTTGCAGCTGACTGCTCCTCTGTCAGAAGGGACTCACACCCACATTATGAGTTACTTTAACCTCAGCAGAATAGAGTAATTTAGAGAAAAAGAATTTCAGCCTTCACACCCTCTTCTTAAATGAAGCCTATTTTTTGTTGTTGCTTAAAGATCTTCACGTGTAGTGAATGAACTACCACTGTAGTACATCTGAACAGAGCCCTCTAAGCTATTCCACAAAATATTTACATGGAGTAGTGGACTTGTTACAATGTGCTCATTTTTTAACACTGGTCACAGTAAGGTGGGCTGATGCATTTCTACATTAGTCCCATGGCAGACACAGAAATACTTCCTTTCCCTCATCAGTCCTCCTGATAATGAAAAGCTGTAGGAACCAAACATTGAGGGTAAAACACAAAGCCCTCATCCAAGTCAATCTACAAGAACACAAGAAACACCTGTCAGAAGTACATTCCCTTCACATCATTCATTTTAGGGTGCTGAGGCCACCTAGACAAGCGCTTGTAGCAAAGGCTGGCCACCCAGCAATTGCAAACAGAGCGACCTGAAACACACTTGCTACCCTGCTTAATTAAAATGGGGGATCCCACACAGTCAGACGCAAAGCACAGAAAAACATGGAACCAGCTGGCAAACAGTACCTGCTTTGTTTTGTGGCGTGTCCTCCTAGCCCTCCTCTTTGCTGCTCCCTCAGCTCCATGCAGCAGACTCCCTGGATAGGTGGGGGGAGAGGAGCTGCTGCCTGACTCTGCCCCCAACTTGTCAAGTCCCACCCTGAGCAATGCAGGGTCCCTCCCTTTTATCTGCCTTATATGGCTGCCCTTGGAAAAGGCAGAGAAAGAACTGGGGAACAGATCTGATGGTTTCAGAGAGGAGTTACTTGTGCCTCTTCCTGCTGTCAAACCCAGCAATCACAAGCAGCAGTTTGATCTTGCTGAGGATCGTCCTCCTTTCCCTCCCAGTCCTTTTCTTATCTGCATACGCCTAATTGCAATGGGTTAAGAGTGGCATTTCCTTACTTCATGTCTTTTAAAAATTTGAATTAGGTGTCACTTGTAGCTAGCTGGCGGCTCTGCAGCAGGCTTTCATATTGAGTAAGTCTAAACAGGCAGCTCCAGTTGTTTGTTTTTTTTCCACTGAAGTTTTGGCAAAACCAACAGCAGCACTTCATTATGTTACATTAAGTAATGGAAAATCGGAGTTGTCTATTGTTGTTGCCTTTCTGAACTACTGCTCTTTTTTTTTTTAATTTGATGAGGAAGAGAATCCCAAACATCAGCATTCCAGCATCAAATTCCTCATCGTACTCTCGAGCTTTCTAATCAGGAAGAAGTAATACTACTATTTCTCTCTTTTTCTCCCTTTTGCAACACAAAACAGACTATTGTCCGAAACGCCAGCATTCTGAACATGAGTTGCTTCTTCATTTTCCACAGCTGTGTGGTCAAGAATGAAACAGAGGCAACCATTTCACCTTTTGTTCTGGCAGTGGGGGAATGTTACCATTTCACATGGTCCTCAGCTTTTATCATAATTGTTCACAGGGCTGAGACCTCTCATTCCTTGGAAAGATTATCCCAGGAAGTCACTTTCTTAGTTCCCCAGTTCTATTTCCATACCACTGCAAAAAAAAAATGTTCTTGGTTCCTTTCTTTTTCTGGTAAGTATACTCTGATCAGTATTACACTTTTACTTCTCTAAAAACCCCTCCAGAACATCATCCTTGGATGCTACGTGAGCCTCTGTTTACACCTCACACAGAACTGAATACAGTATACCAGATAGTACAGTAGGTGAGCCATTGAGATGGACTAATACCCGACCGGAGCCACAGAAATCCTTCTCCAGGTTCTTTGCACATGCTTTCTCCTTGAAATGCTTTCTACATCAAGTAATATCTTTCTGCTCTATGAACTTTTCCAGACAATAATTTCCTAAATGCAAAGGTTGTTGTCTGTTTTAACTTCTGACCTCTCCTGAATATAATTTTTCAAGCTCTAAATAACTAACCAAGTATGTAGGGGAAAAAAGCATTTTAAAAAATGAACAGTAATTATCTTGGATAATTTAAGGTTTAAAATCAGTTTCCTTTGAGGGAATAGTACCCAACTTTACTGCAAATTCAGAAACTCAACATAATAGCAGCAGGTCTGAAAACACTGCAGAAATAAAACGCGGAGCAGAGCATCTGACTCCCTTTTCTTGATCAAGGAAAAGATAATGATGTCATGCTAAGATTATATTAGACTGAACTGTGGAAGACATGAACTCATTCCTTCACCCCCACAAATGTAGTATATCACATCTTTGGGTCTAACCCTCAAAAGGCAATTAGTCACCTAACTAATTTATGACTTATATGAAATGGAAATGCCTGATTTCAGGAATGTCTAACTGCGGAAGTTTTCACCAGTAAAATTATATAAGCACATAATACCCTGCAACTGCATGTATACAAAAGTGTTGTTTTTATGGCTGGCCTCACTTCTCATCTCATATTTAGTTCTGATGTGCCTGATGCAGCCCACATGCTTGGAGCATATCTACCCCACGCTGACAGCACTGTATTAGGGACTAGGCACAGCAAGTGTGACATAACTTATAACCAAAAGGCCAGGATGGGAAGGCACAGGGAAATGTCTGGTTTTGAGATGCACACTTGAACCCCTTCTCGACAGGGAGACACTTCTCAGGAAACTATCCCAACCACAAGACCAAAACCATTTTCCATTGACATCACCATCACTGCCTCCTTCGGGGACTGCTTTTTAGAAGAAAAGCATTAATCAGTCATGCAAGAAACATAAAGGAATAACATGGAACCCAAATACTAAAAGATACTTTGAAAGGCAAATAATAGATGTGATTTGAGAAACTTTCCCATGCTCCTCTGTTCATTTCAAATTCCATTTTCAGGACCTACACTTTCTGTGTACAGTGCTCTTAGACATGTGTGAATTCCACTTCCTGAACTGGATGCTTGAAAGTTAGACACTCCTGAGTGCCATGTACCATTCTAGTCTAGCCACAGAATCTTTTTCTAGCGATGATCATGCCGAGGCACAAGTTCACCATGTTATGTGCCTTGAACTGGTTGTGCCCAGGCTGCCTGCAAGGGCAAAATGCCAATCCATGCTTTCTGCATGACCTTCCCAGACTAGTGAGCCAACGGTCTTCCAGTGGACTGTAAACCAAAGCTCACTGTGGGCAATTAGAGATCTCGGAATGTGCTATAGGCTAGAGACCCGAGTTCATAGAACAGTACCCTCTGCACTTTTCATTTCTGAACTGCAGATTGAATACGTGATAATACCTTTCTTGCAAATACGTTAGCTATTTCAGTTGTCTGTGGAGCATTTTGCAATCCATGTAACATGCACCATGAATACTGGTATCCTTCACACAGACATGCTGAAGATGAATTAAGACTATCTGGACTTGTGTACTGTGATATTGGATAGCAGATTGTGACACTGTTTCACTCCCAAAAGCTTCACAAGTAAAATATATTGTAGCATTTTATTACACAGGCAGATGAGCTGAAGTGCTAAATTGCCTTTTATGCATGTAGGCACTTCTCCATTTTATTATTAATATAGATAGACTACAAGGCTGACTGCTTGACACAGAGTAGCATCTAACAATTCCGTGAATCTCTCAGTTCCATGACAGAATTGCTGTAAGAAATTAAGACTGATTCCTTCAGTTATGCAGATAGTTTTAACCCTTCAAACTGAAAATAAAATGTTACTAGATGGAAAGTGCAAGTTCTTCAAGAAAAGCCTGAAATTAGTAACAGCTGTGATGTGAAGAAAATGTCAGTCTCCTTTAAAGTAAGCTAGAACTTGCACTTTAAAACACAGTTGCTATGCTGACTCTAATGAAACAAATTCTATGCGCTTGGTGGAAATACTAATTAATTTACATTATCATTATAGGGCGAATTAGTACCAACTTCCAGATCAGGTTTTTTGTCCCCACCAAACCCATTCTTTTCATTTTTTGAAATTTCATCAAAATTGCAAGCATATGGACTGAAATTTTCATTTGGAAGTCTCTGTTTAATTCAGGTTTTGACTATTTGGTTAGAAAGCTGTTCAGAAACCTTTGACCATAAAGACAGAAAAAACATCTAGCTCTTTTAAAGTAAAAAAACACTGGCAACAGACATATAGCAATATTAAACTGAAACTAATTATATGACATTTAGTAAAAAATGATCAGAGGGCTGGAACACTTCACCTATGAGGAACGGCTGAGAGAATTGGGGCTGTTCAGCCTGGAGAAGAGAAGGCTGTGAGGTGACCTTATGGCAGCCTATTCAGTGCTTAAAGCGGGCCTACAAGAAAGATGGGGAAAGGCATTTTAGCAGGGCCTGTTGAAATTGGACAAGGGGTAATGGCTTTAAACTAAAAGAGGGAAGATTTAAATTAGATAGAAGAAAGGAATTCTTCACCATGAGGGTAGTGAGGCACTGGAACAGGTTGCCCAGAGAAGCTCTGGCTGCCCCCTCCCTGGCAGTGTTCAAGG
>Ga0181612_156482_pt1 | contig 10142 bp, 4 predicted proteins | sample HoacroProtozoa21_FD_119630 | JGI IMG/M metagenome (GOLD analysis project Ga0181612, IMG submission 119630) | Hoatzin crop microbial communities from Cojedes, Venezuel. Combined Assembly of Gp0051906, Gp0051904, Gp0051908
CTTGTCAAAAGATGTTCATACTTTAACTGTACTTAGGGTTTTTTCAGAGTATCGTTGTTAAAGTTCTGGTACTTAATATCATTCAATATCGGATGAAATAAGTACTCTCTTAAAATGATAGATATTATGCCAGGGTACATCCTGTTTCAAAGAATTCTTTGCATTTCTTTCATTGCCATCACGGAAAAAAGAAGTAAAATGTAAGAATTCTAATTAGAGGAAAAACTGAAACCACTTCTGTCTTGAAGAATTAAGGGACTGGCAGACTGTTAAACCAGATGCACAGTCCATTAAAAGTAAAGCAAGCTTTTATTATCAGTATTTTTTAAAACCAGCTGCAGTTAAGAAAAATGTTATTTCCAACTAAAACTTATGAAGAATACTGAAAGCTGTCTTTGCATGTTTTTCAAGTAGAAGAAGCATTTTCTAAATATCAGCAGTTCTTGAAATACTGTGAAAGTTTTGCCAACAAAGCAGTCTGTACTGAAACATGGAAGAATGCATATCTACTGGCATAAATATTGTTAATATGTTTAGACAGTACTGAGTTCTACTAACTTAGAAGACTTGCAATAGACTGGTTATATTTTTAAGAAGTTTCCTTAAGCTAAGTGAATTGAATTGTTAGTAGACTGAAATAGAAGTCTAATATCCAGAAAAGTTATTATCTTTTCTTCTGACTGGAAATGAAACACAGGATATTTTTCTGAAGTTGGAATTTTGGCTTCTAAGACTTTCGATTAGTGAAAAATTATAAGGTTACGTTGCAATATCGTGAACTGGATAATATATTGAGAGTGGAAAAAATCAAGTGGATATTTCATTTTGTAATAAAAATGGGAACTAATTAAATAGATAAAAGTCATAATTACATCTTAAGAAACAGAGCCAAGGGAAAATTTTGGAATATCAGCAGAGTCTGTCAGAATCTTCGGAAGCAGGCATATATATTTTTATGTGTTCTGTCTATTGCAAATGAAGTATTAATAATAGATTTTTCAAGAAAATGTTGAGAATAGGTAAAGAAAAACATTGCTAGCTGCAATAATAAGTACTCCCTCCCCAAAGCAAAGTTGCCCTGTTATATATTGACTTCTGCTTCCTCATCAGGTTTGTTTAGGTGGAAGCTATTCAGCAAATTTCTGCTTCTGTTGCAACGGAGTTCCCAAATAGCTTAAACTCATGAAATTCTCCATAGCTTCCACTCTAGGTTTCCAGCCTCTCTCACCTAATTAACTAACAGGTTTTTTTTTCCAGCAAAGTTGTAATGAGGTTACTGCATAACCATTTCACAAAGTGCTGTGTGCAGGATGAGTCATTTTCATCAAATATCATGAATGACATTAAGAACACCAAGGTCTTTTGAATTTAATGGATAAATCATTCAGATTTTTGCCGTCATTCAGCATCTATTTTTTAAAGCTGTATTGGCACTTATTACAGAATATTTACTGCTTTGTTAGAGTAAAATCAGCCATATAAACATCAGCATTAATGGTTTCTTTCTTCTTATATTTCATTTGCATTTCTTTCTTCCAGTACATTCTCCATCTCTATTTCAGTTGAGTCTTAACATAACTTTCCTCTGACAAAATACTTCATCCTTCAAGCCAAACTTTGATATAAATATTTTTGTTTCTTTATCTTTTTTTCTTTTTTCTTTTTTTTTTCCCCAGAAGAAACAGGAGTCTAAACACAGTTCCAAGTTTCTCCTGTGTCTTTTCACAAGGCTACACACAGAATTTGCTGATCTAGTACTCAGAAGCTGATTTCTAAACTTTCAATAACAATATGTCACAAATCACAAAATTTTACATTTCCCTGGTGCTTTCTTTTTCTCGTCTTTATTTTCATGTATTTCCCTCCTGGACTTTGTTCTGTTCTAGACTTATCCAAACTTTCTCACTTTCTCAAACATAATTGAAAAAAAAGCTTTTTGTATGCTTTTTTATGCTTTTTAATTACTGGTAATGCAATGTTTTCTGTTTCATAGGAATCTTTTTGAATTAAAATTATTTTTACTTTTTTAAAAAAAAAATTTCTTCAAAAGTGTGACCATAAGAAAGTAATAAATTTTCTAATGGGTTTGGTACTATATTTGTCATGAAGGGAGTTCATTTTGAGTAGGCTTTCCTATAAGAAAAGCCAGTACATAGAATTTATTTCCAGCAATCAGTGAGAATAATGTTGCAGTGAATTTTATCTCCTACATGCAACTAATGTTTTGTTCATTTCATTTAAACTGCTTCATTTGATAAGGTTTTCTCAGACAGTGTTTTTAATCTATTTATAATTGCTCTACCAATGGAAAATATGATTTATTTCAGTATGTTGATTCCAGGTGGTTGCCAGTGAAACATATGTAGCTATGAATTTTGTACAATCTTTTATATTGCTGTAGTCATCACCCTTCTGTACAGACCTTCTTTAAAACTATGAAATCCAAGAAAAATTTAAAATATCTCAAATGTTAATGATCTACACATGAGATACAGAGTCATAAGTGTTAAGTATATAGCCATAATTAATCGCGTTGAGCAGTTTTGGTAATATAACAGAGATAACTGAAACCAACAGAACTTGGTAGCAAATGCTCATCATAGCACTGTGAGTTTGTCTGCATCTTGTTTTATGCATGTGTATCTTCTAGTGCACCATTTTTGATAGAGGGAACTATTAATGACTTCAGATAAAGGATGCATGTATGATGAGGTTGTGCTAATCAAAAAAATATTTATGCCGTTGGGAAAATACAGCTTGAAAGCTGTTGAAGAAAAACAGAGGATTGTAACTAGGATCTCCTAACGTACAAACATGAAACTATAGCACGGAATGAAAGTGCAAGGACAGGGTAGTGTCAGAGGCCCCAGGGTTATAAGTAACTCAGAAATGATCAGTCCTGTGTCATTAGAGAAATGCAACCTTGGGAGCTGGGGTTTGGTGGTTACGGGTTTGTTTTTTTTTTTTTTTTGAGGTGGGGTGTTATTGGGTGTTTTTATAACGAGGAGAGGAAGGAAATGTAAGCCACACCACATACATAGAGAAAATCAGATACAACATGGAATTACCAAGTAACGAAGTAAAAGCAACTATGCTATCTGTGTTAGCAGCTGTGAAAAGATGACTCTGCGTGGCAATGACTTCAAGAATAAGATGCAAGAAACCGCTGACATACATAAACACCCTATTCCTCCTGGCAGAGAGGAGGAAGATGCCACCTGAGCTGTAGTTAACAGCAAACTCCTCCCAGAGAGTGTGGGACTTTGATTTGTTGCAGTTCCTGCTAGCACTTCTGGGACCCAGGAGTGCAGGAAAGGTGAAAACACTGGAGAAAGGGGTCAGTGTTAGAAAGTGTGTGCATATCAGTTTTCATTGTGCCACTGTCGGGAATGAGCTGAATAATTGGGCAGTCTGAACTGTAAACGTTAATATAATTGTAGCAAGACTACTGATAGCTCTATGATTAGACTGTTTACACTTGGACTAACAGTGAATTCTTGACTTTGTTTAAAATTGCTCCGGTGTTTGATCTGATAGAATTGGCCTGGAGGGCAGGCTGTTAACGTGGGTGCAATGTTGCTTTCTTGACAGGAATAATATTTCTATCAGGCAGCTCATATATCTGTAAGGAAAAAGGTCAGGTGTGATTTTTTAGAAGTAGATAGCATAGCTTTGCAACAATAATGGTGATTTTCAGGCTCAAGCTCCTCTCAAAGATTTTATTAGCAAGAAATTATTCCACTATTAGTAATGAATAAATTTTGCTAAAAAACTGATACATACCAGGATCTACACCAAAATAACATATGTTCACACATGAAGAGATTACTGCGGTCTACATATTCTTCTCATTCAATCCCCAATATTCCAACCAACCAATTTAAAAATTTGCAGTTCATTGTGGTACATAGTAAAATTTGTTTGTCTTCTCTGGGAAGTCTACAATGCTTGTGATTCCTTTAAAGTTATAATTACTTATCTTAATCACAATATGCTAAAGAGCACAAGGCTTTGTTTTTTTGGGAGTTTGGGGTTTTTTTTTAGTTTGTTTGTTTGTTTTGTCTTATGTTTTTATTATGCAGAATTTGCAGGCAGTGGTCACACAATTCTCTGACAAATTAGAAAAAAGCTAAGAAGTAACTCTGCAGTGGTATGCTGAAAGTAAGGAGTTCCTCCTCCAGTTTTGAAGTAGGTGATGATAACTAGGACTCACAGGTGTTACATATTATTGAAACCGTAATAATAATACAGTGCCTAGTGCTCCAGAACCACCAAGATGGAGCTCAGTGCTTGCTGCTAGTGTTTCACCTCTGCAGGGAATGTGACAGGTGAAGTGAAGAACACAACCTTATGAAAAATCTCAATAGAATTAGACCTACAGTTTTCTATAAATATTCAATAGTATCCAATAAAAATAACTTCAGAATTTTACATGGAGAGACAGTATGCAGAATTAAAGAGCAGAGTATATCTCTAGCAGGCAGTATATTCCTGCACCTTTGTAAGGGATCACTAACATGTGCTTCAGGAAGACAGAGTGGGTAGGATTCCTCTTTACTCGCTTTTGACCTCTGCAGATAGTGAATTATCTTAGGTTTCCATTTTAGTTAATTGAACAAAACAGACATCTTAAGTGACTTATCTGATTCTGAAATTGGTATCTAAAATTGCTTCTGCTACACAAGTGAGTATCTCCTCTCCCAGCTGTAAAAGGACGAGTAGCAGAAAAACAGTGCTCCATGATTTTTGTATCTCTCATTTGTGCAAGGTGTCAAGAAATTCAGTACTCCGTTAAAAGGTCTGCATATTTTCCTGCATGCATCAAAATGCTATCTGGAAAAGTAATTTCCTCTAAATATAACTTAATCCTGGTAAGGGTAACTTTATAGCAGCCCTACAATATACTCTTGTGTACTGCAACCATAGGTTGCCAGTCCTTTGAGAGATCACACAAAAATAATGGATTTCCAGTACTTAAGAAAAGGTTTGGAAAACATTAATCAACCACACTCTAGCTCATAGTTTGTTTTTTTTAATTTCTTTCTTTTTGTTTAACCTCCAGCAGTTGAAAATCCTAACATACCTTTCTACTACAAAGTTCTGCATTTGCTACTACTGTGTGGCTATTAAATCAGATGTGTTTATCTCATTAATGAGCTGATGGTAAGGAAATGTTTGTAGATCATTTGGTCCGATCTCTTGTGGTTATAAGGGCCTAAGTATCATAGTTACCCTTGTATTTACACTTGTATTAAATGTGTGTATCTGAAAAAAGCACAGCATGTGTTTGTCTAAAACCAAACTTTCAGAGAGGAACTCTGTTGTAGTGTCAAAAGAAGAAATTCCCCATTTAGTGTGACAGGCTTTTATATTTATTAATTAACAATAATATTTGGCTGTATTTTCAGCTTCCACTTCTGTGAACTCCTACCATGGTCAATTGCTCTTTTTAGACCTTGAAAAAAAATATGAAAAAAACCCTTTTTATTATAAGGAAGATTGATTTGAGAGATTTGTGAAGCTGAAATTTCTTTTTAAAACTGGGAAAGTGCTGGTGAGGTATAATGGCTCAACATTCTACGTTCTTAGTACAAAGGGACAGTTGCCACTTGGACATGACAGACATCTTTTCCTGGATCAAAGTATGTGTGTCATGGAAGGAAATAACTTGACATTCTGTCATAATGTTTATCAAAGTATTTTTGCTTCTTGCAGGATAAACAAAGCAAGTTAAATCTCTAAAACAGACATGAAGTGTCTGTCAAAACCAAATGCCGTTTTCAAGAACAAAATTTAAAAAATGTAAAATGTAAAGGAGAATACAGTTCTGAAATAAAATTTTTGAAATCTAAAAAGCTTAAGAACAAGATCCAAACCTAGAAATCAGATTCTTGAAAATATTTTTCTTTGTTCAGTTAAAAATAGAATACGAGTACTTTAATGAAAGAAAACTTCCGTGTTTTAGTTAGTTCAGGTTGTTTATATTTTATTTTAAAAAATTTAGCATATCAATTTATTGAGATAACTGTTAATAATTTTGAAGGCTTGTCATCTAGCAGCTCTTAGCAAATTTCATGTTTTTAATGTTCTGGAAATGCTATCCAGTGCTTATTTTTAAATCAGGATGTTATTAAGTACATGGTGGAATACCAAGTTTATTACATATTTCTACACCTATGTAAACAAGCTAACATTGTAACCTTAAAAAAATTAGTCTTAGCTTTGTTTCACATCATCTACCATCCAAAAACCCATTGATGAATAAGTTTAAGTATGTTCCTATCTTTAAGTCTTTGTTAATTGAATCTCAGATCAAGTTTTCCATGATTTTATCTCAGACTTAGGGGAAGAGTAACAGCCTGTGGTTACTCAGGTCACTTTCCTCCATGTTGTTGTGTAATACCATCAGTCTTCAGTCTGCTGGAAATTCCGTGGTATTCCAAGATCTATCAAAAATTTATATCATCATTAAATGTTTACAACATATAGATATTGTTTTTTACCTCTTGCTTACTAATGGACTGGAAAGTAATTTATCTTCTCTGTGTGGTAAGAGCATTCATCATGCTGTTTCCTTCTGAGTAAAGAATAGAAATATGTATTGAACTCTTCTATTTTCTTCCATCACTAACTGCATTACCAGCTTATTCTAGCAATTAGTCTTTGTTAGTATGTTTCTGCTGTCATATTCTTCGCACACTTACCTCTGTTTTCACTAGTCTTGCAGTCCATGGGTTTCTCTTTGGTAGTATGTGCTCCCTTAATCAATTTTCTGAAGTGATAACTGCATTGCAACTCCTGTATGTTTCTTTTATACGTAGTTGAAGCATTTACCTTCTACAGAAATAGACTAGGTTTTTAGGTAAGTCAGATGGCAGGATAAGAAAGATGTCTTGTCTACATCTTTTTGTATTACCCATGGTAAAAGACCTGATGTTCCACAGCTAGTAATATGATTTTGTTTTCCAGTGCCCTTTTGCACATAGAAACAGGGTGAATATTCAAGAGATCTGTTATCTCCAGCTGAAAATCCATCTAGCTTCTGTTTGGAATTCTTTGCCTCCATTTAAAATACCACTTGAATTTTCTTTCTCGGAGCTACAAAGTGATAAGACTGTAAAACTGGAGTTCAGTCTTCTGTACTTTCAAAAGTCTAGATTAATTTAGAGCAAAGGGAAGAAGGCTGACTCTTTTCTTGTTAGAGGCCAATTGCAAATGTGTAACAACACAGTCTCATTTCCCAATTTCTTTGCAAAGTCCCAGAATGTAGTGAATACACAACCAACAGGGCAATCTTCCTTCTTAGTTTATTGAGTGAGGTTCTGGTATTGTATGCAGGATAAAAGGAACCACTCCTAATTAAATCATGGGCAGTTAAAATTCTATTTAGTATTGATCATGCATTTAACAGCAAAGACTCCAAGATACCAGATCACTATCTATTGACATCCTAGCCCCTTGAGAGGTAATTAACAATGAAGCCAGCGGTATCGGATCAAACATTTTGCCTGTGGTTTATTCTCTGTGTGGGATTTTCTTCTGGCCTTCTTTACACTTGGGAATAAACCAACAATTTCAAGTTAAGGTGTAATAACTATCATATCAAATAAAAAAGACTGCTATTTCTTTTTGCAATGATTACAGAATTTTGCAAATTTAAAAGGCTTTTAAATGTATTTTCATCTAAGTATGTACAAAGTACTTTGAATAAAAACCCATTTGTGTAACTTCTAAACATTTACATCTGAGAATAACCCTAATGAGAAGAAATTAATTTTGCATTTAGTAAATCTATTTGCATGATTTTAAAATGGTAATGTCAAGCTAAGTACTATATATTCAATCATTTATTAATTTTTTTAAGTGAGGGATGTTCAGTGTTAACAAGAGAGAATATTTTCTTGTGATTTCATTTAGCTAAATTTTGAAGTGTGTTGGTTTGAGATTAATTAAAATATATTATGGAGAAAGAGGAGCAAATATTATAATAGTAAGAAAATATTAAATTCTTCCTTCATGACAGAAGAATGATATAAAATTCAATGCTTTTATTAGTTCTTCAGTATGTAGTTTATTAAAAACATATTCTTTAAGTTTTTCAATCATATCTCACAGAATAATTTGCCAGTCAAGAACTGGAACTTGGAAACATAGGCTTGATTTTCAGTAGTAGCCAAAAAGCTGATGCAATACTAAGGAGTGAAGGAAATAGAGAGCAGAACAGGAAACAAGATTATGTCACTGGATAAATACATAGTACAGATGCAGCTTGATTAATATGTGCCGTTTTGAAAGATGAAGCAGACGTAATAATTAAAATAAAAGGAAATGATACAGAAAATGATAATAATGATCAAATAGAAAGCTTCCTGTGAGGAGTGGATTAATAGGTTTAGACTCTTCAATACGGAGGAAAGGATGATTCATGGGAGTGCACAATAGAAAACTAGAAACTCGTGAAAGCCATGGAGAAAGAGAACAGGAATGCACTGTTCATTGACTCTTCAATACAGGAACTAGGTGGGACTTAACACAATTTGCAAGGGATAAGTTCAAAATAAACAACAGGAGGGAGTTCTTTACACAACATGTGACTGAACTGTAAAGCTGCTTCACGTGGATGCTAGCAGTCTACACATCTTGAAATTACGGAAGAAGATTCCGTAAATTTTTATCTGTCAAGATAAAAAAAAGGCTGGTGTTGTTCAGAATCACTGAACTGTGAACTGCTGGAGGCTGAGAGAGTATTCTGGGGAAGTATCATTACATGCGTGTCCTGTTATACTTTTTCCTAGACATTACCCATTGGCTAACATAATATTATGGGCCCTGTAAACTTCTGGTCTGATGAGGGAATTCCTGTCTTTTTATATTTAAAGGATCTACTGAACAGACAAGTAATTATCACTTACTGAAATGTTTGCGGAACAGTAGGTATCAGTGCATGATGAAAAACCTGCCAAAGTCCTTAAAAAGAAAAGTGAGCCAGTGAGCTTTTAAATGAGTTCCTGCAGGATCTTATTTGTTTGTAAAATTCAGCTAAAATAACTTCAGTGGACTCTATATGCTCTTCCAAAAAAAACCATAGCCACACTGCTCCACAAAAAAGCTCATAAAACTTTAAAAAACTTTAGCTCCTTGCTAATTTTATTTAGAGAGTCAGCCAAAATGATGTAAACCTTTTGAAGTGTTGCATTGCCTTCCCAGTTATATACCATTTACATGAGTTCAGAAAATATTTCTCTAGCCAATAAATTCTGAGATTTGGTCCTGTGATTCTTTGGTCTCATGCTTCATCTTCATTGTGACTTCTTTCTGTTTTTTCCCTTGAAGAAACAAGCTGACATTCGCATGAGAGAACACAACCTTCCTGAAGAAAGGATCAAAATACTGGTGAGAAAATCAGAAACATGCCGAAGAGCGTCAGAAGCTTTCCTTGTCACATGGTTTTATTTCTCACTAGAAAGAGAAAAATGAGGGCCTAGAGAATTTACATATTTAAAAAGGTGAGTTACCACTTTTTAGAATAGTTTGAAATATTTTGGAGGAAAGATTGCTTCATGCCACAGTTCCCAAATGCATATATTTCTGCTTCTCCATTCAGACAGAGCTAAAAATCAGTATTGCAGTGAAAATCCAGTGATTTTGGAGACAAAAAAAGCTTGAGAGAAATAGGCTGAAAATTATCCTCTGCCAATAATTTCCAGTTAATGGTGTGTTACCTAGCTACCTAGGTGCATGTCACAGAACAGCTGCTTCATAATATAGGTATTAGTATTTCCCTACACAACAAAAATATTAGAAGTATTTGAAAGTTTCATGTGTTGTAGTGATGAAAGAGAGATTTTAATGCGATGTCAATTTACTGGTTTAAGCTTACAACCTCAAGAGGTGGACCTGCGTGAACTTCTTGAGGTTCCACAAGGCCAAGAGCAAGTTCCTGCACGTGGGTCGGGGCAACCCCCAGTATCAACACAGTCTGGGGGATGAAGGGATTGTGAGCTGTCCTGAGGAGAAGGACTTGGAGGTACTGGTGGATGAAAAGCTGGACATGAGCCAACTATGTGCGCTCGCAGCCCAGAAGGCCAACCATATCCTGGGCTGCATCAAAAGCAGCGTGGCCAGCAGGTCAAGGGAGGGGA
>Ga0181612_137747_pt1 | contig 10141 bp, 6 predicted proteins | sample HoacroProtozoa21_FD_119630 | JGI IMG/M metagenome (GOLD analysis project Ga0181612, IMG submission 119630) | Hoatzin crop microbial communities from Cojedes, Venezuel. Combined Assembly of Gp0051906, Gp0051904, Gp0051908
CTGAAAGATATGCAGAAAATCAAAGTAAACTTCTCCCAGTGTTTACAAGAGAATTCTGCAGTTGCTTGCTATTGCATATGTTGTACACTTAAACCTCACAGATTTCAAAAGAGTAGGTTTTGGCTGTGGAATGACATTGACCTGAAAATTCAAGATGTGGAGCCAAATCATACTCTGTGTTCCTGTGATCTATTTGCATGGGCAAACAGAATCTGTGGTGTAAATTTAATTATGTCAACAGGACGAAGGTGCAATAAATAAAAGTAATAAAGATTTTAAAACATTAAACCATCTTTCACAGCTAGTCAATCTGACATTTTTGACCAGCATTAAATTTACTGGAATGTTTCCAATCATGAACACGAAACAAAGCCATACTTCCTCTGGTACAGTTAGATTGATTAGAAGAGTGAACCAATAAACATTATTACTGCTTTTAGACTCTGGGACCAATAGAAACTTGTTACTTCCCCTGTTATTCTGTGCACTGCATTGCAATCTCTTCCTCAACAAAGTAATTTAATTTAAAAATCATGATGCTATAAGTACTTGAGAAGCAGTTACAGCCATTCAGTTAGAGAAAGGTCATGTTAACATAAATATTGAAAAGAATGATAATTAGGGAAGAAAAACAGCAAAACACATTAAAGAGAAATGAGGCAATTTTCAAATGTTAACACCTCTATTCAGAAATGTTTACACTACATTTAATGGTTCCATTTTCAATAAGCATTCCAATAAAAAAATTACTAAGCAAAATTATGGAAAAGAATTACAACTGAAAATGACATTGTATACATTTTACCATCTTGAGAGGAAATGAATTGTCTGAAAGTTATTAAACATAACAGAATTCAAATACTCCAAGCATGACTTGCTGCAAGATAGAGCAAAGTACTTGCTTATTAAGAGGAAAGTACTTAATCTTTTGATGATAGTTTCTAATTTAAAATTCCGAATATTTGAAGTATTTGCAAAATATTTAATTGTTTCCATAAATTATCCAACCCATATCAGGTAAGAATGTCATAGCACTGTTAGCAGTTTCGTAGCCTGAATACACTGTGACTACTTCTTGTAATATTGCTTTCCACATAATCCAGCCTAGATCAAGAAACACACATTTAATGACACTTTTAAAACTCTCAAAAAGGCTAAGCCTATTGCTATTTCTGGAGGATTTCCAACTTACAGTATATGCTTTTCAAGTTTCTTTTTGGAGATGTTTTCATCTTATTTAAAAATAATACAGGAAAGCTTAACATATTTATCAAAAGATACCTAGCTTTCACATATGTTCAGATGACCTTTCTTTTCTTTTCCTTTCATTTATAGCTGTTACCATCCGAATATGTTTATTGTAAAAGAACTTTTAAAAAGAAAAGCTAAAATTCCCTCTCCGGAAAATGTGAACCTTGTTCCAGGTTGGTTTGCAATCTGCCTAGACACCACGACCCAAGTTAACATGCTACGATAATTCAGCAGTAGTGCAATACAGTCCCCAGAACAAGGTCATTACAATACAGCTAAACAGGGCTGAAAAAGTGAAAGGGTAGACAGAGGCACAGATAGTAATAAAGAAATGGGCTTGTAATTTAAGATTTTTGTTTTATTCTGGGTGTATTTAACACAATACAAATCCATACATCTTAACCTTCACATTTATAAGGTCAGGGAAATACTTCTGGTTTTGTTTATTTTTCAATAAAAGGGAAGGGAGGTTTGGTAACTTAGAAGTCAGATATTGGGAAGAAGTGATTAAGACACTGAGAAGGGACAAATTTAACTAAGAAAAACTTCTTTAATTACAACCTCCTATACATTTCTTTAAAATGCAAATGAATCTACTTAAGTGAATTTACTTTGAAAGGGCTGTCCTGGAGACCACTCTAATTTATAGAGAGCTGAGAACCAAAAATTTAAAGGAGAAGAGCAGAAGAGATTTCAGAGATCTTAGAGCTCTAAGCGAGTATAAAATACCTTGACAAAAATGTGTCACTGTGGTTTTCGTCCCCAGGGGCCAGTTTTTCTTGCCTTTGTGAAGCATATCTGCCAAGAATGTAACGTCAGCAGACATCAGTATCGGCATCACAACAGGAGCATGAGAAAGTTGCTTGCCATTCTTGTAAAGAGCAGGGCAGTGGTTCTAGCAAGGTAAATCCTATATATCAGCAAGTCCAGCTACCTGAAATGCTTCTTATCGCTTTTCTCTCCAAGCTCTTACATCCAAATTTTATATATATAAAAAAAAATAGTATAGACAAGAGGAGCAAAAAATTACAACATACTTCTGTGAAGCAACAGCAGCAGAAGCAATAAAAGCCATATCAAAAGCATGGCTCTGTTTTTCTGCTCTTTGGTACAAATATAGATACTTAACCAGTATTCATCATTGACAGTATTGCTGGGTAAATTTTCAGGATACCTAAAGGCAGAATTGCTGTGATTTCTCTAAATAGGCTATTAGTTTACAAGCAAAAAGCTGATTTTTGCTTTTGACCAGATTATCTCATGACACAGCATCTATCTAAAGAAAGTTTATAAAAAATGTGTTTCTGTGAAAGAAATTCAATCCCACATTTCCTACTGGGAAATAGGGTATGGAAAGTCTGTTCCTGGGAAAAACTGAAAAAGTAGAACTTAGTAGAAAATAGTGTAAAAAAAAAATGGTGTCAAGAAACTATTCCTTGAGAACCTACACAAAGGATGAAAAAAAATCCTTTCTGATCTGTGCTTTGGGTCTTTTTGTAAACTTCTCTGGGGTACATGCCACAGCCCCCCCAGCTACCTGGTCGTGTGTTTTACTTTCCTGTTAGAAATTTCTCCCAGAAGTTTCACCCAGACCTCTCTGATGAAGCTGAAGGTTTTGCTTCTGATGATTTTCAATGAGGACAAAGAGAATATTTTTTTTTTTTTCCCTTTGAAAGTCTCTTCTGCATATTTGTAGATGATTATCCTGTCTTCCTTCAGTCTTCTCATCTCTAGACTAAACATTCTCAGCTCTTTCAGGGATTACACTGATTTCATAATGTCTGGTTGCCATTTTTGGAATTTGAACAAACTCAACAGATGTATAAGGATACTAGATTGACCCAACAGAGTCTTTAAAATGCAAATATGCTTTACACACTAATATTTGCTGATTATCACACAGGAAAGTCCTGTTGACTAATACAGATAAAAAGAGCAAGGTATAAATTGTGTGAACTGACTTGAATAACACTGGCCAGTGGTTTACCATACAAAATAAGCTAGTCAGAACTATTTTTACTACTCATCAGAGGTTAGCCCTTTGAGTGCTATCATTCCTTAGCTCAGAAACTTTTGATGACCAATATACATATAATTTTCAAAAAAAGTAACTATTCCAGATCTTGCTTTTCTCTTGAAGAGAAGATTTTGTCAATGGCATAGAACTCCATCCTGAGAACTGGGGTGGAGTGATGATATGGACCCTTAAAACCTTACTTTTTATGCTCATTTTAAAATCAGGATTAGGTGACTGCACAAGCCATTCGACATGGGAAGCAGCCTTTTTCCGAGGGGATAGACTGTGCATGCAACAACTTAAATCTGTGAAAATGAATCAACTGAGTCAGCTGCCGATGACTGCAGAAATGGCCTGGATGCCGTTTACTGTTACCTTTTCAAGCAGCAGCTTGAAATTAGGAGAGTTATAGCAAAACTGTCATTGAGGACAGATCAACTGCCTGGAATTTGCAACACAAAACTATTCTTCTAGCTTATGCAGGAGAAGGATAAGTGGGGGGAAAAAAATTAACAGCCATAAGATTTCTCTCCCAGCTGCAGTTTTGTCTTATTTATTGTTGCTGTTTATTTATATATATATTTAAAAGCTTAAATGATTTATTAGCTATGCATCAAGCTAACCCGAATAAATGCATATTTTATTGCAGTTGCTACATCTTTTAATGTTGTTTATTATTGTTCTTTTAACATCTAGAAACTAGTATCACGCTTTAGGGCCCCATTGTGCAAGCCTTTATACGAGCAAGTGAGGCAAGGGCAGCTGCTGCCCTAGAGGGCTCGCAACACAGGATTCTGAAAGGATGAAGCACATGACCAGACACAAGGAGGGACGGGTGGGGTGACAAGGTGATATAAAAGTCAATATATTTACTTGAAGAAGCAAGCTTTGCGACAGAGATAGGTGTGTTGCTGCAGAGTAGAGTACAAGGAGAGGTCTCTCCCTTCCTTTGTTTCTTTGTGTTTTGTGTCACACCTGCTTCTTGCATTGTGGCTTTATAAAGCTCTGTCCTGTGACTGGCTCTTCCTGGGCTCCTCACTACATCTGCATGGTCTCAGCTATGGAACGAGGGAAAATTGTTTCCAATGCAGACAAGCTCTGAATTTAACTGGCACCACAGGGGAGTCTTTAGAACAGCCAAAGGAAAACATTGATACAAATACCTTAGATTAAAATTACCAGCATCCGTCCTGTGCTGTGAGCATCTATATCCTGAATGAAAAAGTATAACGTTAATAAAGGACTACAAAACCTCCACAGCCTTAGAAGGTCAAAGAAAAAATACCAGAGATGTCTAGCTGGTTAAGGAATGCAGGCTGGAAAAGCAAGCACTCTAGTTGAAATACCATATCTTCTCCATTTTTTTCGCACTGTGGAAGTTCTAGCCTGGATTCCTCCTTCGAGATTGTCATGAGAGAAGAAGAGATGATTTATTAGCTGTTCTTCACCTATCTGATTCTTTGTAGGTTAAAGCTAGCATCCTGGTGTCCAATGACTCTCACAGAAATGTGCATTCCCCGTTTTATATTTTCTGATGTAAAGTTTAGTTCTATGGCAGTTCTGTTTGTTGGTGTTCAATATTTTATTCAGAAGGATTTTGTATACGACAATGCATATTCTAAGATCATCTACAATCTCAGTAAACCATCCCAGAGTCTGAGATCAGCTGAAGTTGTTTCAGAAGTAGCTGATGGACAGAAAAACTTAGTGAGTGCTTGTAAGTTGTGTTTTCACAGCTAAGAAATATTATCCACTTTGTCAATACTCTCACCTCTCTGTAGCACCCAAAAAAAGGTTCCGATTCAACAAAATAACAATTCATTTACTGAAGTGCTGTTTAATTATCCCCATTGTATGCTAACTTTTAGGATCCATCCAAGGTCATCTGTTCAACAGAGACAAGGCAACATGAAACAACAGGCCAATAAGATCTAACTGGGGAGGAATTAAACTTCAAAAATATAATCTATGGTCCTGAAAGCTAGTGTATGCACTTGGCTGAATAGCACAGACTATGGACAGAATCAGTATGTTTTTGTTTGGGGTTTTTTCCCAACAGGAAATGTCTGGCCAACACACTCCATCGAAAATAATGTGCTGCAAGTGGTGTTTGGGACTTTCCGACTTACTGATTATGCTGCCTCTAGAAGCCAAAGGAGCAAGGGCTGCTAAGAATTGCATTTGTTATCGTATAGGTGCTTATCATGTTGAAATATGCACTTTTGCAGGTTTGTAGAGCTGAGGTAGTTAAAAAGGCACACTGCATATTACTATTCAATTTTGCTTAAGTCAAAAGAGCTCACTTTACTCTGGAAACAGAGGTTAACTTTGAATATCCAAAGTTAGGTGTTCACATACAGCATTTATACCTAGACAAGGTGTCTAATCCTTATTCTCCAGTGATCCAGGCAATACACACTGTGCAGATGGTATTCATTTCCTAAAGCACAGTCCAAACCATGTCAACAAGGTAATACCCTGGATACCTCAACATTAAGTTTAGCTGCTGTAGCTTAGTCACCTAGTGCCATTTGAGATGTTCTCCACTATCCCACCTGATCTCAAGCAGCCGCTCCAGAAAGGTGGAGATCTCCCATACACCCTGTGACAGGCAGATGATTTCAATATTGTAAATCATGTTGATAACTGCATTTAGACATCTCAATAGTGTCTTGTCAAATGCATTGACTTTGTCTTCATTGACTGAAATAACTTAAATACATAGCATACAGGTAGATCCTTGCCTACAGTATAGATATATAATAGACTCTTTGAAGTTGTTGGCTGAATCCGAAGCCATACTAGGTGATAAGCAGAAACCGCTTTAGTTTACCATTGGAAAAGAGCCTCCACTTCAGTGAAATGGACAGCTGTTAATCAGCTGAACAGTTGAACAACAATTAAAGCTAAGTGATAACACAGAAATTAGAAGTCTGTCAGCGTGATGCTAAAGGCAGGTAGGCTTGGATAATATCTATGAACGACTTTATGACAGTATCAGTGTTAACATGAGGTACTTAAAAGTAAACCAGAACCTAAACCACTATGACCAGTGCAGAGACAAAAAATCATCCAAAGCCAAATTAAATTGATGTGATTGACCATGAAACAGAAATTACTGGATGCTGTCTAGAAAAATAGTTACTTTGACTGAACCTTCTGTGTTCTTGAAAATAAGTGACTTTGCAGCAGAAGATGACAAAAAAGCTGTTTGTGATGAAGATAGGATTAAACTCCTTGGACGCTCAACCTGTCGAAAACCTTGCCACCAGATGAATGTCTAAGTTTCTTTAGAAATGCATCTTTTTAGAGCACTTACACCTATCCCAGAATTTTTGTCTTTGTGATGTACAGCTGAATTATCCTGGACAATAGAGAGAGCAGACAACAAGTTCAGGCTGGATGCCTGATATCTGGAGTGTGGCAAGATGAATCTCACCCTAAGTTGGAAACTTGGGTTTAATTTTCTCCCTCTGCTGAGAGCATCTAACTTAGGCCTGGCTACCCATTTCAACGGATAGTGAGCATGCTAGCATCTTTGGAGATTTAGATGTCTGCCCTTTTGTGCTGCAGTTCGTTGTCTTTCTAGCACAGAAAATTTATCAGATAAGACTGACTCCACCTCACAATGGTATTGTAATTGTTAAATATGAAGACATTGTTGAATGCATAAACATTAAGGTAATGGAGACTACCTTGGCACATTAGCCAGGTGGCGTCACAAATTAACATGAAGATCAATGCAAATATACAAATAGAGTATGTTTTAGATTGGAATGTTTTTTGATTTTTGCTGGCTGTGGTAGGAGACAGAGATATGCCATAATTCTTTATTCTTATTATCTTGGTCTTTTTCACACACTCTGTTCTCATTACTGTAAAATCTCAGCAACAATTTTGAATTTCCTGTCCACTTAAACTCCTCTGAGTAACTAATCCATTGAAACCACTGTCATTTTTACTACTTTTTTTCTTGCCTTAATTTGAATCATCTTCCATTATTATTGAAGCATTTGATGGAGACTGGAAGAGCATGAATATTGCATCTTCTAAGACCAGGCCCACAGCCATATTTAGAGATCTGTATCATCTTGTAACTTTAACAAAGGACTGCCATCATCTACCAGTTTTAGTCCTCTGTATCCTAAGTGAGCCACGAAAATATTTGCCAAAGGGCATTCCTATTTTCTTCGCTGCTTTCCTCTGTACTACTTCACAGAGTTTAATACATTGAGACCAAGTACTTCAACAGCTTTCAGTTCTGGTTACCTTGTTGTCTGATCTTGGACAACAGGACATATTTTTGACATCTTCATTTCCCTCCAGAAAAATTTGCCTTTCTCTTAGACATGTTAGCAGAACTTGGCCCTCCTTTGTTAGTACTGATAAATAGTGGAGACCCTCAGTGACATCAAGCTAAATTTGTGCTCTTCAGAGGTAGAGCAGAACAAGATTTTGCAGTATTTTACTGATAAGAGATAGCATCCCATAGAGATGCCATTCTTCTAGTTTCCATCTGGAAAGTATGGGAATGTATGTAGTATTCTAGTACAAATTTGTTCCTATTCAGCTGAGTAGACTGTGTTGGACAAAGATATAAATGAGGCATACAATGACAGACGTCTATATTCTCTCCTATATCATTATTATATGCTTGGAAATCAGTCAATACAGACATCCCAGAAGGTGGCACACAAGTCCGTACATACTTTAACTATCCCATGACACCTTGTTCACAAAATGCCTGACACTGTACACATGCTAGAGATGCTAAATTTTCTCTTTTAGCTGATTAGTGGCACATACTTAAAGCACACTGCCACAAATCACTCATGTATTTTCAGGAGTTATATTTCTGGGAAAGGTTTCAACAAAAAAGCAGTAATCCTGCATATAGCTAAAAAGCTCATAAAATGGAAAGAAAAAGAAGAGGGAAAAAACCTCCACAACAATAAAAAATCCCCAACCCTAATGCATTTGTCAACTACGTCCTCAAAATAAATATTATTTGCTCTTTTTTTTTGTCTTGGAAAGTGTTGGACTTGAGCTTGATAGACCCAGCTCAACTTCCAACCCTTCCCTTGTTATCATGTGTTTGTGGGACTTCCTCACCCTCCTGCTGTGGGAAGGCCTTTCCTTAAAGAAATGTCCTGGAGGGAGATAATGGCAGGGCTGTGACATACCATAAGTATTGGAGCCACAGCTAATAGAGGTAGACAAATGCACAATTCTGTGATTATTTTGGTTTTCTTTTCTTCCAGCCAGAAACACATTCCAAACTTTGAGACATTTTAAATTTAACACCTTTCATAGTGTATTTTCAAGACTTGTTGCTGTGAATGGCAGAGCTTACAAAGCTTGGTTTCTTGGGGTTTCTTCTTGTGGTAGGTCTGTTTTCTAACAAAATCACCGTGCTGCTGCCATGTGAGCTTGTGTTACTGCCCCCCAAGGAACCCTCATGGAAGAGAGGTTTGCTTACTGCCTTGGCAGTGGGAAAATCTTCATTTGATGTTTATGACTTATTAGACACCAGAAAATTCACTCTGAGATCAGTGAGCTGCATGCTCTCTGCTGTCTGCTTGAGTGTGTTTTGAGGCTGATGGTCCTTCTGTGATTAGAGCATTCATGATGTCCTCTCTGTGCGAATCCTCTTGTGTCTAATAAGGGTTACAGTACTTGTCTAAGGACATGAGAGTGGCAAGGTTCACAGTCTATTTTGTTAGTTCAACTGATACTGTCAGAAAGACCAAAAAGTTAGCTGTCGAATTGCATGCACACTCTTTAGATCCGATACAGAGGAAGCTAACTTCAAAACAAGTGCAAGTAAAGATAATTTAAGATTAAGCATGGTGATTGTAATTTAACTGTTAAACAGTCTGAGGAAAACAGTGAATCCTGCCTGTGGAAAGCAATGAGAGCAGGAAGGAAAGGGGTGACGCTGGCTACTGATAAATATCAATAAAATCAGTTATCGTATGGGAAAGAATAAATGGATGGTGACTGTTGATTATTTCCTCCAACAGGGGAACAAGAGTGGAGCCAGTGAGATGGAGAGTCATCAGATTTAAAAGCAAGCAAAAAAAAAAACTTTTTCATGTGACATGCAGTTATAATTTAAAGCTCTGTTGTGGCAGGGCAAAAAGCAGAACTCTGTTAAGGGACAAACCGGAAAAATTCATGTAGTTCTCAGAGATCAGAGTTTGGACACTATCTCTTGCCTTGAAAGTTTCTAGGTGCTGACAGAAGAAACTGGGAAGGTGATAATCCCTCTTTACATTCTCTGATTCTCATATTTGCCTTTAAGTGACTGTTAGTACCTGCTTCTGGAGACAGGATTTTGGCATGGTAAGCCCCGTGGTTTGACGCAGTGTGATGGCTCTCATGTTCTGCAGTTAGCAGTTTCATTTAACAAAACAGTGAGAACATTGACAGCGTCCAGCTCCAAAGTGCTCTTTGTGAGTGTGAAATGTTATAATTTAGTGTGCGCTCTCGTTGTAGGTGGGCCATGCAGCAGTACTGGCAAGGTCTCTCACAGCTGGGGGAACTTAAATACCCAGAAAAGCCAGCTGGTGTAGCTCATTGTTTTTCTTTCATATTCTTGGGTTTCTAAGGCCTACTTCTGTCAGTTTGGTTAAATGCACTTTTAATAGACATATCCTAAGTTAGACTGAGAAGATGCGTGACCCCTTCAAAGAGAAATTCTCTGTAGGTAGTCTGCCATGTTGCAAAATGCAATTAACTGAACACCTCCACCCTGTGAAATCAGTATATCCCAAACAGCAGAGGTACATGAGCAGCTGAGCAAAGGAGAAAGGGTGTCTCTTCGCATGGGGCAGGCAAGGTGGAAAAAAAAGAGAAAGATGAGGATACAGC
>Ga0181612_139304_pt1 | contig 10141 bp, 4 predicted proteins | sample HoacroProtozoa21_FD_119630 | JGI IMG/M metagenome (GOLD analysis project Ga0181612, IMG submission 119630) | Hoatzin crop microbial communities from Cojedes, Venezuel. Combined Assembly of Gp0051906, Gp0051904, Gp0051908
CCCTCTGAGGGTGACGGAGCACTGGAACAGGCTGCCCAGGGAGGTTGTGGAGTCTCCTTCTCTGGAGATATTCAAGACCCGCCTGCACAAGGTCCTGTGCAGCCTGCTGTAGGTGACCCTGCTTCAGCAGGAGGGTTGGACTAGATGACCCACAGAGGTCCCTTCCAACCCCTACTATTCTGTGATTCTGAGTGGTCAACACTGGGAAGTTGATATGAATCAAGCGTAATCCAGAAGAAAGGTTAACTTCAATCCGTATCATCCAACCCTAATTGGTAAATGACTGATTTGGTCACCAGGCTCTCTCATAACTGCTGAGAACGGTTCTGCAGATAGGGTACTTCAACACAAGTTCCCAAGCAGTGTCTGAACATGTGTCCGAGTGTTTGCTTTACTGTTAGCAACCGCTGCTGAAGTCTCATTCACTGAAGTCTGTATGGATCAGGAAAAGCAGGCAGTTTGACTGCCTCTCTACATCACATACGTATTTTGAGATTAAGCCACAACCAACAATATAAACATCTAGGATTTAAGCCACAAAGTTTGGCACATTTGATCTCTTTCTGCAGTATTAACATAACTGAAGTCTTAAATTTTCCCCTTTTTTTGGCTTCATGCGTGTGGAATAATGAGCACCAAACTTCTAACAAAGTTACGAACAGTTTTCTTCCTCCCAAGAAACATACATTTTCTTTCTCTAAATTCTTACTGCAAGAAGTTTGGCCTGCTTTGTATTTAGTAAATCCCAGTTTACAGGCCAACAAAACAGACTGAATTTCCTTTATGTAATGACTGAATACACAGAGGAAAAGCCCTCTTGATTCCAGAAGATGCAAGGAGATTAACTCTGGTAGCACAGAAAACAGATATTCTGAACACTGCAAAAAGTTTATCCCACAATGCAGTGAAAACCAAGATGCAAAAAACCCACAAGTGTCAAGAAATACAACTGAAAACATATCACAATTTGATAATCAATTATAAGCAAATCTAACCTGCATGTAGCATTTAATTTTGGTATCATTAATCAATGTAAAACCTAGTATTTTCAACATGAAGACAACATAAATGAGCACTATCTTGCCGCAGATTAAAACATTCATACAGCATATCTGGCCAAACTTTTGTACTCGTGAAACAATAATTTTACAGCAAAGTAACATTACAGATTGCAGTCCTACCATATGAATTTAGAAGTCTGAATGCAAACTGTAATGAGACTCAGTAAGGGTTAAGAGTACTCAGTCTGGATCTTTTTATTGGAAAGGAGTTACAGCAACCTCTATTTGGTAGAAGTTTAATATATACCAAACAAATGTGATTAGTCTGAAGTGATTCATCAGCTCATCTTCACTGATGCACAGTCACCAATATTCAAGGAAATATCACCCCCCAAAAAAGTTTTAAAACAGAAAAGTAGCCTTTAAAAACAACATAGAAAAAAATGATTTGACAACTGCACCTTTTCTGCTGGAAAACATTTATTCATTTTAAGGAATAACAAAAATCAATGAAGTGAGTATAGCATTAACTAACTACTCGTAATGCAGACTCTTTAAAATTTAATTGAGACTAGTCAATTTACTGGTACAACACATTTTCCAAACTGCAGTACTATTGGCATCAGAACCACTGTTGCTTGTCACCACTTTTTTTTTTTTTTTTTAGTTTGTGCTCCTGCATTACTATGCCAAGCACATAAGGGAGAGGAAATACAAATCTCCCCTCTTCAAAAGAGGAAGAAGGAAAAAAAAAAAAAACAACCACCCACAGAAAAACAACCAAACATGAAAACCCCTCAAGTTTTGCAGCTATTCATCCTCTAATAAGGATCATTATTTACAGAAGGTTATTCAGTATTTGTTGAGAATGCAAGGAAATACAAAATCCATTAATTTCAAGCTTTAAACACTGGTTTCCAGTGCACCGGCACTCAGAAGAAAAACAGCTTCCAGATTACACTCATGCAAGCGTTTTGACACAGACAGATAACGCATCTCCACGAAGACTAATTAAAGGGCGATGCTCCATTGACCAGTTATACAATAGGAGTACAGTATACTATGTATAACCCATAAATGCTACATAGATGTCTCGTATTGTGAGCTCCTTATTACTTGCAAGGTTTTATTCATAGGGTAAGTCTAAACAGTCATACATGTAGAGTGCTACCAGTGATTCAGCATCTGTAGGACTGCAGCATAAATTATTTGATTTTGTGGGATAACAGGAAGGCAACTAAACTTACTCACCTAAATCCCTACCCCTTTCTTCTCCTCCAGACTTGGGGTACAGTTCTGCTACTTCCTTTGTGCTAACTCAAACCAGTACGCAACTGTGAAGTGACCTGGTTGTGCAATCGAAACAGAAAATCCATCAGCCCAAGAGAAGGTTGTTCTGACAGGTCAGTGCCCCAAATCACCTCCAGTCATGTGCCCCTTAGGTCTAAGGCCAAGGCTGTGCAGATGAATGCAAAGTATCCCTTTCAGTGACAGCCCAAAACTATACTTCATCATTAGAAATGCAGATTTACACAATTATTTAAAGACCTAACTAAACTATTCATTTGGGGGGCTGCATTTATATATAAATTCTTCTTTAATCCAGAGGAAAGCCATAGAAGTTGTCCTCTAGTCCATACACAAATTTTCATTCTAAATAGTTTGCTTTCTTGTTTATTTGTTTACTGCTTTAACGCCAGCTTAAATAAATCTGAAACTGATAACCAATAACGTAGCCATTTGTCCAACATAAAAATCCATTTGTTCCTCCTGCACAGTATGGGAAAAAACAGACAATATTACCCCTTCGCTTTAGGAGATCCAGGAACCAAGACAAATTTTCTGTTGCATTTGACATACTGGAATCACTGTAGAGCTCTTGTACACATACTTCCACCACCAGGTGTGAATCTCAGGAAATGTCTCATTCAGTCAGGATACTATCATAGCAGTGCTTCCCAGACACAGCCAGTAGTGCTTACATTCAGTTGCACATAAAGCTTGAAAAACACAGAAATTAAAAACAAAAAAATAAGCCATGACTAACTTCACACAGCTAGAGGCTGAGAGCACCACAGCCTTATTTCAGATATGAAATAAATACTTTTTAATTTGAGATTAGCTCTGTAAGTCTATTTATGCATTTACTCTTGATCCTCATGTTCCAGCTTCCTGAGCAGCAGTTACACGGTTAAAACTCGATGTCTATTAGAATAAACTTCTGGTGGGAAGTGCTAAGAATTCACCCCGCTACCTACCAATCTATCCAGAAATCTGTTCTCACTCCTACTTCCTCCTGTCTGTTCCTCTCTGAAACAGCAGTAGGGGGGTTGGGAGTTTGCCTTTCCTCTACTGGATCACAGTTGTGTACATGAACTATACCAGACCATATGGTAATCTCTTTCAACTCCTAAGAGGCAAAACAAGCTCCCTACCAACCCGACCTGAAGAGATCCAGGTAAGAGAGAAAGCCTACAGATACCAGCATTCACATCTCCATGTTCACACAGACCAGTTACTAAATTCTGCCAATGTATTAAAGTAACAGGTAGGAACTGTAGAAAATGTTGCTTCAAGGGTAAGAGCAGCCCTGCCCATGCTCACACGAGCATTTACCGCATGCTCCACCTTCTTTCTCCACCATACGCAAAACTAGCCAGCTGCATACACGCAACTTTGAGTAGTCTGGAGAAAAACCAGAGACTGAGATGTATTATTCAGCACACAGGAAGGCTGCAACATAAAAAAAACCCTACTGTACTGAAGCAAAACCAGTGCCTGTTTAACAAGCAATGCACGCAGAGGATGAGGCCACTTGCAGGAGAGTGAAACTGAAGAGGACAATGGTTGAAAGCTGAAGAGAAACCTGTGTAGCTGCCTGGAAGCCGACAGGTGGAGGCAGGCCAACCAGAAACGTAATGGAGATGGATTTTCCTTTCATGAGGGAAAAACATTACAGCTTTATTGAACACCAAAGTGCAAAAATCCAATAGGAAAACAATCCCCAGACACAGCACCTCAGGAGAAATTCCACTACTCGCTCTCAGCGAAGAGCAGACAAGTTTCTCACAAGAGCCCAACCTCTGGATACATGAAGTTGTGTTCTGCTCTTCGGTAAAACTAGGACTGTCTGATCAAATACACTGCAATAGGATCTTGTGCATTTCCTTTTCTGGAAAGCTAAAACAGGTTTTTTACAGAGACTTTATTTTCAATCTTACAAAATACTTACTGCATTTTACAACAGCTTTTAGTCCAGCAAGCAAGTTCTTGTGTAAAATACTACAAAATAGTACAAAATTTTGTCTACATTTCCATACTAAGTTTTAGGGAACATGACTTACAGGAACATGCAAGGAACCGACTTGACAGAAAATAGCTCCCTCAGCTGGAGCTGCATAATTTTTACTTTTTAGTTCAATTAAACTAGTAGAATCATGAAGTATGTAACTAAATAATATTTGTATAACAACACAGTAATGTCTTATTTTAACTTTCTTGTTCACTACTATGTTCTGCAGTTACTTACTACCACATAGATAGCTTATTAACAATAGGAAGAAGCAACTATATCAGAGGGAGAACGAAGCAAACCGAAAGCTGCATAAGGCGTTGCCTATTACCTGTGCTAAAGAAACACAAAAAACACCAGTGACAAACACATACCAACTAGCTGGAGATATATCCAGGATCTGCCTTAAAACATAACGACAATAAAAATCAAAACTAGACTCCAGTTTACCATGATTTCTTCTTCAACTTCAATATTGTACTCAATGTGGAGACAGACATGGGCCATACAGGATAACACTGAATAATATTCTGCCTGTAATTTATAGGTATTAATGCACCTGCAATCTGCAATCACAGATACATGACATTTGGTATACTAATACCAGAAGTGTTATTATAAAGAACCATTCACTCAAGTTAAGGTTGTTATTATAAAGAACAATTCATTCAAGTTAAGGTTAAACATTCATCCCTCTCAATTTAAGAGATCTGAACATTTCTCTCAGTCCACCCTTCATTTAAAAAAAAAAAAAGATGCAAGCAATTAACAATATAAGGAATCATGTGGCCAAGAGATTTTAACAAAATCTCTAAGCATTAAACTAAACTAAGCACTAAACTAAGAGGAAGCCTGACCACATCTGTGTTTGTTAGAGAAAAAAAGTCCTTCTTAACTGAAACAGTGCTCTAGACATGATTAAAAATTGCTACTTGCAGAACAACAAAGGAAAACAATTTTCTTTTCATTGATAAGCAGCTATGAAAAGAAGGCACCTTTGTATTTTCTTGGCTCTGCTTTATATCATAATTGCACGTTATGAAGATTAAACATCCAAAAGCCTTAAGGCTTGTGAGCATGAAAAAAGTTGAAGAGTTGTAAGTCTCTCTCAATTAAACCTTACAATGAACATTGGCAAGAGGATGTCAAAGATGCCACGAGCCTATCACATCTTCAACCTTCAGAAGACAGCTGTAAAAAAAATCAACAACAAAAAAATCACCTTTGAAATCCACGTTTAACAGCAACCACGTAAAATACTAAATAGTTTAAAGCTGAAATACTAAGTCATAGAAGTCCTTCAGAGCGATATAGATTTCAGAAAGCTCACGGAACTTCTTTAGGAGCAAGGTTCTCTAATTTTGGCCACAATAATTCAAGGTTCAGTTAGTGTTAAGCACCATTATTTCTCAAGGGCTTTTCTCAGACAGATTATATGTCAAATGGATTTAACCCCAGAGATGTAACACGATCTTATAATAGTTACGACTAAATTACAAGTTTTAAAGCAGACAGCCATCAAGGTAAGGAGAACAGGCAATCGTGGATTCAGGAAATGTACATTCCCCCATAGTCACCTAATGGCAACTTTAATAGGATGTGATGGATTTTTCTCCACCAGGAGAAAATACTGCCTGCATTTCTGCTTTAACAACCCACGCCAGCTGACTAATGGAGTTATATTTTTGTCTTGTATGAGGACGGTTACTTGCCCATCCTCTAGCAATTGCAGAATGAAACATTAACAGCAGCTGTGGGGTGAACAGAAAAGCTGCTCTATCTGGTAGCCAAGATCCAAAGTACAGGCTTTTCCCCTCGAACAGTGGAGCTCATTTTCTGTCACAGGGTGACAAAAAGACACAGCGCAGAACAAGGCCACTTTTAGAGCTTAAAGTAGCTAACTAAAGATACTTTTAAGGAGTAATAAATCTTCACAGGGAGGAAAAGCAAAGTATTCACAGAAATTAAAAATAGGGTTCTTGGGCAGGTAAGAGTCCTTGGGACCGTAGAAGAAGTTGCTAGAAAGAAACACTGGTGGATCAAAACAGGTTTCTTAACACAACTCTTATCAAATACTATTAAATATAAATACTTTGTACCTTGGCATAATAACAATCCTAATCATAACAGACCCATCCCAAAGAAACACTTCTGCCACACTACTGAATAATCAGCATATGCCTGCAACTAGAAACATCTTTTTATGCAAGCACTTGGGCTTCAGTCCTGCAAAAATTTAAATATATCACTCTGAGTAGACCTACAGATCTCTGTGGAAGTCTGTAGAGTTTAGCACACACATAAAAGATAACACATATTTATAAGCCTTGCAGGATAATTACTTTTGGCAGAATATAAATAACATTGCTCTAATGTGTTTCAGCATCACGGTCTCCTGCCTTAAGAACCAGGCATTCTGGTGAAGCCTGTCATTCTTCATATAAAGAGTGGCAGCTGCATAGCCTACAGAGACACTTAAACTTCTCTTTGCATTTTCTTTAAAGTTTCAGAATAGTGTTTAGGCATTCTTTAAAAGTACCAAGAAAGCTAACAAGCAAAGCCAACAAAAATTGCCTAGAAATGCTTTCTTACTAGTGCCATGGATACCACTGGTAAGACTGGAAGCCATTCTTATACAAACTATCTATAGCTTCCAACACTTTCGAACAGTACATCAGTTAGCCTGCAGAGCTTACTAGGTATTTCTCCAGAACCCAATGCACTAGGTGACAGGGCAATAACTCAGTATGAGAAGTAGTCTTAATAAAGGACTAACATTCACTGTACTACGCTTCAATGAAAAAGCTTAAAAATCTGCTACAAGAAAAGCTTTCAAATCGCAAGACAGGCATCTGAAATAATTTTAAGAACTTCATGCCAGTAGTTTGCCTAATTGACTTTTAAATGCATACCTAAAACCAGGCCTTCAATTTCTCTCCTTGTCAGTCTTCTTTATCTTTTCAGCATTGTCTTACTGTCTCTACTGCCTTTCATTTTAACTTCTAGCAAGGATAAACTTGAGCAAAGAAAGGAAACTTTGGAAACTGTCAATGCCATTGAGAATTAAAAGAATGGTATATATCACCTCCTGCAGTCACTACTGCTTCTGCGAGCCCCAGCTGGAGCAGCAGATCTGTCTTGGCAGAAGGCCCAGCTCTAATAAGGGGAAAGGAATTAATGTATTTTGTAGACATAGGTAGCTCATACAGCAGGTTTACTTTTGCCATTCCATTCCCCCCCTCCCCTTATTTTCATTTGATATTTTCATCTCACTAATCCCACCTTGAGAAAACAAGACAGTTCTACTGATAATACATCATCAAGATTTTACAGCTGAGAAAGCGCTGCATGCAACAAGAACAGCTCTGGTGCAATTTACTTCTAAGAAATTGTCTACCAGAAGTCCAACAACACTAACAGCAATGAGAGGGGAAAAAAGTAATTTAAAACACTCAGCAGCTCTCTCAAACCCATCTGATTTCATATTTACAGTTTGTATTGCCTTGGTCCAAATAACCAGGTGGAAATTCTGTGCATTCAATTGATTTCTATTAAGCATCTTTTGTTTTGTGTACAAAAATGACAGATAGACCTTGGTTAAGACAGGTTAATGGAACACAGATAAATTCTGAAGTATTTACCTAACTTTTAGACAAGAAATCTTTCGTTTGCACCTCAGATGTATCTAGTGTAAAGCAGCATCTCAGAAAGTAGGTTAGATCGGATCATAAGCACATGCAGTCTTTGAAACACAACCAGACTGCCCTTCTGATAGCCGAGGTGGAAACAAAGCAGTTTCCAAGCATTAATGAGCCAGCCCTGAGTCAATGCAGACTGAAGGAAGGCGACACAGGCGACCCCCTCCCCACTCCACCAGGCCCTTGTTGAAGGTCAAAGCCCAAGAGCACCAGCACCTCCCAACGCCCTTTCTCCTTCTGCTAAAACACTTACTTTAGCAAGAAAGAACAAGCAGTTGACACTGACATGACCATAAATTCAATGCATTTCCTAACAAAAGTGAATTGCCAGGTTCTTCCCTAGAACATCATGCTTACCATTTTATCTCATCACCTTATTTATCCGGTTCTTGTGAGACAAACCATTTCAAGAAAAGAAATGCCCATGCAGTACACAATGCTATTAAATACTACGTTTGGATATTAAGACTAATTCCAAATTTTAACATGCAAACACGAACAGCAAATGATACCAAAAGATTAAAATTGAATAATCTGGCATAGCAATTTCAGCTCGCTTCAACTTCTGAATGCCTGAAAACACAACACTTGTATTAAGCACAGATAAGCCATCCAAAACTAAATTGCCTCTAAAGTAAAAAGTCCTGCGAAACAAACACACGTTAAAGTTTTCCACCAAAGAATCAAGAAACAAATTATATATTTCAGCTCAAACTTCCCGATGAGGAAACAGATGCGTATGGAATTTCACCACTTCTAACATGTGGAACAGTCAGAGAAAGAATGTCAACAAGAATTTTTGCCAGACCCTTTATGGCAATTCTTATGTTTTTATGTAAAGCATTAATATCTTAAGGTAACAGCAGCATTAACATCTGAAGATAATATAAATATAAATAAATATATATAGTATATAGTACTATTACTAATTTGTGATGTCCTTGGAACACTTTGTGCAGATACTAATTGCATCTCTGAAGATGTCTTCAATATCTCAGTTACTGAGTTTCTTGAACATTTCCAAAGGGAGATTTCCAGCCTCCCAGAAAGAAGAAACTGTAGCTGACCCCTTTGTAGTTTTAAAGTTGTTCTGAATCATCACCTGCCTTGCCACACAAACAAAAACCTCCCCAAACCGTTTCAAATCACAGATCTGCTTTACCATTAAAAAGTAAACAAGTGAGCAGTTAAGTTCAGTGGATTTTAAATAAATCTACTCCCACTCTCCTTCATTAACAGATCTCAACTGTAAATTTGCTTTAGATGCTTTAAGAGGTGGCTATTAACTACATACAGACAAAGTTATTTTGTGTGTCAAAATGACAGCACTGATGCTATTTATTTAGTGAAACTCGATTTGTCAGTGTTGGTAAAACGCAGGGTATTAATGGAATCCTTTTCATTTCTATTTTAAATGGCTTGTGTACTTACACAACTTTAGCTTATTCTGAAATACTTCACAGGTTAACAGAAAGGATCTGGGAAAAAAAGCAAACCCAAACCCATTCTGAACAGTTAAGTATTTCAAATTATTTAAATAGCCTACTGAAAACCATTAAAACAAACCCACCCATGACACATATCAGTTATACCACTATAAAACTTCGTACCATTTGAGGGAGGGGGCATTTAAAAAGAAGTTCAGATTTACATCTCTTAAAACACCCAGAGAATTATTAAGATTTGCTTGCAGGTACCCTTTTCTGCATAGTTTTACACAGAAGCATCAACTTCCAGACCTTCAGAGGTGCAGACAAATAATTCCATGCAATCCCGAACAGTATCATCAATACTGAGTTCAACTTGATGCTGTGGATCTTGGCACCTCACTTGGTAGCAGCCTCAACCACCAGATTGGGCAACTGCTGCTACAAGGCTATGTATTGAAATGTGTAAACCACACATGAAACACTTTCCTTTGTGAAGGAAATGATACATAATGGAGCTCAAGAGACTGAAGATGAATGAACAGAAGTTTTATCATCAGGAAAAAAACAAACCTTAAAAAAATGCTAGACATAAGAAATACATAATCCTCCCTACATATGCTGTCATATACCTGAGCAATTTCAGATCATGCTCTATGGAAATGCTACCAGGCTATTTAAACCTTGAGATGTATCAATCTGACCTTTTTGTGACAATAATAA
>Ga0181612_153618_pt1 | contig 10141 bp, 8 predicted proteins | sample HoacroProtozoa21_FD_119630 | JGI IMG/M metagenome (GOLD analysis project Ga0181612, IMG submission 119630) | Hoatzin crop microbial communities from Cojedes, Venezuel. Combined Assembly of Gp0051906, Gp0051904, Gp0051908
CAGCGAGGACCCACGGGAGCGTGGGGCCAGGCAGCGCTGCTCAGTTCCCACCCCCCGGCCTGGGGCATCGCCCCCAGGGAACCCTCAGAAAAGCAGCACCTGAGGTAAATTTTCCTCTGCTGAGGGTGGAAAAATCTGGAAATCCGCTGCTTTTGGGCACGCCGAGACAGGGCTTTTCATCGGCAGCTGGTCAGGAGCGGGTTAAGCCCGAGTTAACAGGTGACTCCAATAACCGAGGTGAAGTAGATGAGCTGCGAGCAGTGGCACCGCGGTCTGGTTCGGAGCCAGGCTGCCCCAACACCCAGCAGAGTGCTGGGCTCTTGGACTGACCCCAGACCTGCGTCGGGTGAGGCACCGAGCCCAAGCTGCCTAGCCCACCTGCCCCCGGCCTTGGAATCGTTAAATCGCAGGTTGGAGAAAGCCTCCGAGGTCATCCAGTCCAACAGCTGAGCAAATCTGAGCCAGCCAAGGGAACTGCCGGCCGTTCAGGACCCTGCGACACCAGCTTCTGGCATTTAGGGTCCAGTATCACTGGACTTGCCGTTTCAAAGCTCAGTTTGGTATTCTGGTATAAAAATGGGTTGGGTGGTTCCCCTCTATTTCCCTGTCCAACCTCCGTTACACTCCTGGCAGCGATTCCCCTCCCTCAGTGTACACTGTACACTATAGCATGCTGTACAGGTACAACAATACTGGCTTAAAACGCCATTTAAACCTGCGATGGAAGAACCCACCCCAAAACGCGCCCCATCTCTCCGAACTCCTCAAACACCAGAGCAGAATCTACCTGCCTCCCTTCTCATTTCACCTCATCACAACCCTCAGTCCGTCACCTTTGTCCTTCCCAACTGCCTTGTATGTAGGTTCCTCATCTCCTTGGCACGCCAGCTTTCTCTCCGCCCTATGCCTCCGCTCTCTTCCCCACAGCAGCCTCCTCGCACTCCAAACCGCCCCGAGCGCTCGGCGTAATCGCTCCCTTCCCACCTCCCAGGCTATCGTATTGCTCTGCGCCCATCTCGCTTCGCACGTCTTCTCCCTGTTAGCATCGCCTTTCTCTGAAGCGACTGCTCCTTCCTAAGGTTACATAAACACACCAACAACCCTTCCTGGGATATTCAGTAAAAAACCCGAGTTTTAACGAATATCTCTATTTGCCCGCTTCTACTGCGGTTTGAGTGGGTCGGGAAGCCCGTTCCTTTCAAAGGGGAAGGTCAAAGTGTAACGCTGTATAAAAGATTAAAAGTGCTACTGTTTGTGTGGAAGCTCAATTAAGTATTTCTAATAGCTATGGAAGATCTCTGCTGATACTGTAACGGAAGATGTTCAAACCTGCTGACTTATGGAAACAATTTCAGCATCAATTATTTTGGAATAAGGCTGAAATTTGTTTGCAGTCCTTGAAAACATTCAAGACAATCTATCCCAAAGGTTGGGCTTTTTTTATACCAGAAAAAGATGATAAATCCAAAGCAATGAATTTGAAACGACACGAGTAGAACGTCCTTCTTGCATAAGTATTTTTTCCAGTTTATTTTGGACTTCTAAACATGTAGTAAGAAACAAAAAAGTAAATAATTGCTTTCTGGAACAGGAACAGTCGTACAGCAGTAGCTCTGCCGTAACTACTGACACAACCTCCAGGATGCTCCAGTGCAAACAAGGCCCCCGCAGCACAGCCCCGATGCCACCGCTGCGGGCTGCCCGCTGTTGGTACGGACACTACGCTTCTCCGCAGAAACACGAAGGGGAAACAACCCACCAGGAGAGAGTATTTCACCCCAGCAAGCGCTGGCCAAATCCCAGCTCTGCCAATATACAGCGGCAGCAGGCATTAGCCAAACAGTTTTCTGTGAATAAACATCAGCTTGCCCGTCCATGCGTGGATAATTATGGTGAGTTAAATTGTGTACATTGTCACAGCTGAGGGAAAACCACCTTTGCCTCTCCCCTCACCCACCTGTGCTCCAGAGGACCCCACTGCAGCATAAGGACCTTTCAGACTGGGGTTTTTATTGACTTAATTATCTGCAGCCTTTCACTGTGGCCAGGCTGTCTTAAAAAACCACAAGCATATGTGGTTTTGTTTTCTAATACTTGTTAAGCATAGAAGAAATTGCTTGCTAAAAATTCTTCATAATACTACACACCAACAGGTGAATTCCCGTTCCTTACTGGCAGGCAGGGCAGTCCTGCAGGTGGGGAGCTCTCAGGCACTAAGGATCTCAATGGGAAAATTCCCAACCCTCCACTCAAACCACTTTAAATGCCCCCAAGGACCACCTTTCCCAACTGTAAAATAAATTTATACCGAACCCTAACAAACAAGCATTCCAGGTGCATTAATCTGCAGTCCCAAACCTTTTCAAATTCTCAGGGGGAAAAGAAAAAATGCCATCTGTGATGTGCAGCAGCAATACCGCCCGGCCGCCCTGCATCACCACCCATCGGCCTCTTCCAGCCCTTTCTGCAGAGGCCAGTCTCCTTATCTGCGTGGACAAACGGGAACGCTGCGGCACCCAAGCAGCTTCTCTGCAGACACCCCGCAGAGCCACAGCAAAACCAGATCACAAACCTCCTGATCGCTAGGCAAACGCTCTGTCCATTCACCTATGTTATCCGTTACACAAGTAAAAGGTAACGGCTTTTGTCATAAAATGACAAGGATATCGACACTCGAGGCCGAGTTCTGCTCACGCTTCTCCCCTCATCTCATATGTACTGTGGCATAAGAGCATCCTGCCAGGCTTTGTGCTGCTAGCCCAGCGAGTGAGAGCAGAACAATCCTAAATGGAAACCTGATCTGGGCACAAACGAAAGCTACCATCAATCGCGGGTCTCCCACCGAGTACCCAACCCACGTGTACAAGCGTGTACTGGGAGAGACGGACCTTGGAAAAGCATGCTCAGGCAGCATCTTAGGTCAGAAGACAGCAAAATGCCATCCAAGAGAATGATCAGATTTTAACTAGCTATAGCAAAATACGTTTCTGGGAATATTGCTGCTCAATAGCTCAACACTGGAGCTGTTACACCACAGATAAGTACCATTCCTAATCCCTGCCGTCAGCCAAAACGTAAGAAAACATAAGACAGGAACCCTCTCTGCAGCAGATTCTACCCCATTTTTCAGCGCCCCTGCCCAAGACTGACTTAAAGGGAACACCATCACCTTTTGTAGATGTGTTTGAATCACACACACACAGGAACCCTCTGAAAGGCCCCACAGATACGCAACAGAAGTATCTGTGACATTAAATGCATTAGTCTGCCTACTGTGCTTTCAGTGAGTGTTTGAATTACCCTTGTCGTGATTAGAAGAGCTACTGAGAGCATCGGAAATCATCACTAACACCTTCCTAGCACGTATCAGATCATACCGCAACATTTCGTCAACGATCATTAAGATACGGTTAACTGCTTCAGCAGAGACCTTACCTGATGACCGACGCTGCCTTGGATGTCAGAAATGATAGCAGAACCTCTCTTTGCTACCGTAATAGCAGGAGCTATTCTCCCTCAGCCATAAACAGATCATCTTCCATCCCAGCAAAGTGGGCTGCAGAACTCTTCTCCCTTTCAACACTGAGGACGATTTTCCTCCTGTTTCATCAGGCAGCAGAAGCAATCATCTTCGTAAGCAGCAGCTGACACCTATTTGCTAGGTAATTGCTGCAGGGAAGGGGATTAAGCACGCCCAACTCCCTTCTGGGGGTAAGGCAAAGCCCCCCTCTCCCCGCTGCGACGGGAGGGGGGGGCCAGCCAAGCCGGCCGGACCGGGGACACCAAGGCTAGTTATCATCGCATGGTCTGCCAGAGAAATGCCACAAAGTTCGCTTTAACGGGTTCTCTTGTCCCTTCGCTTTTATTAACGCTTGTATTTTTTCATTTTAGGTACGGTACCACTTACCTTTCTTCCTTTTTAAGCACGACATTTTAAAATCGCATGATTTACTGACACAAAAAAAAAAGCTTTGCGGATTGATTCTTACCTCAGAAGTGCCAATTCCACATCATCCCGTGGCTTAAGAGAAACACACGACACCCAAAACTTTGCACTGTTTAAACATTATTTTATTAAATATCTTCAGTTCAAGGTTTCATTGTAACAAAGCTATGAAGGTTCTACCAACATTCAGACCAAACAAACAAACACTAGTTAACTTTAATTATTTCTATGTCATGCAAAAATTCTGCATCAAATGCCTTCCATTTCCTGTTTAAAATGTGATATTTATAATATATATTATATAGATGCTTATATTAGCCCCGTAAGAGAACATTAAGAATGCTAAAGGTGTACAGCTGTGTTTGATAATGGCCATACCAAGCTAAGGTTCTCATTAACTTAAAAGGAAACAAAAACAAAAAAACCCAAAAGAGAGTTTGTCTCCAAGACTGTGCAAAACCAAAAAAACCCCAACAGTTCTGTTCTTTTTAAATTTTCTCTGAAAGATGCAGATGCGTAATACAGAGGGTTTTCTTTTTAATTATTAATAATCATCAGGTAAAGAGGCAAGGAAGATCAGACCTAAAGAAGGCATGCATAATGTTTTGTATTTAGCTTTTTAAAATGGCATGAGAATTGTAATCTCCTGTTTGCTCTCCCTTTGTGGCTTTAAAAGAAAAAAAATCTGAATAAAATAGCAAGGATTTTCACTTTTCCAGTTCACTCACTGGCTTAGTGCTGTCTTAAAAATGTTTTGAAATAATAAAATCTAGTGTTTGTCCCCCTCTGGGTTCAAAACCCACGCTCCTCCCTGGGGTGGTGGAGGGAGGAAGAAAAGGGTATTTGCTCAGACTGGTCTGGGAAGTGTGGATGGTCATCGCCTTCATCAGAGGTTGGCCGATCCGGTCCCGGTGTGGGACAGCATCTCTAATCAAGGCAGCAGGGAGCTGTTGGCTACAAAGCCACAGCTCCACTCTGTGCAACAGCTTCTCTGTTCTGCGTTCTGTTCTGTAAGGATTAAAATTCCAAATTGCCTTTCTTCTCCTCCGTAGTCTGGAAAAAGGCTGCCTCACACTTAGTATGCTGTCAGCGTAATCATCGCTGTTACTCCCTCGAAAGATCCGGAAAATGCTTAGGGGCGGACAGAAACAGAGGTGAAAGCCCATCCCAGCGTCTGCAAGCAAAGCCCTCCCTTGGCCAAGACAAACCCTACCGGGATTTTCTTCCCGGAGCTAGGCTCCCTCCTTGGGAAGGGCAACACCCCACTTCCACGTCCCCCACCCAGCACCTAAAGGGAACGGATCCTTTGGTGGCAAAGGAAAGCAAGGAAGGTCAATTGGCCCGAAGGACAAACGCCAGCTCAGGCGTGCTAAACCCCCTTCCCCGCCACTTCACGAGGGATCCTCTAACCCCCAGAGGAACGCGGGGAGGTGGCCTGGAGGCCTTCAGCTACGGTTAGCGAGGTTCTGATCTGAGAGCTTGCTGTGTTACAGCATCACTGTAAAAAATAGAAAAATTACCCAAATAAACACTAGGAAACATGACACTTACAAACATCAGATGGGTCAGTGGTGGGGAGAAGCACCTGGCTGGGGCTGCCGGCTCCCACGGCCGTTTCACGCTGAGAGCAAACACATCAAACAGGAGGCCAGGTAACCCCTGCAATTCTACGGGTGCATATATTTCAGTATAAAAAACACACGCTATTTATGCCTCATATAGGAGTGTATGTGCAAGTCTTCATGAAGAACGTAACACTAAGTTTTTTGTCTGCTTCCTAAGGAACACGTGTTCTGCAGCTCTGTGGATCCCAGCTATGCTACTAGAAAGGAAAACAAAAATGGAAAGTCCCATGCATGTACCCTCTTCCTCTGACATCTCTGCTCTTAACGCAATGCTTTTTTTTGGTTTGTTTTGTTAAATTAAATAATCTGGCTTCAAACCTCCATGTCTGGCCAGGTAGTGGCTGTTTCTAAAACCATTATCTCTGAAGAGCAAGCTTCTATTTAAGTTATATTCACTTAAACCCATTTTTTTTAATCCCTACTTCCACCTTTAGTTTTAAATCAACATCCCATTTTCTGTAGTTTTTTTTTTTTCCTTTTAAAAAAAAGAAAAAGTCTGTTTTGGGATCCAGCAGCCGAGCGACCAGCTTTCCATAGCGTTCTTGCTGTGCAGAAACCGAAGAAACAACTCAGGCTGAAGTCCGTCTGCCGGGCAGCAGGACGAGAAGCGCCCGCTCTCCCTCGAACCCCAGTCTTCACACTGGCTCCTTTGGGGCCTCCTCACCACCTCGCACCGACTGAAGTCGCAGCACAGCCCGAATGCGATGTTAGCTCCCACCGTGGCTCTGCGGAGCACAGTTCAGCCATCCGCTGCTCAAGCCGCCTCCTTTTTTGCTCTCCCTCTCTCTTTCTCTCTCCTTCACTTTTGCTTTCCCCCTCACTTCATTTCTGAAAGATGTTCCAGCTGCTGCCATTTTCTTAGCCCTGGGGGAGGGGGCACGTTGGATAATCTGTCATTTATTTAGCATTACTCCTGTTTTTTATAATTTTATACAAACAACATGTCTTTTTTTTTTTTTAGATTTAAAAACACCTTCGTACAGCAGAAACAGACACGATGGATCCATGGAAAACAACAGAAAGGCAGTGCCTGGAGCATCAGATGCATGCAGGGTTTCGTGCATTTGGCTGCTGCCTGTTTGTAATTTGTATTTATTTTTTTTTGATGTCAAAACAGACATGACCATTGCTGTCACTCAGGCACTCCAGAGCTGCTTGCTAAGAAGATATTGCCCTCCAGCTGAGTATCTCCACAAGTTGCTGCAGTCAGGAAGAGGCAGTGTCCACCCAGAAAGAAGAGAGGAGAACAGGATGGAAGGAAAACAAAGCCACACATTAGCTGTACATAATTAATGGAACACATTTTCTACAGGCTAATTATCTGGTGCAGCCAGAAACCCCTCGTCGGGGCAGCACAGCCTGGGGCTCATGAGGAGAGCCCTGCAGACGAGAGGCACACACCTTCTCTTCCAGGTGGCTGTGCGTGCCAACGCAAACCAACTACTTGCTAAAAGGAATTACTCGCTGGCTTGGAGCAGACCGGGGCCTGCTACCTACTCGTGACACATCCCGGAACGTGCAGAGGTTTCCCAAGGGGGGGATCAAAGCCTCTGGACCTGAGGAACAGTTTCTGCCTCACTTCCCACTGGCTTTTGCCTTGAACAGAAATATTTTTTTTTTTCTGTTTTGAAGTCTTCAGTAACTTTGTCTCTGAATATTCTTAATATTTAAACAAATGTATGAGATACCTGCTGTTTTGCAAAGCTGTGGCCCTAGTGACTGCCTTTAGCAAAGGCTCCTCCTAGCTAATCTTCTTGTGTCAAATTACTGGATTTATTTTGATCAGTTCTAAGTCTGGCATTTTTTTTCATATTTGTTTAGCATTGTCCTGCCATGAAAGTGTAGCCAAGATCATCTTTCTACCATTTCTGAGTTTGCAAATCTTTGTGGCAAACTCTCTTACTAGTCTTCTCCCTTCTTGGTTACTACTCTCTCCTTACACACAAGTCCCCTGATTAACCTCAAACTTCTTTAACAGCTGCAGTTTCCTTTTGAGGCAATTTACCCAAAGCTGACCCCTGCCTTCCAGGTGAGAACAAACTACTGATTCCTGTTTAATCATTCTTATTCATCTCACTCCTGCTTCATCCTTACCCATGGGCCAACGCTGCTCCAGAATGATTCCATGTGTTCAGATGGAGGCTGCCCACACTGACCCCACTCATAATCCCATGTGATTACACCTCCTTCAGAGCCCAGAAAGGCATGCGAAGATTTCAACTTCAATTTAGTTTATAGAGGTTTTTAAAATACTGTTTCAAGCAACATTTTGTGGTTTGGAAATGGCTTCGGGTCTGCAGTTTTCAGAAACCCTCCAGCACAGCCAACATGCCTCTTCCGCAGCAGCTGAGACGCTCCATTCCTAAGTTTCCTTGGAACTCCTAGGCATAGCCACTGAGCCATACTGATCTTTAACTTAATTTCTTCTGCATCTTTTTTTGGACTAAATCCAGCACAGAAGTCTCCCTTAACATCTCTGTGATGAAAACTGATGGAAGTTATTTTTTTGTTTCCTGCAAAGGCTGTCTCCTTCTCCCTGCCTTGCTCCCTGGCAGTTCAAGCTGATTGTCCAGCTCTCTTGAAAGCTCTCCTGCTCCCGGTGCCCCCAACGGGCTTTTGCTTTCCAAATTCCATCTGTGACCTCTGCAGTTTGCTTGTGATAGTTCACATTCCTTTCCATTGCCTTCAGTAGGGTTGAATCCCTCCCAACGCATAACAATAACAACTGCTCTTGGCTTAGTCCCCAGTAGTACACAAGACTAGGACTCAAGCAGCAACTATACTTGAGTGGTTCATCCTCAAAGCACCACATTAAAAAAAAAGCACATCCCCCTCTTCTGTGTTTGCTCTTAAACAGAAAATGTTCAGTAGAAAGGTCCTGAGATTAAGAACCTTAGACCTTTTAAATGAATGTGCCATATACTTCAGCATAAAACGAAAGGAGGCAGAAAGACTTTGTATGTGTAACTAAAAGAAATCAGTCAGCCAATAAACAAGAAAGCCTAAATGCTGCAGGACCTGCTGTCCTTCAGAAGCAAGCAACGATTGCTTTTTCGTGTCAAATTTTATAATCAAAGTTTCCTCCAGTGCTGAATTGTGGCAAGCTAATTGGGGGATATTTTAAATCCTCCGATATTACTATTCGTTTAGATTTTTTTTCTTTTGAGTTTTCTCAACATTGTACACCAAATAGCTTCTGCTAATCAGAAAATCGGAAGTAAAATTTATATGAATAAGTCTTTATCCTTATGGCACAGAAATTGTGCTGTACAGATTTTACAATATCCTCTCTAGAATACGATATTCTCATCAAAAAGGTTCTCTGAAACCACCAGTGTGTAAAAGTAGATCCTTGACAGCTGGGAAACAGCGACCCTGTGCTCAGCATGAGATACTCCTCCTCTCGGCCCTGGATTAGCGCTCTGTCCGAGCGCAGAACCGCGTACCTGGGAGGAAGCACTGCTGCTACAAGGGTAGCTCGGCTCAGGAGCGGCTGTCTGGCACATAACTCCGGTTTGTCAGGAGTGGCAGACAATCCTGCTGAGTCCGGAGGACAGGGCTTAGTGAAAGCAACACCAACTGACGCACAGAAGTTTTTAGCCTACAGACAACTAAAAACGGTTCCCTCGCAGCCAGCTAAACAGCCCTGAATACTGAATCCCCACTTGCAGCAGCCTTCGCTGCATGTGTGACACGCTCCCTTCCCTGACCACCCGTACCCGTATTCGATCCTCACTGGAGAGGTGCCGCAGGAGCTCCAGAGCAGTGGTAGTGGACATTCAGCCACTTGCCATCTCGGCGGTGCCAGACGCGCGTCTCTTCGGACTGCGTGGTGCGGGGCCGGCCTTGGCCGTCGATGTACTGCGTCAGGCGGATGTACGCAATGCAGGCAGCATCTTCTCCGATGACATGGACGTGGGGGTTCAGGATGGTGGTGTGTATCGGCTTGCTGTTCTTCGACAGTACTGGCAGAACACGCAAAACCATCAGCTTCATTTTACTGCTGAGAAGGAACAGCCCCCGCATCCCCCAACCTCTTTTGTACTCTACTCACCTTCCACTGGACTCTGGGATACAATAAAAAGGTGCTCCTGCAATTTTCCAGGCAAAATCCGAGCAATTCTTTCCCCTGTCACCTGTTCTTCTCCTTAGGAACTGCGCACTTATCACTGCCTAGAATCCCCTGGCCCCTTCGCTCCCCCTTCTTCCACAAAGCATACTCGCCACTTTTTCAACCTCAGTGCTGCTGTTTCTTCAGTTACAGGAAAAGATCTTTTAATCACAGAATATCGTTGCAAAGGACTTAATAATCAGGAGATCTTTAAGCCAGGCCTGCATTAAATATGAGCAAGCCTCAGAGAAGTGTAAAAATCGCTCCAGCACAGGCTCTTGAGAGAGACAAAGCCTCTGCCATACTTAGAGTGCTAGGAACTCTCTGTACTAAGGACCTAAAACAAATGAACAGCTCAGGATTTAAATTTCAGTTATCTCATCCTGTGGAGACATCCAGGAAGGGAGGCAAACCCACCAGTGTAAATGATAGCATTTCTCCCAACTCTTTTTCCTGCCC
>Ga0181612_161626_pt1 | contig 10141 bp, 5 predicted proteins | sample HoacroProtozoa21_FD_119630 | JGI IMG/M metagenome (GOLD analysis project Ga0181612, IMG submission 119630) | Hoatzin crop microbial communities from Cojedes, Venezuel. Combined Assembly of Gp0051906, Gp0051904, Gp0051908
AACTCTAGAGGTGCTCAAGAAACATGTAGATATGGCACTTCAGGACATGGTTTAACAGGCACGGTGGTGATGGGTTGATGTTTGGACTTGATCTTACAGGTCTTTTCCAACCTTAATGATTCTATGATTTGATGACTCATCCAGAACCTCTCTCCAGATCACCTTTCAGACTGATTGCTGCCTAGGGTTGGGACACATTATGGGATGCAGGGGAAGAGCAGTTTGGGATTATGCAGGATTTATTACAAGATACTTCAGGGAGAAACAAAAGGTAGGAAAAACTGGGGGCTTAGGTGAGATGATTTGGGGAGGAGCAAGTGTGGGAAAATAGAGCACTGAGAGGATAGAAAACGCCAGTTGTGTGTAAATTGTTAGTCAGTATACCTGTCTGGCTATGCCCTGCATCTGACCAGCACAATCTGTCTTCTCATCTCATTAAACTCCTTTCTAAATCTGTCCTGGGTTAGATGGGCTCTATGTTCTGTGTGCATGTGTGTGCAGGGGGGTGTGAGCACAGCAACTGGATTCAGACCATGGTTTGGAGGGCTTGTGTGTCCATGGTGCCAGCAACTGTGTATATGTATATACTTAGTGTACAGGTGCGCTGCATGTGCATGTGCCTGCTGGGAATACGTCGTCATTCTGGTTGCACCTGGGAATAAGGAGCAACAGAGTCTTACTTCTGTTGTGTTGTTGATCCAGCATGATATATTTTCCTCTAATGATAAATAGTGAAATACTTTTTTGCAGCTTATTGGTGAATGAAAGGAAAAGTAAAAAGAAATAAAAACTTCGTGAATGCTAGACTTTGTCCTGAATCACCACTGCTTTTTCTGACAGCAGTCATTTAGTCCTCTGCAAAATAAATAAAATGGTATCACTTGGAGGTAGTAGTATTGCTATCTTCTTCTCCTAATCACACTTGACTACTTAGGGTGCACCGCAAATAGATTTTTAAGAGCTTTCGCTAAGTGTGTGAGTGTAATGAGACATTGTTTAGCTAAATAGGGCGAATTTCTATACATATTCCTTGGACGGTACCTGAATTAATCCTTTCAGGGTGGTGCAGTTTCTGTAGCAAGTGTTAGGATATAGCAGTAATTTAAAGAACGAATAATCTGCTGGAATGGTCTGTTTCAAAGTTCTTTACTTTACACATGGGACGATGCTCAGCGCCCATTGTGCTCTACACACCAGATATGGTTGCTGTTGGGTCAGTGAGTGTAAGCTCTTTCCTTTGCTGTCTGAGGGGATGTCTATGATAAATTTTAAATTCACAAAACATTTCTTTAATATAGTAAGGGACTAACTCCAGTGTCCTGACTGGCCATTATCTTTCTCATTAAAATAATTATTGCGTCCAGTGTTGAATGTGAACCATTGTGTGTTATGACTGTGCATTTGTCTACAAAGTCATTGCGCTCTTGGAAGCTATTGTAGCTCATTTCTATAGGAAACCTTTTTATTATCTTGACTATGAAGGGGAGTGGGGAAGAAGGGAATTCTGCATTTCCCATATTCTGCATTTATTAAACATTATCTAAAAGAAAGCATTTTAAACAGAGAAAAGCTTTTACATGCACTCTGCATCCAAGGGAACACATTTATTTTTTCTGCTACTTGAGCAGTGTACATGTGGTGACGGTATTTTAAAAAGTAGGTCAGGACCATTTTTAGCCTTAACAAAGAGAGAACTTCTTCACAATGTGCTGGGACATGTATTTTCCTTGTATTTTCTTGCATTTCTTAACTACAAGCAGGTGTCCAGAAGTTATACAGACGTCTCCAAACTGCATTATCTCCTATAAATGCTAGAAGTGACTGGAGATACTTCAGATTGCTGTAACATCTACCCGCTTATCAGGGGGATTTTCTTATGCATTGGGTTCCGTTGGCTAAATCAAATGACCATGGCAATTACTTGCAGTCCTAAACTGATTATCTATCTTCTGAAACAGTTTCTTTTTAAATTTTTGGATGTGAAACAAATTTTTCAGGCTAAACATATGTACACATCCTTCAGTCACAGGTGAAGTAAATTCTTTCATACATAATAACAAAGTCTGCAACTTCTCCTTTCTACAAATCTGAAAAATTCCAGTTTGGGCTATTTTGTTGATCAGCTACTCCTATGTGTCCGTAGCGATTTCAGTCACCCACAGATGCTGTATATTTTTGTCTTGTAACTATGTGTTTCATTCACTTGCTGCCTTTTGCTAGGACTGTAGCTGTCTGAGTCTAGGCTTACTTTCTTGTTGTGCATTTAACACAGTGAAGCTATCACCACTGGTTGGTGCTTCAGGGCACAGCAACAGCATGGGGTATACAAAAATGTGATGAGATTTTCACAGACAGACAAGTGAAGAAGAACTTTACAGGCTATTTTAGAATGAAGGTACCTTATTAGTCTGAAGTTTTACTTCTGAATAAGGGATGGTAAGAGAAAAATCAATGCAAATATCCAGTTTGGGATTGACTCTAACAGTGGTGGTATGACTGTCACAGAGAAACATAGCTGGCTAATGATACTGGCATGAACGTCAGAAGGCCACAGGACGCCCACTGCCTAATTAACAGAAATAGTGGTTATAATGACCTGATCTATGTTTCCCTGGCCGACTCAAAGGTATTTTCTTTTTGCAAGCTCTGTATTTACACCTTAATAATTAAAAGGATCAAAGACTAGTTCAGATGAAAATCAAAGGCTGTTATTTCTATATTTACAAATGGTATAACAATGCATAGGTTTATTAATAAATATGAGTGATTTTTAAGACAAAATTTAACAAATTATCCTGCACACAGACACTTGCAATGACAACTACAACCTGGATTTATGAAAAATTATTTTCTCACTTATATACTGGTGTTTCTTGCCAAATTAACTTTGGTCACAGGAAGCCCAACCACTAGAAAAAAAATGTTGAATGATTTTACTGCTTCATATGCAATATAAATAAGTAATTTATGTTATACTCAATATTTATGTGTACAAACGTATACGTGTAACTCTGTAAAATACATGGCAAATTATTTTGTTAATCAATTCATTGGAACGTGTGATTGAAAAATGCTTCAGAGATTTTTTGGTCCCGCCTCCTGCACTGGGGCAGGCTCAAAAATACCTGTAATGACTTTCATGTATATTATTAAAAAAATCAATTTAAATCCATTGCAACTTAAATCAGGAATTATGACAGCAAATATTTTATTGCCTAACCAAACAACAAGCCATCAAAGTAATTTAAATTAAGAACAAAAAGTACTGCCCCCTAGTCTGCTGAGAAGGTGAACGATACCAAAAAAGTGCTTAGAAACAGTGTGCAGGAATATTTAAATGAATTTTAAGAAAATGAAAAAATATCTTCTTCTTTGCAAGTTTTGTGAGAAACTGACTAGAAGACTGACTTAAAGAGCCAGGAGTGCTTTTTCATCTTCTATTCTAGGAAAAAAAAAGAAGAACAAGCTGTGTAGGAAGAGAGATATTATATTGTGATTGGAGAAAATTAATCAGCTCACGAAACACAGATAATACTTTGTTTTGCCTAATAAATCCATCAGCTTCGGAGGCAAAAATCCTCACATATTTTATTCTTATTTCTTGACCACATTTAAAGGTTTTACTGAAGTAATAAAAACCTTCTAAAATTGCATGTAAAACATGTTTGATTTATTCTTATTTTCATTCATATTTAATAGTTGTAATTCTCAACTGAATCAAACGTTTCCAAAATTCCCCAGCATATTAAAAAAAGTAAATAAAATAATCAGAAGACTGGACAAATATTTACTGGACAATGTAACTGCCTAATTAGATGCAAACAGGCAAGGTATATGTTCCTAGTTAGCAAATAGAAATAAATTAGCCTAAAACTTCAGCAGGACAATCATTAAGACATACGAGAGTAGGATTTATCTTACCTAACTTCTACACTTAAAAGTTGAGGTTTCCCATAAAGTAAAGACAAAGTAACAGGCCCTTCTGGAGGACATATAATCTGTTCTATATCAGAAATCCTCTTTCTCTATGCTGAATCTACTCTATGGGCTTGAATTTACAAAAGTTGCACTTTTAAAAGTCTAAGGCAAGCGAGAAGATTCCTACTGATATTTGGTTATTGATACTGAAGGTTTTGAGTCTTGTAGATTTAGCTAGCGTTAAACGTCTCAGGCAAGTCTAATTCCCTGCTGAAAACTGAGAGCAGCATCCAAGTTACTTTGTATTTGCCCTTCTAGTTACTGAAAAGTAGTTTTCAGAGCTCTCCCATCTTCTTGTGGTAGTACAATAAAATGGAATCATGACTTCTCTTCCTCTCCCTCTTAACATTGAGTTCAACTCACCCTTAAATGCAGCTTGGGGACAGTTTTTTTGGGTGGTTTTGGTGTCTTTTTCAAAATGTTGTTATCTGCAGTAGTAAGGACAATTCTTATGACACAGCAACTGAAAGGAACGTTTCTTAACACTCCTCAGCATAGCTGATTAACAAAAGCCACAGAAAAGAAACACCTTCCCCTTTTGTAAGACTGTCAGTTATAACACCTGGGCCAAAATTTGACTGTCCCTTGAACCAAGATGGGTTTAAAATATATTGTGTAAAGAGGAAAAAGGAGACTCTAGTAAGAGTTAATTCCTGATATCTATAGCTCCTACAATATGTCATGCTAACACATACAGCACATTTGCACACTTGAGTGGACTCTTTCTGGTGGTTGACAGAATCTAACACCCTTTTTTCTTTGTCTGATTCATTGCTATTACACTGATTAGTTCATGTGTCTGTGCACCCCCATAAATCGTCTTTGTTTTTCTCTCTTAGGAAAATTCTTACTCATTTGAATGAACTTTCAGTATATGTCTTATCATAACACACTTTGTAAAAAGATTGACTAATGAAATAAAAACAGCTAGTTTTCACTGTTACTAAGTCACAGTTAAAATGGTCAAAATTTAAAACAGGAAAGTATTTTTAGCAGAAAGACTGAGGGCATTTTTCAGAGGATAGATTTCTATGATCCATGTTTTCATTACTACTCGATTGTTATTGAGTAACCTCATTGAAACTATTAAAAATGTTCAAGTATGGTACAAGATCAGAGCTCTAGCCACCACTTCTATACATATTTGTTCAATCCAGTGAGTAGCTCTCTGTTTGAGTAAAGACCAATGCAGATTTTCAAAATTTGGTGCCAGAACTGTAGATAAAGATTCCCTTGACTGAAAATGAAATGTATATTAGCAGTGCAGCTGATAGAGAATAAAATCCTTGGTATGAATTGTGCTGTTCATCAAATAATCCAGTGGAAAAACTAGACTGCTCCTAGTGATATGTAGGAAATCATTCTACAGGGGAAAGTGTATTTGCAATTTTGCATTTGGTTTTGCTATCTTTTAGACAGCAGTGAAAGCAATAATCATGTTTTCTCCCTTGAATTGCAAATATTTGTCTCACAGTCAAAGACTTGTTTCTAAACTTTGGATGGAAATCTACTTTGTAAGTGAATGCATCCTCTTCCTAAGAATGCTTATAAATTCTTGTAATTCAGCTTCAAACTCTTCTTTTTTTCATAAAAAGTAGTCTTTGGTATTGAAAGGGATATGTTAACGTCTTTTGCCATTAGTCAGAAGTGTAACTTCATTAAAGCAGAAGGCCGTATAATCCCTACAGGAGCTCTCTGCAGGAAATACTTTATTTTTACTTAGCATATCTGTGAATTCTATCAGCATTACTGTCTTTCACAATGTTTGTTTCTTTTGAATATTTATGAAGGACTGTCCAGTGACCTGCTTAGCATCTCCAGGTTTGTTCTGCCTTAACAGTCTCTCAAGTAGAGTGCAATCAGAAGACTCTTTCTCCCTCAACAGCAGAGATCAATATGGCAGAGGCCAAGGAAATGTCTGCAGAAAGGAGATTTCTATCAAAAAAATGGAAGAAACAAAGCAAAACACAGGGTTGGGCTATAATTCACAAACAAAGCCCCAAAACCTAAGAGATGACAGTCTATTCTTTGTTAATGTTTGTGTAATCAGATAACTACTTTATAGCAGGTCACCACAAAAAATCTCCACACAAAAAAGGTAGTGCATTTTATAATGAATTTTGAGAGGTTTTAAGCTCAGAGAAACAGTGTTTCATCATGGTTTATCGATACTATTTAATTAATAATTTAAAAGCTTGGATAATTTAACTAGGACCGGAAAGTATGATGTTCTATAGTTAGTTTTTTGCATATCTAATTTTACTGCATTATTGCAACTGTACATGAAACTTAATGAAGTCAATCGCTCTGTCACTGTTAAGTTATTGGTTTTGCAATCCTCCTGAAGATTATGCCCCAAATTCCCAAATATATAGCTGTTACAAACAGTGGCTAAGAATGTTAATATAACGCTAAGGTAGGTCTGTCATCTCATTGACTTTATAACTTCTCACTCCCAACAGACTAATTCTGTTATAACTGATAGCATCTTTATTTACCTTGTCAGAATTTTTGTTTCCAATTCCTCTGGAAGGTCCTATGCCCATATGTTTGATTGCACAGGGATTTTTTGTTGTTGTGGCTTGCTTTTAACTTTCATCATGAAGAGCTATCCTTGGTGTTATGTATGAACCCCACTTAGATATGTACACATAAATTAACAGATTGATCAGAATGCAGATGTAGTGATTTTGGAGAGAAGTATTATATGTCATGTAGCTACCACTCGATTACAATTGATATTATTAACATCAAATTTTCCAATGAAGAGTGCATTTTATATAACTTCTCAGGAACTTTTTTTTTTTTCAATTTTCCAGATTAACTCTTAGAAAAATAGACCTAAATTCTTCCAGGATGTATTTTGTCCTGTATGGAATGGCTAGCAGCACAAAAGATACAAAATTCTTCCCTAGTTATATCCTTTTCTAGCCTCTAAGTTTCTAGCATTATATGACCTTGCATACATAAATTTGGAACTGTATATATTTTTCAAGGGCAAATGGCCTTGTTAGCCGTGATGAAATATATTTCTCTATCTTTGAAATTCCCTGAATTCTGACTTTTATGCGTGCTTACAACCTAGATATAATTATGATAGACGTGAATTAAATCTATCAGTTATATTTTTTCTTCCCTCCTGTGTAAGACTTCTGGAAACTAAAAACAACAGTTGCAAATTTATTTATGATGCATGTCTAATATTAGCAGGAAATATTAACCAAATTCAGGAAGTTACAGAGTAAGGACACATTCAACAAGAAAAAAAAGAGCTTCGTAATTTTGATGAAAACATAGGTATTCTTTTAAATAACAATCAACCAGAAGAACAATACTTCTTGCTTACAGCCCCAAGTCCTGTTCTGGCCTCATTTTAGGCAAATATATATATATTTTTTCTTTCTTTCTTAAATAGTTATTATTTTGATTTGTCGGTGATGTTAGTTGTTGAAGGTGGAACAAGGAGATGGATAGAGAGGGAATATTATTAAGTGTTGTATAGCTTGGTATGAAAAACCATTCACTTCAGGAAAAAATTTGAAAAAGTCAGATTTATTTATAAAATCAGAAGGCTAAAAAAGTTGTGTCTTTAAATAAAAGCTGAAGAATATTAATAGATTTCAAAACAAATCATGGATGTGGACAGGTTAAAAAAGCGTAGGAGAACTAGCAAATGCAGGATGAGAAATTTACCTGAGGACTCTGTGTGACATAGAAAGCTCCACGTGAGAGCGAAGAGAGCTTAGAGCTGAGAGTGAAGAAGTGCTTTTCTGTTGTTTGACTTTTGCTTGTTAAGAGATGTTAAGTTTGCTGTTCTTTGTAAATAAAGACAGTTTTTTCTTTTTTCTTGGAAGTTTGCCATCCAGGTATTGACCAGCTTGCATGCTGTTTAGCTTGTAAAAGCTGACAAGATCACAGCCCAAGGTTACATGGCTGTGCTTCATATAAATCGTGTAGACTTTAGGTGATGCTACGGGATAGCCAACAAGCCATTCTAACAGAAGGTCATAATTTTCTTTACACCTTGGAGAAGCAGCACAGTAACTGAAACATAATTATCAAAATTTCTGAGGAAGGATAATATGATACGGATGAGTGAATCCAAAATATTGATAATAATCCTTCCACATTAACGATTAAGTTTATGTAAGTTTAGGACTTCATACATGTTCTACATATTTTTTCAAATACCGATGAGAAATTGTAACCTGGAGTGACTGAAACTGAGTCTGGAATATTTTTGCATGTTTACAAGGAAGTATCCAGGTAGGAAAAAAAACGACTTTGTAGCGCTTAGTTACAATAGGTAAATGAAGAACTCTAACTGGTGTCTTTATACAACTTATGGTAGGAGTTACATGATGAAGAGAAGGATGGCAAGAAACTAGTAGATTGAGTAACGGTTCTCTCTTTTTAGGTAACAGGTAAGACATTTTGGGGAGAAAGTGTCTACTAAGGAAATCTTGCCTTCTCTAGAGCGTAAGCACTTGCAGATAGGATTCTTTTTCCTCAGTCCTCTTGTGATATACAGACACTAAGTCAATTTTTAAAAGAAAGATAAGCTTTCTCTTTTTATCCATAAGTTCAGCGGTTAAAACTTTCCTCCAGATTGTTAGACTCCTGGAGTCAGCTCTTTTTCTGCCTGAAGAAGTTTACATATTTCTCACTGGTTGTGAACATGCCCTTTTCCGCAGAGTATTTTCTAATGTATGGTGAAAAGGAAGAATGCACAGTTTATCCTAGTTATACTCAGTCTAAAGTAATTTCATATTCTTTCAGATAAATGTGAACAAGTGGATAGGGTATTTACAAAGGGAAAGATGAGCACTACTGGATGATAACTGTAAGAGCACAGAGGAAGGATTCAAAAACAGGCAACATCTATCAAACAGGTTATAAAAATTACATTTATTAGGTACTCAGTGATTGTACTTCTGTAAAATTATTAATATTTCTAAAGGAGGGGCTGTGAGAACCGCAATATCATTCAATTTTCTATATAAGAGGAGACCTTAACCTGTTCATCAAGGACTGGGTTTTCCAGGGTCAACGAGTTTGAAATATATGGCAGACAATGAACTGCCTAGTATAAGAAGGTTAGGTGCATGGGGAAAACTTTATTATCGAAATACTTGGTCATTAATAGTTTCATTAAAATTTTCATATTAGTCCCTGAAATATTTTTGTGGGTCTTCTCCAAAATGTGTTGAAGAACTAGCAAGAAGTTCTTTACAGTTAATTTAGCATGTGGAAAAATCATATCTTCAATGATTGCTATTAGAAATAAGAAGGCTATGTTTTAGAATTATTTGATTTCAAACAACTCATAAGAGAACAGCATTGTGTATTTACTTCAGAAGTGACTAATGTGATATGTAAATAAATACTCTTTATCACAGAAGTCATATTTGGTACAGTAATAGGAAAAGCTACTTAAGTACAAAAGAGTGAATAATAATATAAAAGACAGACCATATGGAAGAATGTTATATAGAGTATATGTATTATACGGTTCCAAATTGCACCTTACACCTGAGGTGAGACTTGCCACTTCAGATACTTTGCATCAGAAATACATTCCTATTTCGCATTTTCTCATCAGCTGTGTACTAAGGCATGAAGTGCTCCACTTAATACCACAGCTTACACAAATAAACATGTTTGATTTTGATGAATCCTGTGCTTGCTTTTTAACGAATACTATTGAGACAGCTCATTAAAATCTAAGTTTTTTCACTCTGGTCACATTACTATGTAGAACAAAGTCAGACTACTCTGCAAAAAAAAAAAAGTTATATAATGACTTTGATTTCACCTCTCCTTATTAAAACAACATCACAGCCATGTACTGCTTTTTCTAAGAGGACTGATGTAGTCATGACAGCCAATGCTGTCTAACAGATATTGTCAGAAGTTTCACTAGATGCTTTTCTGTTGGAGGGGGGAGAGCTTTAGAGAATCAGTGTGTTTCTAAATCTACATGTGTATGCACAACTAAACACAGTGTTGGAATTGCTGGTATCAACTAGAAACAGTCAGATTTGGGACTAGGAGAAGCAGTATAGCCACAGAGAATGTGCTACACCTAAACTCGCAAACCCTGCAGCTCAGTACAAGTGATGAGGTTACATGGAGCTCTGCACCAGTGTGGCTATACTGCTTC
>Ga0181612_165044_pt1 | contig 10141 bp, 6 predicted proteins | sample HoacroProtozoa21_FD_119630 | JGI IMG/M metagenome (GOLD analysis project Ga0181612, IMG submission 119630) | Hoatzin crop microbial communities from Cojedes, Venezuel. Combined Assembly of Gp0051906, Gp0051904, Gp0051908
AGGAAGGAGCTTCAAAACGCCAGCTGAACATCACTGTCCTTGAGAGTCAGACTCCTAAATCCCGGGAGCCCTTTTTTTGAAATCCCACCTTTACGCTTTTCACATGTGTGCAGCTCGTGTTGCCAAAGGGAGCATTTTGGAAGGCAATGGGTGCAAATGTGCAGCCCCTTTTGCGCTCTTCTGGCCAAAGTAAGCAGAGTGCCTCAGGGAGGTGAGGCTGGGAAAATGCCACTTAAACCTGCTGCAGATGGGACTGCACCTGCTTTGAGCAGCGTCGGAAACGTCAGGGAACAGGAATCGGGTAGGGGGAACTGGGCTTCTAGGAGCGTTACAAAGCGCAGGCATAAGAGAGCTACATCGGACCGCAGGATTCCTCTCTTAAGGTCAGTCAAGTAGTGTCAGCTGAAACTGTTTCCCAGCAGACTTAAAAAAAAAAAAAAAAAAATCCCTGGATTTTCAACAAAACATATTTTTGAGAGGGGAGCCTACTTTCTGTAAGTATGCTCTGTTTTGCACTGAAAAAACATCCGGAGCCAAGTGGGGAGAACCCTTTGCTTTCTACAGGGCAGATGTGTTTTCTTTGTATGTGGTACAGTGCCCTTGCCAAGAGGTATGTAGCCTTTGCTTGGTGCGCCTTGGACAGGTACTGCACTGCATTTTAAAATGGAAATGAAAGTGGAAAAATAATAATATTTTCCCTTGCTAAATAATTTCCATCTTTTTAGCTATTTTACAGGAAATAGTAAACTGATGTATAGAATAGTAACAGTGAATCCTTAAATGAATGGACAGACACTTAACTGGGTTCCATTTAGCTTAATTATTCAGTACCAACCATTACGCAGTATGGTCAATGTGAAGTCTAGTACTGCCAAAGCTGTTACAGGCAGCTAGCATAATTGTGCTTTAGAATGACACAGACTTGCAGTAAATTTTTATAGCTACTGCTTATGGATGGCTTTGTTTAGATAATTTACAAAGCTAGGAAAAGCACTAAAAATAGAAGTCTTTCCAGTGTTTATGATAGCATGAAGCATGAGTTTGTCTTCTGAAGGTGACTCTTGCTGACATCACTTTGTGTCTATCTAATGTGAGCGAAGTCTTCTAAAACCAACTTTTTACTTTTTTCATAACCTGCTTCTCATTAGAGCTGGTTTACCACAGAAAGTAGCTCACAGACACTTAGACTTTTGGTCAGATAAAGCTGATTTCAATTTAACGCAGATCGAGTGGGATTTTTCCACCAACCTCCCCCCCCTGCTATTTTTAAAGCATAAAATAAACTTTTCATTACTTGGCGTGAGAGCATTAGTGTGGGGCTTTTCTTGGATGGTTTAAACTTGCATGAAGGTCACCGCCTGGTCAGTGGATGAAGTGTCGATTGTGCCTGGTGGTATTGTCATCCCTCCGGTGTCAGCCCGCAGCGGTGTTTGGGTTTGTGTGGGCCGGTATGCCGTTAGGGTGGTTGGCGCTGTATATGCACTGTCGTGCCCTCATGTCCTCTTTGGTCTTTGCAGGTGGATGCAGGCCCACCCTGCTTCTGCTTTCTCTTGGTTGCACACTAACTGTGACAGTGCTGTTCTGAGAAGATATCCTGGGCTTTTCCTCAAAGCTTATTAAGTTGGGTTCAGTCCTCATTCTAACCACAGTCACGTGGGCTCTGCTTAGAAGCTGACTTATATCAAGCCAACGCAGGCAGATCTTGCAAGATGCTATACAGATGCATCTTCTCTGTCCCTTGAGCGTGAGACACTCTGCAGCCGGGATCGCGAGGTTACTGGACTGGGGGAGCGCTGGCAGGGAGAGGCCAGGCTCTTGGCTGTTGTGTTGGCTTGAGACTGGTGGTGGGAGGGCTTAGGAGAAGGCAGAAACGGAGTTCAGACCAGACTGCCCCACGAGTTCGTGTTTGTTTTCCTGTTTGGGTGAACTAATAAAAAATGCTTGCATTTTTCGGGGAGCAGGGGAGATTTTTGGCATCTACAGAGCTAGACAGCAAGCAGACTACGTTACTCGTCCAGGCAGGTTTTAGATGGACTGGGTTCAGCCTATCTTCTTGCAGCATCTAATCAAAAACTCTTCCTCTCAGTTCAAGACACATTTCTGTAATTTAAAAAGAGAGGTGTTCTTTCTTTATCCTTCCTTTAAAATGTAAGTGAAAATAGAAATGTAATTTTCAGCGAAGATTGAGGAAGGAATAAGGTCAAGTCCACTTCTAGCAGTTAGCTCTGCTGTCGCCCATGTGGTCCTCATCTTCGGACACATTTAATTATTGAAATGGGAGTGGTGGGGGTAAGCGAATAAAATTTGACTTTAAATATTTTATTGGAGTTAGTCATATGCTGTTGTGTTTGTGACTGTTAATGAAATTAAGAACATGTCCATGGTGCTACTTCCCAAGGTTTAAATGTTTCTTCTCTTGCAGCTGAGCTTTAAAAATAAATTACAGATTGTAATAAATGCTTCGGACCAAAAGGAATCTTTTCAGCTACTGCTAAAACCCACCAAAATACTGATGTCGAGAAGTTTTGTAGAGCACAATTTCAGAACAAAGTATACCTGTTCAAGAGTTTCTTCTGCTGCTTCCCACATGGAATGTGGCAGTGATTAAGCAGGACTGGGTAATGCTGCACAGCTGCTAGCTGCTGGAGCCTGTTCTGATGAGCATCTGGGTCTTCCATTCACCTCATTTGGGAACCACACATGCTTGAGAGCTGAATTTGACCTTAGGAAAGGAAGTGGGAAGGAATATTGTATCCACTTGAAACAGTGAGGGGGATTTCTGTAGGCAGAACTTCATACGCCAAATGGGAATTTGGCACGGATGCTGGGGCGAGCACACAGATGTAAGTGAAAAGTGCCAGAAATCCTTTAATAACCACCTGTGAACAAGATCCCAGTTCAAGTGGTGTTTAAATTCCAGAGCAGAGTCCCCTGTGCCGAGGCATTAGTTTCAGGCTGACACAGAACAAAGAATGCCACACACTGAACGAGAAACATGGCTGTCTCCTCCGCTTGAATCTGGCTGTCCCTGAATTTTATTTGGGGGATGTATAAATGTACTGGCAGCTTTAACTGTATTTTCTGTTTAAAAAAAAAAATTGTAGTTAAACTGGTGCTCTCCTACTGAAGCACAGATGTAACAACAGTTGTTCAATGTGCAGCAGAACCTGTAATATTCAGCTGTGCATTTCCACATTTCCCCATTACAATAAATTCAGGTCCCCTACGTCTCTCCAGCGACCCCCTCTCCCTCCCACAGTGCTTTCACTTCCTTTCTGTGTCTGTCTCCCCCACAAATCCAGAGATCTTCCTCATCTCGCCAGCCTCCCACGCAGTCGTCTTCTTTCCCCCGTGTTCTTTAAACTTCCTCACAGTACTTCTAGTTTCATGTTTCCCCTCAAGCCTTGCTCTGCTCTTTCTCCGCAGTGCCCAGCTCGCTCCTGTGTTCCCCCGGGCAAGCAGCACCTCGTGTTGTGGCGACGAGGAGCTGCGTGTGCAGTGATCAGCCAGTGCTGAGAACATGCTGGCAGTTCCAGCAGCGTCAATAACTTCTGAACCTATACTGCAGCTTTTCCCCAAGTGCACGTGCTGCTTTTTCTCTCCCTTTCTCTCACCACTCTTTTCCATTGAATCGGTAGGAGGGTAATTATTTCTCAGTCCTTTGCCCCTCTCTTAAATATGATTGAAATAGTACAACAGGTTCAAATGTTATTTTGGCAGGACTGACAGAGTACAATCACTTATCCTTGCTCATGTGATAATAGCTAAAGGTACCTTTATTAGGGTATTAACTTTACCAGTTAAAGCAGTCACACCTCTGATCAATTGGGTTAATTACTTATTTAGAACAGACATGGCTGACCAAGTCATCTGTGAAACTGAAAAGATGGGAAATTGTTATGAAACACTTAATTTAGACCTGGTGCACCTGACACATGATGTTTCACCCACCAGATGAATACTCGGTATTAAAAAGGAATACTCCTGGCAAATGTGTGTGCTCTTCGGCAGTGAGAGAGTTAACTCTTTAGGCCTTGTGAATTGTCAAACACATGTAGCTTTTCTTCTAATTATCCCCAAATGTTGATTCTCAGCTGTAAAACATGAAAGAAATTCTATGACTACTTCATGGGCAAAGAGTTTAAATGCTTTCTGGTTTGAGCCCGCTTCTTATCAAAGACACAGCCCTTTAGCTGGTGCAGGTCTGGAGATGTGGTTGCTTGTCAGATGGATGGTGCGGAACATGGACAAGTAACCATGGCTTGTGACTGCACAGTGCCTGCAGCTGCACAGGCCTTGTTTTCAGCGTGCCGAATTCGGATGGCGGCCGGGAGCCTTGCCTCCTGCCTGGCTGGGCTCTCTCCTGCCCCGCTGGCTTGCTCTTACCCAACCTTCTGGTCAGGGGGGAGCTTGCATTGTGTTTCAGAGGATTGCGGCCGCTCATTTACTGCTGCGGAGCTTGAAGATGCTAGCTGGGTCAAAATGTTATCGCTGCTACTGATTTATCAAGAGAAGACCACTGAAACACAATTGTGAAATCAGGGCAAACACTAACAGACTGCTTTACGTGAGTCATGCCTGCCCTTATTTGTCAGCTTTCAGAGGCTCTTCAGTCAAAAAAATAGCCAAAAAAATACTTGTTGGATTTTTTTTTAGTCATGTAGCCAGTGTTGCATGTGAGCTGCCCTGAGGTAAAAGCATAGTTGTGACAAAGCATGTAGCATGACAAGTTTATGTATCAGCAGCCTGCATTATACACTGACTTTGCTTAGTTTTGCCTTGCGGTAAGTTTCCACTGTGCTTTTTCCCTCTGGGTTCCTTGCACGTGCTGGTAATCTGTTAGTAAAAATAGTCTTCTAAATAGTGAACACAAGGCCTAGTTGATGATGCTGAGCAGTTTAACACTGGATTCTCAGATTCAAACATTGCAACCTGCTGTTTAGCCAAAGTGTCGAATGCTGGCAGCTTCCACTAATGTCGGTGCAGGAGTTGGCCTGCAGAGATGTTTTTCCTCCAGTACAAATTAATATACACAAATAAAATAATCTATGTGTATTTGTTTTGTTACTTTTTTTCTTTAATTGGGATTATGTTTTGGTTTGAAGGTGTGAACCTCGAGAAGTAGGTGACCCAGAGCAGTCTCCAACAAAGCATTAACAAATACAGAGACTATTCCCACAGCAAATAATTCTTTAAATAAATATGTCCTTTTGCAGATGCAAGAAAAAGCTAAAGAAATTTACACGACTTTCTTGTCCAGTAAAGCTTCCTCCCAAGTCAATGTCGAAGGGCAGTCCCGTTTGAGTGAGACCATTTTGGAGACACCTCACCCTCTCATGTTTCAGAAGCTCCAGGACCAGGTAAAGTTATTCAAGAAAAGAGTTTCTTTAGTTTTTGTCTGCTTTTGACGGACTCTGCTTTCTCAGCCCAAGCTGGTGTAGGGAAGCTGGAAATCTGCCTACTGCTACCTGTGGCATGGATTGACTAGGTAGGCACGGGGCTGGGTTGCTTCCATATTGGGAGTATTAATTCAGCTACCCTGAGGGTGGGTGCACCGTACTCCAGGTTCTTGGCCCCGTCTAACTAGGGCCAGTTAGTAAAGAGACTCAGCCAAACCATGTTAATTCCAGTTCGGGACTTTCCTGGAAAATTTAATGAAGTTTCCTCCTGGGTTCCTCTGCCAGGAGCTTGAGAATCACCCAGCTGACTAACCTTGTGCCTACGTTTTCCTTTGTATTCACTTGGGCTGAGTCATTGCTGCTGTTTGTTTCTGTAGTTGCCACTGGTTTCCTTGAGAGCTCGAGATTCTTCACTTTGCTTTGTTTTAGTATTTATATTGATATGAATATAATGCAATTTCCTGAAAAGCCTCCTCTTCTGTAACACACAGAACTTTAAAAGAGGAGTTGATATCTGCTTTGCCTTTTCCTATAGAACTTGGGAGGTCTGGTAGAAATTAGGTAACGTTTTGCAGGCATGTCTTTTGGTGGTATATTTTCTTGATATTTAGCTTATTTTAAAGCATAAGTTACGAAATGAGTCACACTTATCTGTGGCTTTCCAGCACTTGCAGTCTGTACTGTTTTTAATTTCTGTACCATCCTCAGGACTACCTGCATTTTCCATTTGGCTCTTTTCTTTTGTGGAGAAACAGCACACTGATTTAAGTAGTGGTTTCTGCTTATTTCACATCAGGTGCTGAGTATGTTATCTGGGCAGTGGCTGGGTCAGTTGAAGTGGTCTGAGGAGCAAAGGCTCTGCTGTCTTTCAAGCAGGTTCCAAGTCATTAGCAGGGGAAATGTCTGAAACCCAATTTGCATGTGAAGAAGCAAAGTTTTTCACAGACGAATTTCTGACTTGGGGGAAGGGAAAGAAAATGTTCTGGTAAATCTAAGCTCTGCAGTTAAGGTTGGGCGATTATGAGAGTGAACCTGGAGACACTACTGAAGTTAAAACGTTTTGCAGTTTTACAAATGAGCACACATGTGAATAGCAAGGGATCAGTAATACCTGAGCTGGGAACATGCTAGATCAGTGGCAGAGGAATCCCACTGGTGTGGGAAGAAAGTCTGCAACCTTTTAAAACCAAATGCAGAGTGTTTATGGGTTGTTGCAGGTTTCCACTGCTTGAAGCTTCTGTTTATTGCTGTTAGATAATAGTTCAGGAAGAGTTATGACCTTCTCTGGTTTTCAATCCTTATAAAGTTATGAAGAGTGGTGTAATTTGTTCTCTAAAGAACAATGTTAACTACTGCTGGCACTCTGTGCCTGGAGTATGAAAAGGCAGAGCCTGAAAGCCACAATGTGGTCTCCAACATTACTGGTACCTAGCACTCCAGTTTTCCAGAGACCTACTGGTTCAGATTGGGCTCGTTGTGGGGAGGGGTTCTGTGCCTGTGGGATAGCCTTAAACAGATAGCTTGGAGGCAGTTGTTCGTGCTGAAGTGGTGATAGAGCAGTGCGTAGATATCTGTAAATTTCAAAATACTGAATGGGGTAAATGTTCCTGCTCCACAGAGGCAATGAGAGGAGGGGAGGGAAAAAGAGAGTTTTTGCTTCCGCGCATGAATATAAAATCTGTCTGTTCCGTGCATTTGGCTGACCAGACTCCAGAAGATTTTGATCTTTCAGTGCCCTTTCACTCTGGGAGTTCCTTAAATGATACAAGGAACAAGAGGGGTCTAAGTTCTTAACACTGACTTACGACATTTTAATAGGCAATCTCTTCTGTACAACTTTTTTTCCCCTTGAGCTAGTTGGAGAAATTTAATGATATTGTAGTTAGCCAACGCCGGGAGGTGTAATTTGACTCTGCTTAGCTGCATTGATTTGGGTCTACATCGAGAGGGTGTTTTGGGATTTTTAGTCTTTCAATATGTAGCTTATAAAGCAAAATTTCCACTGTTTTAAACATGGAGTTAAGTATTTTGATATGTAAACAAACAGTGGTTAGTAAAATGCTTCATGTAATTTGCAATGTTTGCAAGGGGACTATTTCAGCAAATGCACAGACAAGAACAGTCAAGTTTTGTGTGTTTGCCTTTGTCCAGGTTCCTTGACGATGTAAAATGTAAAAGCAGTTTGAGATGATTATGTTTTTTTCCTCCTAACAAACAGTTGTATTACCCAGTTGTACTATCATTTGGAAATGAGGCCCATAAAGGTAAAGCTCCAGTTATCCACACATGGATTATCCACACATGCAGGTCAGAATCCGAAAATTCCTCTTGGAAATTCAGTTACTCTGAGTACCATAAAATGTAATCAGTCATGAAGCGTGACTCAGAGAGGCTCCGCCAGTGAAACGATAGGCAGAGGGTGATGTAGGCTTTGGTTTTGCCTCAATTATAGTTTTAAGTTTTACTTTTTTCCTTCCCCTCTGTTTCAAGATCAAGCAAAATATAGTCCTGATCTTGACACCTGAACAGATTCCAGGCTCCTCTCCCACACCCTTTTGTTTTCAGAGAACTCCAAATGAGTTCTAGGTTTTTTGTCTGAAACGAGTATAAACAGAAGAGAGAGCACTTATGTTAAGGGATGAGCCTAAACTCAAGCTCTGGGAGAGAAAAGCTATACTTAGCGCTGACTTATGCTTCCATGCTGGCTGTACACTGGCTATGAGAAGAAAGGCAGGTCTTGGGCTAGTGAAAAGCCCAATGGCATGAATTTAATCCATCACCAATTTTATTCCTCATTTTAACTGGCAAATTATATCTGTACCAGATCAGCTCCCTGTGGCAGGCACCTGCAGCATTTCTGCTCTGGCCCGAGACCAGTCTTGACATTTGGTTGTGTAGTAGTCTAAAAAGGGCAGGAAGATTGGCATAAGTTTAAGAAACCTTGGTTGTAACAGTTGTTTCAGTCTAGATTCAGTTTGCAGGTTCAGTATTTGTGTAAATTATTCAGAGGCTTTTCTTAGTTATCCAGTGCTCTGCATGTATAATGAGCTATTCTGTAATGTTCAAGAGTAACTGCAGCCAGAAGGATGCCTAAAAGGTACCTCTTTGGCTCTGCTCTGTCCCTCTGAACATCTTCCTGCTACCCTGCCAGAAGGACACCTCGCTGGGTTTTGCTGCCGGTGGCTGCTGTGGGCAGGGACCAGGTAATGTCCTGGCTTGTGCACACCTGCAGTTATCCGATGGTCAGCTGTAAAATCTGACCTATGGACCGTGGCTTGTGACCTCCCACTGTTCAGTGATAGGTCTTCAGAGTTGGCTGTTGTGAAAACCGTGATCTGATTCATAAACTAACATGGACATTATTGCAAAACGGTGACTGTGGAACCTACAATATTGTTTGCTATGTGCAGCCCCTTTTGAGAGCTTGAAGTATGTTTTAATGTCATGCTTTTTAGTCATGCTTTAGTACTAACAGAACAAAAATACTTTAGAATTCATATACCGTCCTTCTCATTTAAAACCTAGTTTTACTTAGGTCATTGTTTTTGTGTTTTCCCCCCTCTTACCAGATATTCAATCTCATGAAATATGACAGCTACAGCCGCTTCTTAAAGTCAGATGTATTCCTAAACCATAAGAAGTCTGAGGAGCAAGAGGAGAATTCACCAGAGGCTCAGACTGCAGCTAAAAGAGCATCAAGAATTTACAACACATGATACAATGAATCTCTTCAGGGGAGGCAATACAATAACTAAATTACACTCAGGAACAGTCTAGGTTTATGGCAGTTGCATTTAGGGCTTGAAAAGCTCAAAACCTGTTTTGGAGATACTTACCTTCTTAATTGCTTGAACGACTAATTGTTTTTGCATGATAGCTAATAACCAAGCACCCGTGGAAAGACTGTTTCGTAGCTAAAATGCTGAGTTATTCCTCCATAGCATGAATTGCATTTCATATTTCACAAGTTAAATGCTTTCAGGTTTTGTGTTTGCTTTTGTGAGGCGTCATGATGATGAGAAATGGGAGATGGGGTGGGTTTCTTTTATTTTTGCCTTTTAATTTTCATTTGTGACCAGCTTTTGCATCCTGCATTGCTGGGAGAAGCTATTGAGGAGTACATTGCATGTTACTTCGTGGATGAGTTATTCATAGCAAACTTAATCATGAAGGGACAGCATCTTTCCAGGGTTAAGCTCAATAGGATCCAATCCCTTCCTAGATAACTTTGTTCTTTCAAGGTGATATCTGTTTTACTTTGCCTTCTCTAGTCGCAATTTTCCTATCCATGTTTCTTAAATTTCCCCCATTTTTTTGCAGTAGACAGTCACCTTCTTCAGAGGATGGAGTGACTTGTATTCCCCTGGGAACAAAAGCTCTAAGAGAGAATCTCTGAAGAACTTCTCACAGCCATTAGGAAATCTGACAGTTAATATCCCACTCTGGGCACACTGGTTTCGGCAAAGGCACACTGGTTTCAGCAGAGCTTGACTGGGGCATGTCATCATGACGTCGGCATCAGATGCCAGTGTTGGGAAGCATCTGGTCTCTCCTAGGTCTCCTGAGCATTCCTGCTCTGTGTGGCAAGAATACTTTGGCATAGAACCAACCAACAAAGTCTGGCTTTGTTTTACTAAAATCACCATGCCTGATTTTTTTTTTTTTTTTTTTACCCCAGGAAAGTTTTTCAGGGTTTCCTAACCGTGGTTTTTGTAACTGTAGGGGGAACAGGGGGTTGACAT
>Ga0181612_170895_pt1 | contig 10141 bp, 6 predicted proteins | sample HoacroProtozoa21_FD_119630 | JGI IMG/M metagenome (GOLD analysis project Ga0181612, IMG submission 119630) | Hoatzin crop microbial communities from Cojedes, Venezuel. Combined Assembly of Gp0051906, Gp0051904, Gp0051908
ATTATATTTCAAGAAAGAGTGATTTCTAAGCTGATTTCAAAGTTTTTGAGTGAGTGGTTTCATAGTCTTCCACAGATAGCTTTCAATCAGAGACGCCACTTCAGACTTTGATGCTACTCTGGGAGCCAACTGCATATCAAAGAAATTCTGCTGAAGGCTATATAATTATAATACCAGAATGAAAATACAAGATAAAAGTAAGGATCAAACTGGATCGCAATGGTTGTACCTTTTTTCTGTGATGCACTTTGCAGTCCTGGCAATTGGTGCAAACCTTGGCTGTCTCCTGGCCTTGTAGCAGCTGTGGAGCCTTGCAGACTGGAGAGAAACCTGGGTGTGAACAGCAGAAGGAGCACTCCAGTGCATCTCTCACAATAATCAAGGCATTAGGACTGCATGAAGATCACAGAGCACACCTGCTTTGGGTGACACACACAAGTTGTTACACTTGGCAAAAGAAATTGAAGTCTTTGCTTGGGGATTTTTTTTTGTTTGGTTGGTCGGTTGGGATTTTTTATTGCTTTAAAGTTTTAGCCTTCTTATTTAGAAATCACAGAAATGGAACACATTCTTTTCTTTACTGTGTTCAGTTCCCTCACAAGTGGATTTCAGTGCTAATACATTTAAATCCAGGCAGAACATGCTCAGATTTGTGAGGACAGTGGCCCAGAATTTGGATTTCCTACTTAAAGAGATTTCCATTTCGGCATCAGGTGGTAGTGGGAAGTTGGCAGCCTAAGATTGTTCCTTTGTGGAGGAACCCTAAACCAAGGCGATATAGCGGCAGAGTCTCAACTATACCTCTGCCTGAGACTCTGTAGCTGTTGCATTTTGTGGAAGGGCAAGCAGGTGTAAAATATAGCAGTGCTATGCCAAAGTACTTGTCAAATAAGGGTTTCTTCAGCCAGAGGAAAGATGTAAGACTGTCTCTCAATGAGTAATTTTGAACAGTCAAAAATACTGTTGTAGAATAGAGAGCTTGCAGTGAGAAAAACCCGTGGATACATTTCTAGTTAAGCTGATACGAAATTTTTTTTCAAAGAGTTCAGTAGCAATGCTTATGTGCCCAGGTGGAATTCTCCACTCCTTCTGCCGACAGCTTTGAAGTCAAAATAAGCACCGTTAAAATTCCTGCTGTAGGAACAGTGCGGTGCTGGCTCTGGGGCAGCCTCCCAGGATTGCTTGAGGAAAACTTTAATGTGGTCAGTATTTGCAAGAATCCCTTCTTCCCCGAGACCTTGCAGCAGGAATGAAGCAGGCCTTCAGCAATATCCTCCCGGGTCATCTGCAGAACATAGATTCAGGCCTTCCACACAGGGATTTCAGTGTACTTTCTACGGGGGCTTAGACTCTATCTAATGCAAACGCAGAGCCAGGGCTGAAGGTGTGACGCCTACAAACGAATGGTAGGAGTGAGGTTTTCTAGATAGCCTTGATGGCTGGTCCTCCTGACATGGATCTAGTGGGACAGGATGGAAGGAGCCAACATGAATCAGATCTAAAGAGAGGAAATCCAAACAGACCAAGTAGGCACCACACTGACACAACAGAAAAGAAACAAATAATTTATTTTTCCCTGTCCAAAACATTCAGATGAATGAATAATTCTTTTAAAGCTGTCAGTCCTGTTTGTCACTTTACACAACTCCCAGCAGCTTTGTGCTGAGTGTGTGCTCCTCTTTTTGTGACCACATTCGCTATCTCTGCTCACAGTTCTGTTCCTGTAACTTGCTCATGCAACACTAATCCATGAGATTTTCTCAACAGGTGGTTCAAGCCCCAGGAATACCCGCCAAATTTCTAACACAATTGGATGTAAGATCTGAATAATAATAAATATAATTCTTCATCTCCATATGGAAATACCAATTTCTCTTGTTCTTGCTTTGTAATACAAATACCTGCTTCTTAAGAAAAAGAGAAATATGCCCTGCTTGTGCTACATTTTTAGTCAGCTGTGGAATAATACACACAAACTTCACAGGGAGAGGTTTGTTTGTTATACAGATTCCACTGATGGAAAAATTCTCCAAAGCAGAGCAGCATGCACCGAATTTCCTATGGTGGCTGGCTGAGATAAAGGATTGTTTTGGAGGCTATGGAGAAGAAAGGGTTGCCACTAGACCTAGGGATCATTACAAATCTTAAATCGCTCATGCTCCATTTGCAAGGCGTACTTCCTTCACCTTGCCTATTGTAATGTAAGCAAATTGCATTTTAAAGCAAAATAAAAATCTTATCAGTACAGACATTACTATTACAGGTTTGGACACCTGGTGTGACAAACTCTTTCCCTGCTCCCTCCCCAGATGTTAGCTCCTGTTAACACTGGGAGCCTTCATTCACAGTATCCACCTTAGTAATAAGAAACTCCCCCTCCAGCTAACCCCTCTTCTGGAGACTCCTTTCCAGTAGCTTTTTTAAAAATCCAGGAAAGTTAGAGCCATTTCATTATAGATTATTCTAGACTAGAATTTTCTACACAATTGTGGCTGTATTTCTTCCAAAGATTTCTCTCACACTGGAGAGCCATTATTTACCCCTGTGGGAGATGCCATGGTTTGGTCTAAAATTATAATAATCTAATACTTAGACTATAGTCAGTTTGTTAGTAGATTTGCTTGAAGCTGAGATTAAGCTCATCAGGCTTGCAATTCTTGAAACTGATCTTTTATTCAGTTAAAAAAGAATAATAACTTTTATTCTAAGTAGAGGCATCAGGCTGCATTTTGCCTTTTAAAGGGAACAGCTGCTATTTTTAATGATTTATTGCCAGTATCTTCCCTGTTTCGCACTTTATTTCTTTCAGAACCCCCCGATGAATACCATCTGGTTCAAGTGATTTACTACACTTGCATTTCATGAGCTGCTCCGCGACATCCCAAATTAAGACAAGGAAAATATAGTCTGAGTTTCAGGAAAATCTTTCTGACAGATCTATTAGACTATGGGGTAATCTTTCAGTGGGAGTCTCATTGTCTGAGACATTTATAGCAAGACTGGACAAAGCATTGGTAAAATATACTGCAGGGGACAATTTTACATTAGCAGAAGGACAGTCTAGATATATGGATCTGAAATTGAGCCGATCAGAAAAAAATTTAAGGGAACCATTTTCTGACAAAAAATATGATTCTGACAAAACTAAAAATACTTTGCTAAACTGTGTTGATTTTGCTGCACATTATTGCAAAGAGAAAAAAAAGGGGAGTGTCATATTGCGCCCTTATCTGAATAAAGAATTTCATTTTTTCCATCAAAAATTTCTTTATCCCGTTTCTGTACTACCTTCTGAAACAGAAATCAAAATAAATGAAAAATATTTCCAATAACCTCAATTTACTATTCTTCCCTCCAGAATCGTACTTCCTAGAGAAATACTGAAAAGTGTAGTTTTGTTCCAGTAAAAAATGAAAGCAAATAAGAAATATCGTACCACTTCACTGCTGAAAATTGCCTTCCAACACAGTTCTGAAAGTTTTTCATGGCAAATGTCATCTCTTTATGTTCCACATTTACGACATGCTTCTCCGCATTTGCCCTTTCCCTATGTCATTTCAATGCTTAGTGCCTCATTTCCTTCCAGATTAAAAGGAGAATAGGAATGTGCATTTGCTCTGAGAAGCAGAACTGAAAGGCACTTCACAACAGCTTATATTTTTACAGTGAATATCTTTCCCATTCCCTGTGGCTTGGCTTCTTTATTGTCCTCAGGTTGCTTTGCAGTTTAGTTCTGCTTTCATTGATGTGCTTTATCCTTCCAGCTATAATATAATTGGAAATCTTAATCACGGTTGAAATCACTCTAAAGGCAGACATGGAGAAGCAGTTCACTTCTGAGGTAGATTGGATTTTTTTCTAAAGCTTGGCTGGTCTCAAAAGTTCCTGGAAATCTTTCTGTCCTCTTCAAGAGTAGGAGACAAAACACAGGTTCCTTTTCTAAACATAACTTTCAGAAGTGTCAAAGCCTCATATTTATTTTTGAAGTCCTGGGATCTGGCCAGTGCTTAATAGCTTTGAAAATTACTGTCCTTAGAAGCAGCTACTATCTATATTTGAAGATTGCCAGTTGCTTCATCTTTCTAAAGGAAGCAGCTTTCTCAAAAGTTTCTGTTACTTCTTGATCTATGGACTCTATTGGGTTTTTCCCTCCTTTAATCAGCATTTAGAGCCTAATATCTTCCACAAACTAAACAAGAATCTGCAAAAAGCAAACATGCCTGGACTCCCACTTGCATTCCTCCCTCAGTAAGCTTCTTTCCCTTTTCTCCCAAAAATTCTCTCTTCTTCCACCAAGAAAATTGTCTCCTACTGGTGGCAAACTACCTTGCTGTCTCTAATGAGCCCTGGATGCTTCCCACACACATCTTCCCTCCTTGGAGAGGCTCTGAAAGACAGGAGGGTTTCCTTCCTGCTTTGTGGGATCCATCTGTGTTCCACAGAGGACTGGACAAGCGAAGCATTCTCATCCCCATCTGCATAACCAAGCCTCTAGCCAACTATCGCTGTCCAGCAATGCCTTAGCAACTATATGGTCATACCTTGTAAGGGTAAAGTTGCTAAGGTACCCTAGGTACCATGTGCAGTTTTAAGGATCTTCATCCACTCCTAAGCTTTAACATAGCAGAAGGTGGATGCAAACTGGGCATCTTCTGCCACTGCTTCTTATGTGTATAATAAGTCTTTCCTGCTCTGCATCAAGATACACAGGCTTTTAACAGGGTATGGAGAAAGAAGGTGCTCAGGGGCCTATTTGACTGCTTTCTAACAAAGTGAAAAATGAGAAATAGCTACCTAATATCTCCCACAGCCTTGAAAGAGAAACTCCCCTGAACTCGAGCTGCAGCACAGAAGGGGGAAGGAGATCTCTGGGTTCTTTTACAAGGATAACTTTGAATAGTAATGCCCCCATGGTTCTTTTGGTAGGAAGCGACAGAAAAAGGAAAGTCCCAGACAGGCAGAAAGAGGTAGGAAACGTGACTGAAATTTTCTGAAAGACTTCTTGTCACAATGCAAACAGCCACGCCAGTCTGAAGGGAAACATTTGTTTCATCTCATTCTGTAATGTCTGCTGAAGGACTCAAATCTCAGGGACTTAACTGTATTTAACGTAAATTAAATGCACCACTCACACATTCTTGACACACCCCTGGATTGTTTTAGGCAATATTTGAATTCACCACATAGCTTTTTTTTCTGTGTCTTTTGCACATAGGGGGGAGGTGAAACACTTCATTGATATATGAATACAAACACATTGTGCTTGTGTATACTCATGTAAACCTTTTGCATAAATACAGCTGAGATGATCGATTGATTTTGGCCCTTGCTGGGAAAGGAGCAATCATTTCTGATGGCTCCCTGCCCCCGGAAGGGAGCTGTGCCCCGCTAGCCACCAGCCAGCCTGTACGTAACTAGTGGGCATCAAGTGCCCTGCAAGGTGCTGACTTTCTGCAGCAGTGTTTGTTCCAGTTGTCGGGCATTTTCCTTGCAGTTTTGAAACCTGATATTCAGTGACTACACCGGAAGGGACATTGTCAGTGAGGGACAGAGGAAGGCCCAAGTGTCCCCTCAGAGGCTGAGGTGAGGCAGTCCAAGGGAATGCTGCCACTTTGAGGGCGTGCTGGGCAGAGAAGACTTTAACTCTTATTTCCACACCACTTTCAGCCCTGTGATGGTGAAGCAGTGAACTTGATGCAGAGAGGTATGCTGAATGTTACCTTATGCTTTCAGTTTTAACATCAGAATTCAGTGAATAATAACAAAAAACTCTAGTTAAGAATAAATCTATAAATTACTCCTACAACAAATAGAGCAGTCTGCCCATCATGAAATATCTGTGATAAAAATAAAGTATCATTAATCCGCTCATTTCAAACCCTTCATTCAGATCCAATATTTGATAATTAGCTTTAACTACTCCTAAGATGTTACTCTTGTTCACACCCCTCCACACGCTAAAATGCCTGGTATTTAGTAGCCAACACAGAAGAGACAGATCTCGGGACAGGACTGAGCTTGTCTGCTGGACAAGCATTTCCACTGCTCTATGGGAAGTAAAATATTTTGGATTCCAGTAGCCTTACACAACATTTCCATCCTCAGTTAAAATCAAGGTTTCTTTTTTAATGGACATTAAACATACATACATACATACACGTTTAAATTTGTTGTCCAGAACATGCTAGAAAAAGGACTTCAATACTTTCAGATTAAAGATCATCATATACTGAAATAGCAATGATTAGCAAAGTGAGCAGGTGTACAAGTAGCACTTGAGTAAGGGAAGAGTAGATGAAACTATGTCCTAGAAGTTTAGTTGATGGATCAGGAAGCATATTCTTATTTCACCTTTGATTTAAAAAGTATAAATGAAATCACTTGCCACTCTACTTATGCAAAAGCAAAATTAAGGCAAACATTATCAGTTTCATTGCATCTGCATTAGGAAGGCCAAGTCTCCAGTGAAAAGAGTGCCAAAGTATAATTGACCATGTTACCTTCTAGCTTAAGGGGCTAAGTTATTGCCAGATCAAAGAGGTCAAGTTTTAAACAACTGTGGTTATTTCAGATCCATGGAATGCTATTAAAGTTAAAAGTGGTTATAATGCAACTTAATGCCTTTGCCTGTTTTATTTACATTTTATTCCTAGAATGTAACACCTTCCAAAAAGGTTACAGAAAAGCAGCCACCTGAAGGCAAAAAGCAATTTCATGACGGTCTCAGTCTTAATTATTTAGTGTTAGATGGTTAGATTCTGACACTCTTATTCACATTATTGCCTTAGTCCATAAATCCTTCAGCTAATTTCAACTGCAGTATGTCTTTGCTTCCATAAAATCAAGGGGATGACTTTTAAATTCCGCAGGAAAAAAATCACTGCAATTTATTCTGGATCAGATCTACTGCTTGATGTTTTGCTGTCCCACAGGGAACAAGAGGAAATATTTCTAATTCCTCCTTTGGTGAGCCGATGGATCTTTACATACACAGCTGACTTGATGAGGGGATACACTGTCAGTAAAGAATTATCTTTGGACACATATCACTTACCATAAAAGAAATACTGTATTAGCAAGCTAAAAATTCATACCTCATTCCCACTATACTGGAGAGCTCAAAATCAAAGGAGAACATTGCAATCTACCTTGCAACTAGCCACTATATTCACTGATTCTCTATAATACAAACAGAAAATGCAGTGCTCAGCAAGTTGCATGCATAATTCTGCCCACTCCCCGCTCACGTAGTTCTGAGAAAGTCTGTGAAGTTACCGCCAGACTACATAAGGGAAAACCAAAGTCAAAACAACTCCATTATGTATCTTCTTCTGCTGAAGTCAATTAATTTGGAGTGGCAGCCTACAAGTAATCTTATTTGTTTTATTTATGAGTTACTTGTCTCAGGTCTCACCTTCTAATAGGAACTTAGGCCAGTGCCTCTAAATACATGGTTTCTTGAAAGTGAATGTTAGTGCTCCTGAGAGATACTGCAATTTGATTTCTGACTCCAGGTCACGGGACAATCAAGTGAGTTTCTATTTTCTCTGTTTTCTGGGCAAGCAGGTCAGGGGGTCTCCTGTGAGACTGATTAAACTAGACTAAAGCGGATCATGCGCTGGTCTGGATAAAAATATGTGCTTGAGAATCATAGCGCTACAAGCTAACACTAGTCCAAACAGTGTTGTGAGGGGCGGGAGAGCTGGAATGTTACCTACTTACAAGAACATTTTCATTACTATAAATCGGTACTTTCATCTACACAGAAACACTATAAAACGCCTGTTGGAATATTTTCATGCCCCATCCAGATTCATTATCCCATTTTAAAATGCAGCGTTAAAACTGATGCATTAGCCAAGGTCATTTCAGTACTGTTGATAATTTCAGTGCTTACACTAATTAAAAAGATGGCATTATAAAAGAAGAAACCCATCTCGTGAGGCTCAAAGGCTTAGAACTAAAACAGGTGTTCCAGGTTGCTCGTGGAGTGCTTTTGCAGTGGCAGACTCCTGCCATCTGCCCTGAGCTGGGCGGCCCTCGCTGTCTCTCAGGCAGGGTAAGCCTAGGGGCACAGCTACTCTTCGCCACCAGGAGAGTCACCCAGGTGTGAGTACAAACATATTTGCAGAAGCTGGTGTCCCAGGAAACAGAGAAATGTTGGCAGCAAAAATATTTGCTGGTTTAACTTTTCAGGGGAAGGACAGTCTTTAGATAAGCCACCTGTTTCTTGGTTTCTGTGTTCTCTGTCATGGTAGACACTGGTAAAACCCTGTAGAGCACTTCAGATCAGCTGGCTTTCATGTGACCAGTCTGGATCTTCAATACCTCCTTTAAGCATTTTTATGCACTGTGTGAATCGATTTACCACCAGATACAGAGAAAAATTATTAATTTTTTCCTATTTTTTTTTTAACTCAGCTACTTTTTCACTAGCACTAGGATAAAATGGGGAAAAAATGCTAACAAGTGTTAAAAGCCCATTGGAAGATTCTCCCATGTGCCACTGTCCCCTATGGCCACCAGAAGGAAATAAAGCAGTTCATACTGAACCCCATGCTAAATATTATTTTTTTAAAAATTCCAAAATGAGCCTTTCTAGAACGAAAAATTACTTTCGCTCATTGAAGCATAGTTGACAATAGAAACTCAAGCTGATACAGCTTTAACATTTGTAAAAATAACTATTTTTCAAATGCTTTTGACATACTGCTGTTTCAAAATCTGCTACAGGTTATTAAGAAAGAAGATTTATATATCAGTTGATCTAATTGGCCTTTACGACTTCTTAGCTCAATATTTATGATAAAATCATCATGTAGGTAAGAAATAATTAGCCTCAACTTCTTAGCTTTACAGAGAAAATAAATTCATTATGGAATTCATTTTTTAAAGCTTCACAGACAGAAAAAACAAATAAGAAAAGGAAAAAAGACTCATCAGTTTTTAAACGTATTTTCTTCATGAGAAGTTATTGAAGCAGAACATGAACCAGCCTGTTGCTAGTTTCATGAAAGAAATAATGAACATGCAGTTCAGGCCCTACTTTTCAAAGAGATCATGTTCTATCTTGTACTCCTTCTTTCGTAAATTGTATCCAGAACATAAAATCTATATTGGTCATGATTATAAGAGATTACATTATTTTATAGCTTCATACACAGAGAAGTGCTACAGTGTTTCAGAGCAGATTAGAGAGTATGCATAGAAAGGATGCAATTTGAAAAAATGAACAGTAGAATTGATTTTCAGAGTTGAATAAAATTTTAATGGTTAAGATCAGAAATGTAATTTAGTATGTATCAGATCTTAATAATTTGGGTTATAAGTAAAGCCACACCTTCCTTAGGGGACAGGTCTAGATGAGCTTTTGGTAACTGCTTAAGTAAACTTGAGTTAAGCAGCAAGCAGATTTTACTTGAATTACGAGAGAACCACATACTCTAATATCATGTCTAACTCTGATGCCACTGTATATTAAGCTAGTGCAGAGTGTGGGGTGGTTTGATTTGCTTGTTTTTCAGCAACACATCTAATCTGATAGAAATATTGCTGTGGATGCCTTAGAGCTTGTATACATGGAAACATTTTCCTACCACCTACAGAGCAAATGCAATCTATTCCCTTCAACCTATGTCAGTATGATCCCTCCAGATGGACTCCAGCCCTGTATAACAAGGAGTGGGTCTGGAGTAATGACTTTGATTAAAAAGCTCTGTTTCATCACCAACTCTTCAATCACCCACAGTCCGGAATTAGATATTTTTATTACAGAAGGTGTTGACAGTCATGGGTCAGAGAAAAGGATGGGATCCAAAAAGAGTCGGGAGTCAATTCTATATAAAGATGTTGTTGCAGATGGTGGACTCACGGAAGTCTTCTGTGCAATAACAGATATCAAGGAAAAGCACAGGAAAATGCCATTATGGTGGATAAGGTTATAGGATGCAGGAAAGACTAGAAAAAGAGGGAAATATAATTTAAGACTAAAATTCAGTAAGATATTATTTTGATAGGCAGAAAAGAATAATTCAAGATCAGTGGGTGGACTGATGTGTGTAGGCGTGGGTAACGGACCGTTGTAACGATGTGACCCCAATATGAGTATGATCGTACAGCTTTATTAGTCAGCAAAACAAGG
>Ga0181612_172676_pt1 | contig 10141 bp, 5 predicted proteins | sample HoacroProtozoa21_FD_119630 | JGI IMG/M metagenome (GOLD analysis project Ga0181612, IMG submission 119630) | Hoatzin crop microbial communities from Cojedes, Venezuel. Combined Assembly of Gp0051906, Gp0051904, Gp0051908
GGAGAGATGCTCCAGTCCCCTCCTCATCCTCGTAGCCCTCCGCTGGACTCTCTCCAGTAGCTCCTCATCTTTCTTGAACCGGGGAGCCCAGAACTGGACGGAGTACTCCAGATGGGGCCTCACTAGGGATGTGACTAGTTGCAACTCGGTGCAATAATGGAAAGGCTAATAGAGGTTAGAGAGTAGTAATGGCAATGAACTGCTTCCTGCATATTTTCTATACGCGTTTTCGTGAACTGCAGGTGAATTCAGTGTAAACATGATCTATGAAGTTTTGGAAGGAAATTTCATGAAGGGAGAACTTCACAAAATGAAGTAATTTATATTTTTATCTATTAACTTCTATTTTTTCTGGTAGGCTTTGTAAAAATATTGTACAAAGAGGGAAGCAGAAGAGGCATGTTAAGGAAGGAATGGGAAAAAAGATCTTTGATGTCATATGACTTGATCAGATGGAATCTTTCTCTTCCTTTTGTTTCTGTATTTTAGTAATAAGTTATATCCACTTTTTCTTTAGATGATTTTTTTTTTTATCTACTCATTTGTGAGACAGCTTATTTTCCTAAAACTGTATGTGCTAGTATTATGTTGTTTTTACTTTCCTTGCAGTGGTTTATGCCACTTCCTCAAGGTGGCCACTGAAGACATGCATAATTCTGAATTTTCTGTAGTATTTTCTTCTTCTGGATCTTCCTTACAGTAAATTCACTTTCTGTTAAGTGTCTTTATTTTGTGGTTTAAAAGACAGATTATTAGGCTTTTCATTTTGCGTCAAACTGTGTTAACTAAGAGCTTACATGGTTAATGTTTTCAGTGATCATTGGTGAATAGTTGCATGTTGCTAACTTCTTCAAGCTTCTTTTTAAATTTGTGTACCCTCTCAAAGGCCAATACCAAGATCAAGACCATATGTGCAAATCAGTTAGACTTTTAAATAGATGGAAGGTTTGACAGCTGTTAAACATTCCTGTTGTTTAGTGTCTGCCATGATTGGAATTGTCAGTTATACCCACCTTGGAGGCATATTTAGAGCTTTGAACTGTAACTCTCAAACCATTTATTGTGAGATAACTGGATCATTTAATATAGAAAAATAAGCGTCCCTTCACATTCTTAAAGGCAGCACTGGTCTGTCCAGCTAAATGCACTTGGTGGAGGTAAGAATAGGTAGAACTGAGGAATGGTCTGGAGTGGATACATATTGGATTGACTCTAGTCTTGCAGAAAGGTCATGTCATCTGCATAAATTGAAGAGGTGTTTGGCAGGCAGTTTTAAATTGATGTTTTCTGTGCAAAGGAAATTTTTCTAATTCAGAAGAAGGTATTTTCTACATGAGTACTGAAATCAGCACGTTCGAGTATTTCAGGGATACTTGAAGTGGACCAACTGAATAAAGTTTCAATCTACAGTGGGGAAATGGAACTGGTATTGCATTGTTTGGTTAAATAATATGCTTATACTTTAATGCTGTACAAATAACTCTTTGCCCCTTAAAGATAATAGATTCAAAAATAATATGACCCTTAGTTAATTAGGGAATATTTCAGTTTTTCTAAAGGTTATTCAGTTTTATTTTTAAAAAATCTGTTTTAAATTTCAAGCAACTTTCCTGCTAAGAAATATTAATTAAAACTGATATAACATAGCCAAGCTCCTGAGTCACGGTTCTGCTGTGAAGAAGTAAACTTATTTTCTTTTCCTTTCTATTTTATAGAATGTTTTAACATCAAAGGTAAATTTCTATTCAAAAATTCTGTTGCAAAAAGATGTAATAGCTTCAGGAAAACATGTTCTACTTCCCAAACTGACTTCGATAAGTAAAAAGCTACAGTGACCTTGACATTTGTAAATCCTTTAAAATGGATTTACATCCTTTAAAATGGATTTAGAACCATCTACCCTCAGGATGTGAAAATCCATTTTTTAACAATTTTACATTAGGCATTAGTAGGTACCACTCTAGCCAATTTAAAATCAATTTGGTGTACAGCAAGAATGCCTGAAAGCATCCCAAAAAATGGAGCACATATCAAATGGCATTGAAACAAAGATTATATTCGTAACTGAAACCACATACAAGTGCAAGTTTTAGTCATCTTTCTTTCATGTCTTCTTTGTGTACATTACAAGCATATCATTGAAAACTGAAGACTTCACTCCTCAGTCAGTCAGTATTCCCAGTGAGGTCATGTAATGACAGTGGAACTGGACCTGAAATGTGTAAATTTAGGGCAAATATATTTTAGAGACACAGCTGCCAGGACAGAAATATAAATTTCCTATGCAATCCAAAGCAGAGTAAAGGAAATGTCATAATAAATAGTCTGTCCAGATCGCTGATGTTGAAAGGAGAGTTCCAGTGTATTATCTGGAAATACTCTAATGCAATTTGGATGATTGTTTTAGCAGGTTGGCAAGAAAGGGTGACAGTGTCATGATCAAATTAAGCTGACTAATGCTGCTGTCAGAAGTGGCAGTGCCTCCACCCTAGGCTACATATTCTGCTGTCATCCCTGTCCTGGCAGACTGCTGATATGGTTTTACCACGTTTCTGTTTGCTGATCTGGCTGAAAGCTAACCCAACAAGAGCAGAATTGTTTAACTTTAGGCATGTGCCTGAGGTGCTTCTGCTGCAAGACAAGCTTCCCTGTCCTACAAGAGATGTGCAACCCCACCAGGGGTCACGCAGACCACTTTTAAGTTAGTAGCTTTTTTCTACATTGGCTTTCAGGATCATAATGTTAGACTTTGCAAATAACCCTTCAAATAGATAACTATGAATATTAATATTTATTTTCATTTTGAATATGGTGTTTGCAGAGTGCATATATGAGGTGTCTATATGCTAAAAAGCAGACAGAGCTGTTCTGAGATAAAATATTTTCCATGTCATTTGTCCCTTGGTAGTTGTTTCAATTTTGTATTAAAGTTGATAATTCATATGCTGTACTCATGCTGTAAGCCTCTGCTTCCACTCATGAAGAAGGATGATTCTTTGGCTATTAATTGATAGGACATTGTGTGTCAGAACTCCAGATGGCTTGAACGGCTTTTAGAGAAATAATTGGAGAATTATGGGCAGGCACTTAGAGTATGTAAAAGATGATGTATTTTTATTTTTCCAATTCAAAAGTTTTCTGCAATCCATTTAATGCATCTGTTTTGAATAGAGGTGATGATATGGTATTTACGAGGTTTTTTTTTTTTTTTACACTGAATGGGGCTCAGGAACAGCAAACTAAAAGTTTCACTAATATTTTTACCAAAAAGCTTACTATTCTAAGTATGTTAAACTTTTAATTTCTTTGTTTTTTTTTACTTTGGGTAGGCCTCAAGAGTACCAAACTAAAAGTTTCCTGGATATTTTTACCAAAAGTTTTCTGTTCTAAGTATGTAAAATTTTTCTCTTGTTTTTCCTTAAACATTAATAAAGGTCATATTGCTGCATGCTGAATCAACTATAAATGTTTCCTGTGAGTTGGATTTTATTTCCAAAGTTGCTGACCTGACTTCTGTGTATGACTTTGTTCAGATGACCATCTGGGAGACATCTGTTAAGCTGCAGTATCTCCCAGACAGGGAACATATCCTACAGTACAAATGTAAAAAGCTGAGGTAACCTTCCACCTCTATACAAGTGTTCTTTAATAAACAGCAAACAGTAAATAATAAAACACTGATCAAGTTTCTTGGATTCTGTCCATAACTGTGGATAAGACCCACTTATGAAATAGGTGACCTTGTATTTGATTACAATAAACAATAGTTCAACATTTTTGTTGTATATCTATCTGACTTACAGCACTGTGTCTCCTTATGTTAGAAAAAAATGAAAATATAGTTCATGCTGCAGACTGAGTTATCTCTTTGCTTTCAACTATCCCGACAGGCTTTAAGAGATTAATATTTCAGAAAGTGACCATACAGATTTTACCATATGTATTCAAATGTGTTTGCTGGTTCTCCAGCTGTATTTTTACAAGTTATATTAGTCCTAGTAAAAAAAAAAAAAAAATCTTTCAGAGCAATGCATACACAATATAAACAAAAAAACCACAACACTTCAGTGGAGTTAGAGGCTCCACATCCAAAAATGCTGAGTTTCAGAAAACTACCCAGTAAAAAAAAGTCTGTTAGCTATATTTTTACTTTATACCAGCACTCTCTGTATAAAAATTCATGCCTTCCCATTATGAATCCATTGATTTGGCTTGTTTTATTCTAGCATTATAAAAGTGATCTAGTTGGAAAAACAGAAAAAAATCACTACACCACAGACATTGTAAAGCTTAGAATAAGTTATATATTTTAAATTCAAACAGTAGGTTTCAAATTAAGAAAATGCATAATTTCCTTGAGGACTATATTGATATATCACATCTTATGACATTAGCTAGTTAGTACCAGCCTTATCTGGTTCATTAATATGGCACAATACATAGTCTTTCTGCATTTAAATCCTTCACCACTGAAGAAGAGTAATTCCCAGTAAATACCACAGAACTAGAGTAGTTCCCTGGTGTATTATACTGTGAAATAAATGTCATTGGCACTTAACACTGTAGTTCTATGCAAGAGCAGGAATGGACTTGCTAACTATAGATGTTACCATTGAAAACATAATTTTAGTGAGTAGAATATGACATGTTTGCTTGGCTTCATAAGAAGATATGGAAATGAGTTACAGGAACCTTTTTTTTAGTAATTGTACTTCCATATCACAGAATCACAGAATCGTAGGGGTTGGAAGGGACCTCTGTGGGTCATCTAGTCCAAACCTCCTGTCGAAGCAGGGTCACCTACAGCAGGCTGCAAAGGACCTTGTCCAGGCGGGTCTTGAATATCTCTAGAGAATACTAAACTTCCTTTAGACAATAACAATTTCCAGGTGTTTCTCTGATCTGGGTTATGTTCACAGCAATGATTTAGGCATAGAAGGTGAAACAATATTCTCAGACAAGCCTCCAAAGGCGCACACTTGCACCACAGTGCTGTAGTTCAATAGCTTCAAGTGCTCTAAACTGGGAGACAGTGGAACAAAAGGAGCCTAACGCATAAAGCAGGTGTTTGTCAGGAGCGTGCAGGAAAACAAGCTGCTGTGAAAAAGACCATGGGTCAAATGCACTAAACCTTCCCCCTCAGCCAGGTAACCGGAGCACTAGATAAAAGCTAGATCTCTACAGACCCGTTTGATTTGTGTGTAAATTTTTTTTTTTTTTTTACCCTCTGAAACACTTTTGTTTTAAGCCAACAATACTTGGCTTTGAAGATGCTGCACGACCTCTGTATTATATTACTGTTGCTGCTCCTGGCAGGAAGCAAAGTGCAGAATTTGAGAGAAATCATATGATCCCATCCCACATGACCAACGATCACTAAAGGCCCGCGTGATCGCTGAGGAAAGGAGCGTCCCCAGAGACGCAGTTAACACCATGTTACTAGCTGTGTAGGCAACCGTGCTGAACACAGAACCAGGAAAGAAGTGCAGACTACAAGAAATAAATACATCTTTTCAAAAAACGTTACCAGGAGAAAAGACGTTGTTAGCTCATGAATTGAGCATCGGAGTAACTGTGCTCCTCTCTTACCTGTCTCATGTGCCTGAGAGAGCGAAAGACAGACAGCCTTCTGTGAGCTACATTCCAGCTGTTGCAATCTGGCATCAGAGGTGTTTCAGGTGAGCATTTAGACAGCTCCTGCCCTTCCACAACATCTGGCTGGGGAGCAGGCTTTTCTTCCTCAGAACCATCCCAGCCTTCTGACTCTTCTTTCAGGTCTAGCAAAAAAAAGGTAGAGTGGTCACAAAAAATTGCTGCTCCTAAGAACTGCCTCAGAAGAGCTTACACATGTTGGAGCCAACAGATTTCGGCTGTATGTGGGGACACAGAGCTGAGAACGCAGCAACTGAGAGTACCAGCATCCCAGACACACCCACAGGGTCAAGAAGAAATTTGCATTTTCTACAGAACACAAAGTCACATCTCTTGACGAGCTACGCGTTCTCTATTCTTGTTTCAAAGGTCATGGCCAAAGTTTTGAGACAGGTTTTGTAGATTCTAATCTAAATGGATTAATAAAATAATTCAATGCAAGAAAAAATTACAATCCATTAATTTTAAAAATTTTGTAGAAAAATGAGCAAGAAGTCCACGTATTGTGACTGCAAGTTCTTCTGGCGATAAAGATTCATTTGGACAGCTGACCCAGCCAGAGAGAACAATAATCATGATGATGCAACTCTCCCACACCAGTAACAAACACCATGTGTGCACACAGAGAGCCTACGAGGCCAAGCGCCTTGATTTCACATCCCCGTCAGTCATCTCCATCTGGCAGAGCACAGCAGCTACTGCAGAGACCACCACCAAGGCAGTCGAGAGATGGCTGCACTTATGATGCTGATGAAAGGACTTGGTCTTCTACCATCCAAAGCATTCTCAGAGGCTCTTCCAGCTCTGGAAATTTCTCTCTCACCTGCGAGTTTCTCCATCTGAACGAGGGTGTCTTCTGTTGGTGCTCCCTCCAGAAGCTTCTCTGTAAGTCTGCTGCCGCAAGCTTTCAAAAGCCTGGAGACATTAAAAGAAATAGAAATAGCGTTCATTAAGCCTGCTTGCCAGGTGCAAAAATCCAGGAAGAAACTTGGTGCGCTGAGCTCAACAGAAAATACAACCTTTAACCAATCTGCGTTTCCTCTCAACCCGTCTCTCCGTTTTCCTCGGTGTGGTAACTATCAATGCATCTTACAACTGCTGCCACTCCGAGTCACCGAAAGGCCGACCATTTTGCAACTGCTTTGTGCAACACACTGCTCCCCCAGCCAAGTCACATGCCAGTGTCGCAACCCTCTCCGTGGCATCTTTCCAGGGAAGCTGGACGAGCAAGTCAGGCACTGGAGCAACTGGACTCCCACAGATGCACCACCATGCCAAACCTGCTTTCCTCCATACCTACTTTTATACCGCAAAGCCCTTCCACCTAGATAGAGATGGTTTCCATTAGCAGCCACATTAGGAGGTTTACTTCACAGCAATAATAATTTTTTTTTGTCCTAACGGCATCAGCAGGCTGCTGTCTTTCTGTGCTCGACTCCTTCCTATTCAGAGACTACTTGGCAAAGTCCAATTTATTAACTCAAGAAATAAAACACCCAAACACTCAAAGCTCATTTCCACCCGTTCAGAATACGGCAATATTCTCTTCATGAACGAGCTGTGGAAGCCAGAAACACACGTGGCATTACCAAGCGAAGGAAGTATGCAAACATGCCCACAGGTTTTCATCGTTGGTCAGTGACGTTAAGGACCGGGCCGCATTGCCGTTCCGCTGGTGCAGGAAGGGAGTGAAGGCCGTGTTCATCCGCTGGGCACGCTGAGGGCACCCGTACTGCTCTGCTTCAAACACCTGCACCACAGAAGAAGGGCAGTGTAAGAGATTGAAAAAAGATCAAATGCTTACACAAAGCTGAGCCAAAAAAACCCAACAAAAATAAAATGTGAAAAGGGTGCATCACACACAATCATCCAAAATACATTGTAAATTATGGGAAAGTAGAAGGAAGGAGAAGGACATCTTATTCTTAGACTGACTAAAATTATCATTCTGTAACACTTGTGCTCCAAAACCATTGTCCTTCACAACTTTAGTTACTCAAATTTCTAACAGAGCTATTGTCTAGCAGATAGGACTGTGAAAAGTGTTATGACTGGCTAAAAATGAGAGAGGTGCCCTGATCCTTCCCTCCTACGCTCCCAGACACGCACCGTCCTCTCATCCTTTGTGTCACCCTTAATGATCACCCTGGCTGAAATGAGCTGGACCAGTGTTTTGATTCGTTTTGATTCAGCTGTGCACTGACCTACCTTAAGTGCTTTGCCCTGAAGCTCGTCAATGATGCCTCTAATTTTTCCCAACAAGAAAGGCCAGGAGTTGATGAGGTAAATCCGGTCCATCATGATTGTGATGATGCTGTACCAGCGCTGGAAACCTCGAGCCAGGCTGTCTTTGATAAAGAAGGTGTGGCTGAACACAAAACCATGCTGTTCATCTCCGAAAAAAATAGGGCCTTCACGTCCTGGGCAGACCTGAAGGGGAGGGACACATACACCAAAGCAATTAAGCACATCACACAGCTGAAATAAATTGAATTGTAATAAACTGAACAAAATTTCCCGCTCTTTAACACACACTTGGTAAATAAAAGCAAGCCTTTTTTAGGCTACTATAACAAATGTATGGTCAAGCAGATCTCCAGAGGTATCCTACACACACTACAAAACCTCCAGTTTCACTGTATTTTAAGAACCCAGTCTCTACTCAACTACGATACTGTTGAGAATCCACGAGGGATTCTGCTGATCCTGACACACAAATGCTCATTAATCTGTAAGGTTCTCCCTTCATTTCTATGAGATGCTGAATGTTAATGGTCTACAAAAATGAAATTTCTTGGCACTAAACAACAGATTCCAATGTTTTTACAAAAACAGTTTATCTTGTAAAGAAAAACAACAAAGACAGAGGAGAAAAAACAAGAAAAGGAAATTTTTGGTTTCACAAGGTGAGAGGAAGGAACCCCCACGTCTACCAAAGATCAACCTTAAAAATTACCACCGATCCTGGAATGAACAGACCTGGGTGTCTGTCTTTCCACCTCCATTCCCCCTTGTTTCAGGCTGTGCAGAGCAGCCAGGATCAGCTGAGCGCTGTCTTGGCTTTGAAACGATGCGTTAAGGCCATAAGCAGGTTTCCTCCCCGTACTCCAGGACAGTTACCTCACAGCTCAGACTGCGGACGCAGGCCTGGCGCACGATGCTGAACAGCTGGGGGTGGTTTGGGTGCTGGTGACTGACGTACTTGATGGAAGTTTCTTTGTCGTGGCTGACATATCCAGGATGTCCTCCTGCAAGAGAGCGGCAACCCTGAAGGCAGAAAAGCAAATCCAGCCATAAATGAGCATGCAGTTATCTAAGGTTTTCAAAGGCCTCTGTATATTCCCTTCAAAATGCAGTGAAACACATATAGATAGGAACACAAATAGAAAACAAGAAATATCAGTCAGGGTCAGAATTTGAACCCCGCTCCTCACACAGAACTCTGTGTGACATGCTTCCTCTACTCTTATGCTCATTTTCCACTACTTAATTTGAGCGTGAACTTGGTGTTGGCTCTACAAGTGGTAAAATTCAGTTAACAGTAGCTGTGAAACCAACTAGCCAGAACCTAAATGACAGTAAATAACAAATACCTCAGTAGAAGTACTAATAGCAGACAAGCATGAGAACAACTGAGAAAGTACATCTTCTCTATTATTTTAATTGCTTTTTCATTTTTTTCCTGCTTCCTACTCAATACTGCTCTTAAAATTACTATCAATAAATGACCAGACCTAATCTAATAAAGTAAGTGCTCTTCAACGCTGAGGAAAGCAAAAGAATCACAGATCACAGGGCTTAAAGAGACTTCAAGACACCATCTTGTCAAGGTCTATATGCTCAACAACAGCTCCTTCATCCTCTTGTCAAGGATCATTACAGCTTATGAGGACTTGGAGATATTCTGGTACCAGTCATACAAAATGAGCACAGTTCATGGGTTTTTTTCCTCTCTTAAACAATACAAATTGCATTAGAGGACCCAAGAGCCCTTTCATCAACCCCAGGGCCCCTGATGTCCGCACACAGCGATTTGCACTTGCCTCGCACATGTCTGACTTCTTCGGCCCCGGGCTGCTGGAGTCAGCGCTGGCACCTTCTGCCGGGCTGTGCGAGCGGATCCGACTGCTCATCTGAATGCCGCCTTCCTCCTCCTCCGCCTGCTCATTCTGCCCGGAGATGTCCCCGCTGCTTGCACCTTGGGGAAGCGGTGAATGCAGAACCTCGGTACAAAAGAGGGTGCGAGGACCGTGGAGCTCACAAAAATGGCAGAGGGCAACGATAGCGTTCATAGTGAGAGCTCAGCACATGCGTCCGGCCTCCTGCAGGGAAGGGACAAAGCACACGACACCACACAACGGGTATTAACGCAGCTCCCAGGCCCGGCTGGCGCACCTCCTGCTCTCTGTCCCCCCAGGAGCACTTGGCCTTAAGCGCAGCCCGAGGGACCAGCACCCCTCCACCACGGGGTGCCCCGAACGAGGACCCC
>Ga0181612_174033_pt1 | contig 10141 bp, 5 predicted proteins | sample HoacroProtozoa21_FD_119630 | JGI IMG/M metagenome (GOLD analysis project Ga0181612, IMG submission 119630) | Hoatzin crop microbial communities from Cojedes, Venezuel. Combined Assembly of Gp0051906, Gp0051904, Gp0051908
CAAAAAAAAACCCCCCCCGCCAGTGGCGGGGCGGCTGCCGTAACGGCTCTTTTCCTCGTTAACTGCGAGAAGTTAATCAACGCTGCAGCTGGCTAGGCCCTCTCCTCACCTTTCTGCAGCCATCAGCTACATTTTCTATTGCCTTTTTGCAACACAAACTGCAAATTTAAGTGCTTTAACATAGCGATGGCGTAGGCGAGGGCTTTTCCGTACAAGGCCTTGTGACACGGTGAAATAAAGCCCCTCTCCAGACCCAGCTGGGGGAGCATCTCCCTTGCGGGGGGACGCGGGCCGAGGGCAGTACAGCCTCAGGCGAGGGCTGGGGACAAGCAGGGACATCCTTGGGCTCCTGTGCCCCCTTTCCAAACTACACTTGCCCCTGGGGCTTGCCATGAAGCTGCTCTGAACGCTGAACTTACCAGAACAGCTTTCTCACAGAGGAGTATTTTTAGTAGAAATACTCCTCCAAGGGCAGGACAGGTAAAGCACTTTCTCTCCAGTGTGAATTTTTCCTTTAACACCATACATTGAAGGATTTAAAACAACACATCCCAGATTTGTGAATGAAAATACGAGCTTTACAACCGCATAGTAAGTGTAGGCTCTTGTATTTCAGTTTAGGACTATATAATTTTATAGAGTACCAAAATAAGCAAAGGATCAGCACTCCGTACAAAGTGTTAGTTCCTGTGCGGAGGGTAGAAGGGAGAGGGACTTTAATTACACTATACTGTTTTTTGCAATTCTAAAGAAAATTCCATTTCCAGCAAAACAGATCTGGGTTCCGATTCCCCACGTTTCTAGCTCATTAAGTAGTGTTTCTTTCAAGACATTTACATTGCTCTCATTCGAAGTCAAGGGATGATTTAAAGCACTGTTAACAAGGAGGTGGTGCTGTTAATGTTTAATGTCAATACGCAATGTCATCTGCTATAAAGGCCAGAAGAGCGACACAACGTTATCTTTACTGCTGCGGAGTACCAGGAACCGACTAACAGAGGCGGCAAGTTCCAGGCGCGCCACCGACGCCAGGTCTGGGCTGCGGCCGGGAGGCTCTGCCAGCCTGAGCCCTGCCCAGGGAGCGCGGCAGCACACCCCGCACCCCGGCAGGGACACGTGTTCCCGCATCTGCACCGCCAGCCTGACCTACGGCGGTCACAGCTCTGCCCCATCGTACAGCATTGAAATGTGAGGAAAGCAGCAGCCAACATCGCCACTATAATTTTACAAAAAGCGTAAATCTGAAGAGCAGTTAAAACAACTTGAAGCTCTCCCTTTAACTCCAGGATTCGTTCTCCACAACAACCCTCCTCCTCTCCTACTCCCTGTCCAGTTTCTCGCCCCGCTCCTTCCCTAATGACCATTTTACAACAAATAGGTTAAGTGGATTTACATGATGCAAGCGCAACTCAAAGACTTTTGCCCTATACATATAACCACGTTGAATTGTGAGATTATACACGTGATATACCTCTGACAGAGCAACCACCGGTTTAGATTTTTAAAGAAACACAAGTATTTCAGCATGTACACAGTAATGAGTTTTAAACTGTCCAACATCATCGCTTTCATACATTCTGTTCCTTTTTATAGCCTTAAAGGGATTTTAGACCTTGACGGCAACAATCCCAAAACAAGAGTAAAGTGAATTTATTTTATTGCAAACAAACGTCTAGAGTTAAATTTCTCCACCCACTTTCTTTAAAGAGAAAAGGAATCAGCAGGCTAAGGAGATACACCCATTTGAGAATTGACATGATTAAAAATTAGATATAAAATGGGTGACTCACAGTTTCATTAGCTTACAAAATGGTGGAGTAACTACTACAAGCACACTAGGTATACAGTATTTTGTGGGGAAAGAGTTATACAGACACACAGCTAACTTCATATAGATCCCATTAGACAACTGGATTTACAACAAGTTTTGTTTAATAAGAAATGGGCAAAGCCAGCTTCTTTTCAGAATCAAAATGCAGAACAAATGGAAAAAAATTATGGTGTTGTACCTTCACAAGTTTGAGCCTCCACAAATAGTGCAACCAAGTTTTACAACTTTGAGAGCTTCTACATACACTCCACCTTCGCTACTGAGCCCCAGGTGACCTCTTTGCCCCCGACTTCTCATTTGAGTTCCAAATGTTACAAAAAAGTCCTAGTTATTGCCAGAAACTTTCACCTCCCCTCCTCCCCTCCCCACCCAGCAGCTTCATAGAGAGGATGGAGTGTAATATGGAGCTTTACAGAATCGCATGGTGTTCGTGAGGGCTGCTCAGGAGCCTCCGTACGCATCTGGTTGCTAACATTTGTATTGTGACACGACTCACGACTGTTTCTTAGAAATTGGGGGATGGGGAAAAAGGAGAAAATTCTTTAATAAAAAGACACCAGGTACAAAGCAACGTTTTACTTTTGTTGTGGTAAAAAAAAAAGTCACATTTTACAGATAAAATGTAGAACCCTGAAATACTGACACATTCTCTTATCGTGCACAATGCTGAGGTTCTCTTACGAATCACTTTAAAACTGCAATTAAAAATGTACAAAAAAAGAAAAAGAAAAAAATCAACCCACAAAGCTTCTAAAAAAGGAACCCGCAGGCACTTCCTCTTGTGGAATGTTTAAAAAGTTAGCCTACTAAAGAAAACAGTCGACTTCTTGTGAAGGTTTTGGAGAAATATGTATCAGTTCATTTATTTGGGTATTCAATAATATCCTTGGTGATAATGCTGACTCCATGGCTTCTGACCCCAGAATTGCTGCAATAAATGGATAAATAGTTAATTTTAACCTGTAATCACACAAGGGTTACATCTCTTACAGAAAATCAAGTGTTTAACGAACACCTAGTTCTCCTGGAGCTTTAGCAGACTGAAGTCCTCTCAAGTAACAGCAAGTTCCTAAAAACTGAAGGCAGTTAAGAGCTTGCTTCACAGCAGTAACGTGAAGCCAAATACTACATACCATTAAGACCAACAAGCCATAGCTGTTACTTGATAGGTCAAGACCATCAAGCCAGATTAAGTTTTGCACAGAAAACTATTTATAGTGGTATTACCTAGCATTAGAAGATTTTGCTAACCAGTCTTGATTACACATCTAGTTATTTCAGACAGTGTTGTGAAACATTCAAGTTAACGCTCAGTGAAAAGGCAAAGTTCCGACTACTTACACCCTGCTGCCACTGGTTGTAGCCCTGAGATTGGTTTTTGTAGCCACGATTATTTCCCCTTCCTCTGAAGTTCTGCAAGAAGACAACAGTTTTCAACTACTGCATCTATACGGGTTTTTCGAAGTGTACAAATATCAACCTTCCTATTACCACCAAAACATCACATGCTATACAGAACTTTAAAACACAAGGTATCAGGCCTAGGTTAAAACAAACAAAGCACCTCCCTAAAAAACATCAGAATACCCTCCCCCTCCAAGCAACTGCTTCTGAAACACAGGACAAGAGCCTCAGAATTAACAAACCAGCTCCAACTGTTGTTGCCAGTGGTCTGGAAAGCTGGCTAATCCAGTTTTGACTCACCCCATTTCCAGCTGCTAAACTGCACCAGGACAACTAAAAATACAAGAGCTTGCCTATTTTTAGTTAGGAAAGGCTGTAGCTGCTACAAGGATGTGTTATCTCATAAGACAAAAGGATATGGGTCATACAACTGAAAATAGAAGAGCTAGTCCTCAAAACTCCAAATAAAAGTTATGGTACAAAACAGGGACATTGCTACTACTAGATAAAATAGTGCATTTCCCCTGTTTGTCAGGGTCGGACAAACCTGAGCCATGTTTACCAGCTTGGGCTCCATCTGCTGGCTCTTCAGCAATCCAAACCACCTTTTCAAATACTTCCACCGATATTCCATCGGTTAATACCTACGCTACTATGTCTTTACTAGCTGCGTTTGATACTAGACACGAAAACAAAGACTCTCTCCAGAGCTATTTCCAGAAAGTTACCCCCACATCTGCATCAGAACTGCCCACACAACATTCAAAGCTCTGGGGACATCACTAAACCGGAAAGCTAGGCCTTTTAGTGGGGGATTAGTGCAGCCCCACAGCCCAGTCTGTGGCTATTCACATCCACCAAACCTTTCAAACATCATCATCAGGGGTACTGTACTTCAACTAATCAACCCCCCAGAAGCATCACCTGGTTGTAGTTTCCCCTGTTGGGCATGCCACCTCTGTTATAGTTTCCTCTGTTTGAGTAGCCACCTCTGCTTGGAAAGACAGGGCCACGCGGATACGGGTAGCCGATTGCCCCACTGCTGCCACCGCCGCCGCCACCACCGCCACCGCCTCGCTGAGGCATGTTGCCTCCCCTCCTGTTGTATCCACCACGATTGCCAGGGACTGCAGGGAGAGAGTGACTTCCATCAAGTAACTGTTTGGGCTGCAGTACTACTTATGTGAAGATTATTCAAAATAATGATGGCACAGATAGAAGATGTCCAAATTCAGTGCAAAAATTTCAATGCAAAGATTAAGTCATCTGGTCAGAGTGAAAAATGGTAATTTAACCATGTGCTACCCGCCCCCCCCGTACAGTCTGGTATATAAGCTAACACCAAATCTAACAAAAACTCAAAGCTGTGCCTCAAACCACAACAGTGTAATCTAGGATTTTGACAATCCTCATTTTGAAAGCTGGACAATTAACTTTGCACTGACACATTAAACATGCTGACATCAAGGTTCCCACTACATAATAACTGCAATGCAAGTACTACAACCTCTCCCCCCCCGCCAGCTGCAGCAACCTGTAAAATTCACAGGCTTATTTCTAGGCTCACCTCCTCCTCTGAAGTTGCCCCGCATGTTGAATCCTCCACGCCCTCTCTGACCCCTATTAAACTGATTTTTATTGCTCTTCTTGTTCTTCTTTGAGCCAGTGTTCTGTTTCTTTTCTGGCGGGAGAGATTTCTTACTTTCTTCTTTATATTGCTCCAAAAGCTTCTGAGCTTCTTCTTTTTGCAACTCTACATAGATTATCTCATCAAAACATTCTGCTACCTCTGGCAGTGTGAAGTTCCCTATAATTGCAAAAACACTGAGTATTCAGCATCTACATTCAGCTACAATCTAAGACATAATTTAACCACCTTTCTCCAATTCTTCATCCCACCCCCTGCATTCCCTCAGCATTGGGACAAAATTACGTAATTTGAACATTTAAGAAATGTAACAGTGACAAAAGGAATAAACAGATCTTCATGGAGTTGCCAGTACTGTTCCAGACCTTGAAAACATTCTGCCTGTATCTTTTTTTCTTTTATAAGCCTCCACTCAGAATACCAGTTTCTGCCAAATATGTCACTTCTATAGGGCACTTTATGCCAAGACAGCTTTGTGCATCTGCATGAAGCATATCAGCATAACTGAGTAGTGTTAAGGACTGCAGCAGAGGGAACACAATATAGTGTTATCCTACAAGTTACAGTAGTCTTCCAGTTTTGTTTAAGTACAGCTGTTTAAGATAAAGTGATTTTTTAGACTTCACGTTTACGTAATCCTTTAAACAGATACTCAGCATCCTAGAACACGGTATAGGATTATGTTCCATGCCTTTCATTTTGAGAACTGCATGCTCTGGAAGATCTTTTCCCTCCACCTCTGCCTTCTTTTGTGTTCTTTGCTTGTAGTCTTCATCTTTTGGGCAAACAACAACTGCTTTGCGCTGGAAGCCTGCAAACAGGCACATTTTTCTCCTCTGCGCAGCTGCAGACACATTTGTCTGAAAAAAATGCAGTAACTTACTACACGTAGCTGTCATTGTAAGAGTTAAGGAAGTCAACTTATGGTGTATAGACTTCACCTCTACAAGAGCTTGCAATGAAGTTTACAAATAACTGGACATAAAGATGCTGCATAATGCAAAGTTACGAGCTCATATTCACGTGTTAAAACACTAATCCTCCCACATCCCATAAATCCAAAGCAGTTCAGACAAACATTTGTAGTAATATCTCAACTTTGTGTCCCCTGAATGAGTAGTAAGTCAGTAAGTGAAACCACCACTATTACAATGTAACTTTAATCCCATTTAATTACCACACTACAGCCTACAACACATTTCCTTAACCATTTTTCACTGAAGCTTCTACCTGATCCAAAATGAAATTCCGCTTCTTACGAGCTGCAATCTCAATGAACTTTCCAAGACACTGTGGAGCTCTCTGCAACAGTGTGTTAAGTTTTCCAGTGTCCGCCATCTGCCGCTTAAAACCTGCAACCTACGGAGAGATTTCCCAGAGTTGAAGCAGCCCTTGTACATGTGGCCAACATTTTTCTTTGCTGAATACTTTTTACCTCCCTTCAAGGACTGTTCGATTCAAGGCCACGCCTACAATCTCATAACTGAAATTCCCAAAGTCTTCATAAGACAAAGAGCTTTTTAAACAAACAATCTAGGTGAATCAATACAGCTGAATCTAAGGTATACTCATCACATCACTAATTCAAAGCTACATGCTCTGAGGACAGTGATATAAAAAACAGAAGTAAAAATACTTACACAGTCAACAGCAGCTGACTATTTCTTATATAGTACCAAAAAAAGCTTCAGAATCCTGCTGTGCCATGCATAAGCAGTGGCTCGGCAAGATAAAACTCTTTAATAGTCACTAGCTAACCAGCAGCTGGTTTCTTACATTTCTTTGATACAAAAGAAGCCCATGGCAGCCAAAGACCCTGAATTTACAGCAAGTCTTTAACATATCAACAAATAAAATGTCGTATTATCACTTACCATCATTTTGTCCATAATAGTATTTGTCCCAAGAATGTTGTATTTCCCGGGATTGGCTGCTGCATGTTTAGTAACCCATGTAGTCTTGCCAGCTCCAGGCAAGCCAATCATCATCACCACCTAGGATGACAGGTTCTATACTTGAGATACTAGTTCAAAGATTTTCTTCAGCATTCAACTTAGACCAGCAAGCCTAATGGAAACTGGAGAGGGTGGTGGTGTGTGTGTGTGTGGAGGGGGGTGTGTGAAGAGTCATGGGATGCCAGATACTAAAACCCCCACACAAAAAGGTCCGAGTTGTGTAACAGCCTGCTTAAACTCCACTGCTTCTGTTCATTTATCTCAACAACTCAGAGGTTACCAACAAGAAACTTACCTCACAATCTTTCTTTTGCTCAGGTCCCTTTGGTCCTCGGACCCTGTCCTCCAGGGCAACCTTCTGGATGAAGGTATACTCTTCAGGTACAGGAAAGTAAGGTTCCTCCTTCTGACCAAAGTTGAACTCAACTGCACAGTTATGGCAGAGAACGTGTGGGAAGAGTGGCCGCCCATCAAGAACTTCCTTACTTATTTTGAAGGCAACACCAAGCTCTTGTCCGTTCTTGGAATACGAGAGTTCCACTTCATCACCATCGAAATTCTGGTTTTCAAACAAAGTGTTAGTTTGGATAAAATGACTCACCTCGCTCTTTAAAGCTGTATTAGTCATTTCACTATACTGACTACATTCTCTCAACTTCTGTAACACTCTTACACCATGAAGGAACTACTTCAAGTTTTCTCTTGAGTTACTGTCAATGATAATCTCTTTTAAGATCTGATTTTTTTTGAAGGCTTTAAAGACATTTGTCTGTGAATACAAAATCTTAACATGTTGACGGCAGTCATTGTTGATAATACCTGCCATTTCAACCTCCTCCCTAGGTTAAACAACTTGTCCTGCTCCAAGTTTTTCTGTACTTGGCTTACTGCTTCTCAAATCAAAGTGGTCTAAAAATTCAGGGATGTTTTTCCTCAAAAGAAAACGTAAGTGAAAACTTACAGCAAAACATCCGATCACATCATTTTCATCAAACTTCTCACCAAAGTCTTCGGTCTCACAATTGCATGTCTTTATTCCTTTTAGAGAATACCCATAAGAAAATTCTTCTTCACCTGAAGAAATAATTTAAGCTTCTTAAAAATTGGTATTTTCACCCAACCTTTTAGAAATACAATCGCTTTACAGCTACTTAAGTAAGCCGCTGTTCAGAATGTTTTTATTAATGCCAAAACAAACTGTGACCCCCCAAACACCTACAGCTTGTTCCTGTATTCAAAAATACTCTCACTTGAGGTGGAACAGCATTGCTTCCCCCATACCAGTTTGAAGAGCCTCATGCTGCTGGTTCCAGACTCAGGCTGACATAAAGCCGAACTGTCAGATAGAGACATAACTAAGTATTTTTAAACTCTGAAGACCTGATTATGCACTGGTATACCTGTAACGCAGATAGTCAGAAAGGCTTTCTGAATTTAGACTCCAGGAGCACTTACCCCTCCCCATTTTAAAGGGAGTTCAGCAGACATTCAGCATATACGACAGCTGAGGATGAAGCTGCAAGGTACAAGCTAACAGGAAGTGTCAAACACAAGGACTCAGGCGGAACTTTAAGTACTTAAGTAGAAAGCTGCTGCTGCTGTCAGAACATACCAGTTCATACACATTTCCCACAAAGATATCTCTCAGCAGCAGGTATTAGTTATAAATACCACTGTGATCAGTTCTCATGTATCTAATGAAGCTGTACTTCCTCCTACCTACTTCCAGAAATGAAGATTCTCCACCCAAGCCAAAAGAATGATAGTGCAGTTATCCAGGATTTTTTTTCCCACTGGTTGTCTCTTACACTCCGCCCCATCTTTTTTTTTTTTTTTTAAAAAAGGGGGGGAACTCTCTTCCTATTTCTGACACTACATGGGAAGGAGAAATCCTTACATCCTTCAGGAATGTTTTGCACAACCCATACCTGACCAGTGAAAGAATTAACTCTCAAATCATGTAATCCTTGCACATCTGAATACTTAACGGCTTTATTTGGTCCCAGTAACAAACTTTCTCGCACCATGTCCAGTGAACGATTGAAGTTAAGACCACTCTTCAGAGCACAAGGACTACAATCACTAAGCTTTTCCCTTCCACTTAAGAAAAAATGACTTAAAAATCTCAACCACGTACACAGTAAATAATACAAAAGTAATCAAATGCTGAAGTCTTACCAAGCAACATTCCGCTTGTGTTCAGTGACCAGCCAACTCGCACTTCATGTATGTCAATGTCTTTTGTATACAGGTGTTTAACAGGAATCTTTTCTGTAACCTATTTTTAAATTATTCATTAAAAGGTATGTAGTATTTATTAGACACTAACAAGATGGAAACACAAAGGTAGCATATGTAACCTTTCCACTATGGTTAAATCTTTGCTAAGTCTGAGTAATCACCTTTTGCAAAAATAAAACATGCTTAAGTATGTGAAATCACCAGCCAATCACTAAATCGTTACACCTCCTGATTGAGCAGCGAAGATGCGAGATACCATATACCTTCAAAGCACTTAGTCATAGCAGTTCCTCTCAGCAGCCAAAAGCCTTAACACTTTCGATACTGTATTAAAATCACAAACAGGATGTATACATATTTTTTTACAAAATAGATCACCATAAAGTTGGTATTAACAGTATATTACTTTGCCAACAGAATGTGGTAATGGATTAAAAAAAAGAACGCTTTACACAGACTGAGGAAAATATTACTCTCATCCCTTTCCACAGCAAGCAGACTTCCTGGGCAAGCTGCCAGCTTCCAAACAACATAACCAGATTCAAAAAAACCCCACCTAAAAGCAATGGAATCTGCAGGCAACTAGCTATTTTCTAACTGCCTTTACAAACTTCACCAAACTGAAGCAAGAAACTGATCCGTATCCTACCAGTTTCCACAACTATTTGAGTCACGTGACCGAGGTGAAACTGATTCGAAAGTGAAGGGGGGCAATAAATACTGACATCAATTTCACTTCATTGGCCTTCCACAGTGAGAGGTGCCAACAGACACACAAATCACTCAATGCAAGAGCATGGAGAAAGGGATCACTACCCACTCCTCATGGTAGTGGTTAGATTTGAACGTACTAGAGAAAGAGAACAGAGTAAGCATTTATATACACAGGCACATCATACGCAAAGAAGCCTTTAATATTGCGAAGTGAGAAAAAAAGTATAAATCAACCTTTGTGCCTCCAGCTATTCTTTTGTCAACAAGTTGGAGAAATCCATTTATTACAAGGCTGAATGCTCTTTGCCATTCTTACCCTTTAGCAGAACTCTTGCACTCAAAATTCAA
>Ga0181612_174842_pt1 | contig 10141 bp, 4 predicted proteins | sample HoacroProtozoa21_FD_119630 | JGI IMG/M metagenome (GOLD analysis project Ga0181612, IMG submission 119630) | Hoatzin crop microbial communities from Cojedes, Venezuel. Combined Assembly of Gp0051906, Gp0051904, Gp0051908
CATCATACTAAATGAAGGCAGACTATTTCTGAATAGCTTTTTCCACATGTACTCTGATTGTATTTTGCTTTCTTTGACAATTTTGTTGCTATGCTATTGATTTTTGTATTTAAACAGAGACACCATTCCCAACAACATACATGTTTAAAAATATAGAAATCATTCCTCTTTCATAATTAGTTCCCCCTTTTCTGACTCCATTTCATGAAAGCCCAAGGGCCAATTGCTACAATTGTTATTCAGGCAAAACCCCCATTAATCCATATACGTTACCATAATAATCTGTTATGAAAATAGCAGTCATATCAAGTTATAGTTTTCTAACATCATTACGTGGAAGAGGAAGGAGAAGGGGATGGCTTGTGCGGAAAATAAGCTTTTATCGTAAACTAAAACCATCCAAAATAATTAGCTATATCTGGGAAACATTCATTATTACCAAAAGTAAATTGATTAATTTTAATTAATGTGTCTGTTTTACCATGGCATCATTCAGATTGCAGAAGGGACATTTTCCCTATTTATTTCTTCCATGGGACTGTCTTTCTCCTCCTCCCTGCCATCTCCAGCAATTCCAATCGTTTTACTTGTCAGGCTGATCAAAGTATGGCCGTTGGTGATTTCATGTCCTAAGCCCATTCATCAGAAAGTCTAATAAAAGTGTTGAACTCTTTTATTGATAGACAGTGGCACAAAATATGGGCCATGGGAAAGATCAGCCACCTCTGACTTTCCCTCCTCAGCTGTCATATGAAGGTATTGCTTACCCAGTGACAGAGGGGCCTTTTTTTGTGCCCACAATAAAATGAATCCTGCTGGAAAATAACACTAAAGATGGCTATTCTTCTTCTGAGAAGTGTTGTCCATCACAACCTTCCAGAAATCCTCAAAGGCCAGTTCAGCTTTCAGCTATGGGCTGCCCATTGCTTTATATGTCAGAATGAAGATTATCAAATAAGCAATCAGTGGGATGTCACGGGTCATCATAATTTATAGCACTACAAATACATCTCGGGCTGGGTCTACATCTTCTACTCCAGATTGAAGGGCTGTCTTGTTTCTGGGGAAGAAGAGACAGCCTCAGCAAATCTAGCAGCACAGATATATATCTCAGCAGAGGGAGGGCCAGAGGACGAGCAGCAACTTCCATGGTTAGGGGTGGTTAACAGATTCCAGCTAACCCTATTGTTGATTAGAAAGCTGTTGTTTTGATTAAACCATAGCTCTCTTTTTTTTTTTTCCCCAAGAGTCAATTTTCTGTGACACATGATTTATTGATTTCTTCATTTTTTGTAGATGTAAGCATATTCTACTGCTTGCATGATAGTGAACTGTAACTACATAAATAGGGAGCCTGTGGTCCATCACAAGAGATGAAGTTAAGACAGTGGCACCAATTTACCCCAGAGATTGGGAGCACCAGATAACACAGCAGTATTTTATGTTAAAATTATTTTGGTAGAACTGTTTTTTTTTCAGTATTCAGATATTTGCCAAGGAAATGAAACTTTCTGTGGGGAAAAAATCCCGAACTCTCTAATTCATATGAAATTGCAAGTGAGGTGTGTTCATTTCACAACATAGACTGGATCAGTATCAGCTGTTCATATGAATGTCTCATACAGTATTAACACTAACAAGTTCAATAGCAAGACTTCAGCCTGCTTACTGCTGCAACCATAGCACTTTAAAATACTTTTCAAAATTCTATTCAAGATACAAAAACATAGCTGAAGTATTGCCTGCTAGCAAGGAAACAGTTCTGAAAGTTGGGGCAGCTTTAAACTATAATAATTTTCATTTCTCTCAGAAAAAGACTGTGAAAAGGCAGAATAATATCACTATACTAGAGGGAAGAAAGAAGTATAGTAAGAAACTGTTATAGCTGCATCAGCTATATAAGGAGACTTCTAATGACTTGAAAATTTAACAGAAATCCCAACCGTAATAGAAACAAGGACATGACAAAGAGCAGCACAGATACTTTTGCCATCATTCTTCACCAAAAATTATAAAGTATGAAGAGACATCTAAATAAACTAGTTTAAATGAGGTGGCAGCAGTACAAGCCGAAGGAATAACAAGTTAATGAATGCTAAGATAAATTAGGTGTATCTTAGTCAGCAGGAATTGATGAAATTCACCCCAGACTACTTAGGAATATAGTCAATGTAATCTCTGAGTCATTAATAACTATCTCTAAAAATGCAAGAAAAGTAAGAGTGACCACAGAGGACTGCAAATTAGCTATTATGGTACCTATCTGTATAAACAAGAAAGGAGGGAAAAGATCTAGAGAATCATAGACCAGCTAATCTAACACTGATTCTCAGAAAACTATTGCTTTAAAATTATGAATCCATCGATTCATAAACACTTAGCACATACAAAGCAGAATACATGTCATTGTCAAGAAAAAATCAGGTACAGCCAAAATAACTTCATTTGGTGGCCCAGTGGAAGGGGGAGAATGGGAGCTGTGAAACATCTAGACTTAAGTATACTTTGGACATTGTACCACAAAATAATTTTAAGAGCAAACTAAGAAAACAGGCTCAGAATAAGACAGACACACATTTAATTGAAAAACTATATTCAGTGAGACACTAGTTCACTATTGAACTGGAGAGTGAGGACTCTTGGTGAGTCCTCAGCCAAATGAGTCTGGCTGGTATTATTATTGGTATTATTGGTATTTTCACTAGCAACTTGAATGAATGTGTTTGCTGGTACTATAGAGCTATAGATAGCTGTGGGCAATGGGAAAGACAAGATTGGTCTTGAAAAGTACCTTGCTAAATAAAAGTTGTCCAGAAAGCACGAAGACTGAAATGCATAAGCATAAATGCAAAATTATGCAAAGACAAATATGTGAATGTGCAAATAAATAATAGAGAATATCTGTCTATGCAGAAAAACTGCAGGAAAGTGTCAGCATAGTAGACTCAGATTAAATGAGTTAACAATACAATGCTGCTACAAAAGAGGATAAATCTAATTCTCAGCATTATTAGCAGGAATTTCCAACATAGAAGACAGAAGACAATTACTGGTTCTGAGTGAGCCACAAGATGAACAGCTGTGTTCGGTGGGGGGACTTACTCTCAAAGAAATGAAAGGAAAAATTCAAAGAACGAAAAGAGATCATTAGGAATTATGTGGGTTAAAAACCAGTAGCAGTGATGGAAGGTTGAAGGACCTGAATTACAGTCCAGAAAGAAGACTGACAACAGTCTTCAAAGATATAAAAGCCCATTATTACAAGGTTGATGGCAGTCAATAATTAATCCTGTTGTAGGATCAGGCATAATCAGATTAATTTCTATGCAGCAGATTGAGGTCAGATTTGTGGGGACAGCTAACTAAACAGGTAGGGAACTACACAGTACTTAGCAGTTCGAAAGGCTTGGCAAAACAAGCAAGGTAGAACATGTCTTAAAGAAGACGCTTTTTCTGGCTCCTTTGTGAAGAGGGGGATTTCAAGTAAACCACTTTAAACCTTGTTTAACAACATTTACAAACAATCACTATTCTTTAACTAGTCTACTATTTAAATGCTAAAGCAGCAGATAAGGCACTCCTTCTCAACACCCTTCTTCGCCTTTCACTGAGCTGCAGAGAAAGCATGCCTGGAAAACTTTTTGTTGCACAGTGCTTTACACGCAGAAAAGCACAGGGCAGCGTTTGCAGTTCTGTCTCCTGCCTTTCACTTGCAGCTCTGTGCTTTCCACTTGAGCTGCTGTGGCAGGGTTTCTCCCGGGCAGGGTTTTTGCCTTGTTCTCGTGCTGTTGTTCTCAGGCTCCTATTCTCATAGTTCTGCATTTGCAAAACTCAATATTCAGTAGTCTTTCTCTGCCTTTTCCTACCCCCTTCCTTTATAGATTCTAGTTTATATTAGAGGATTACTCCAAATGGAAGTGTGAGTAGTTCCCTGTCAAATTGTACAGTGCTAGAGAAAAAGCACAGTGAAAATTCACCGTGTCATCTTTATTGTCATCACCTGCTGCACTGTAACATTCACTGTTAGAATTGATGTCTGCCATCAGCCGTGGACACCCTAGTAAAGTTTTGTGCATGTAAGCCTGTCTCAGCATGCTTTGTCCAAAATTTTAGATTATATAAAAATAGAAATTGCTTGAGGGTAAGCAGAAAATGCCAGCTGAGATGCTGAAACTTTTATTAGTAGAAGCCAGGACTTTTTTCCTTTAGACAAAACAAAAGAAAAAAATTAATGGAAAATGGATAACCAAAAAGCCAGAAATTCTGCTCTTAGTAATGATCCTTACCCAAAAATGCTACACAAAACCAGCACAGCAAATATGTCATCAGCCCTACCGAAAGCCAGCAAACTTCTGTGAGCTTGGGCTGTTTCAGAAATTGCTTGTAGCTACTTCTGTGTTTACAGCAGTACTACAGAATCTGCCACATTTCTGGCTGTGCCAAAACCTATTTAAAAATACATAAAGAGAGAAGGAGAGTAAGCAAGACAGAGGAAAGCTATTTTGGGAGTGGGAAGGAAGACACAACAGCAGTAATCAATGCTCCCATTAGCAGTGTGGTGAAGAAGATCACGATGGGTGCCTTCCTCTGCTTCACTGTGATCAGAATGATGAAAACTTGATCTGAGAACTGTGGCCTGATGTCTCTGAAGACAACAGATTAACAGTCACAGAGATAAATATTGCTCCCATCAGCACAAATCTCACGGTGTCAGTGTTGTACCAGGAGCCCCAAAAGGGTGTGATCAGTAAAAAAAGCACCATTCTTTCAATGTATTTGTTAATGACTTAGACCTTTAGTTCTGGCACAACTATATTTGATCATGATTTGCAGTCCTATCCTCTTATTTAGCAGCCGTGGTGTCAACATAGCCTTTTCATCTAAGGCGTAGACCTTTATGTATGGACTAATTCCATCCTCTCACCTATTTCTTTGTCTGCTGTTACAGACAACTACAGGATGGACTGAGTTATACTTCCAGCATTTGGGACAATTTCAAGTATAAGCCCTTTCACAATAGGAAATTTGTCTTCAACCAGTGTAATTTACAGAAATTACTATTTTAAGACATATAATTATTCCGTTTCTCTAAAAGGCTGATTCTAGTCACAGCAGCTGCAAGCAATATTATAACAAGAATCTTTTCTACCCTTCGCCTGTACTTATGTAATTTATATCCAAAATTATTAGGAAGTTTAATATTTATATGTAACTAAAGTTTGAAGCAGAAAAGTTTATGTTCATACAGCAGTAGTCTGAGCTGCAAAATGACTAATGAAATCATAATTTCTCATTGAACGTGAATTTGTGAGTGTGGTAAAAGTTCTGTAATACATTTAAACTGTATACAATAAAACGATCAGTAAATCATATATAGCAAAGTACTACACAAAGATTACAGCTAATGTTAGTCAATGGTTTTTTAGTTAATGGATTCTTAGTTAATGGATTACCTTACAGTACTCTAGAAAACACCACAAACATTGTTTCTCTGAAATACCAATATATTATGCAAACTTTTTCTACAGACATAGTTGGTTTCTTTAAAATCAATGTCTGTGAAATAAGTAATCTAGCAAACAATGTGTGTCATGTTTCTCTTTATCTAATTTAGGCCAAATCTTTAAATTATTAATTCAGAGAATACTAAACAAAAAAAAAAACCTTTTTTTTCTCTATATGAAAGAAATGTCAATAAAAAAAGGCATGCCGTGTTACAGGCAAATTTTAAGGATAGCCTGGGAATTGTCCAATGCAAAATGTGTGCTTTACCTGATTTTCAGGGAGAATAATGGGAGGAAATGGAGATTACTGTAAGCAAACAGGAATTACCCCAGGGAAGAGGAAGCAAGAAGCACTTTGGGAGGAAAATCAACTTCCAGTTCACAATTTCAAGAGAACTGGCTTCTGCAGCAAAAATTTTTAATAATTCTGTCAGCAGGGTTATAGTGGACCATAAACTCAATCAGCTGACAATGACCTGTCATTGCAAAAAAGTCTCTCGATCCCAGCAGTATTGAGAAAGTACCTCGTACTTGATGAAACGTGGTTATCCCACCACATGCTGTTAGACCGTGTCCTCTTGTGGGCCTCACACTAGTAAAAATGCAGGAGATTCGGTAAACTCTCTACTGGAAGAGAAATAGTGCCAAACAATTTAGGCAATGGGATCTATAAGGAAAGGCTGAAGCAATCAGTCTTGGTTTTGCAAGCAACAGGACAGTGTAGCTCAAAGATTGTAACAGACTTCTTACTGTGTAAAAAGCTGTTGTGAGGAAGGCACTGATGTTTGTTTCTCTGTGTCTATTGTAGGTTTGACAAGAAATAAACCTCTGAATCTTCATGTGATGTTTCCGTTCAGATAATAGGAAATGCTTTCTGCTGGCTCCTTGTCATCTGAAGCTTTAATGAACACATTACAGCGTCACTTATCAGCCTCAGGGAAGAGGTATTGAATCCTGTCTGAGCAGGGATGAATTAGGAGACCTCTTGAGATCTCTTCCTACACCTATACAGCTTTCGTGATATATATTGGGAGTAGTACCATAGACGAATAAACATAGTCTTTCTCTTTCGCTCTTGTTCTTGCTCTCATTATTGTTCTCTCTCTTGCTCTAGCGCTATGCCTTTCTCTTACATAGAATTTCAAGTTAAAGAAAAAAAATCATAAATTCATACCAAAATGTTCAAACCATTCAGCAGAGCCCAGAGAAGCCTGGAGTCCTCGTTATGTCTCCAGCATAAGAGCACACTGTACCGTATTTAAGAAGATGATAGTCTGAAGTTTACCACATTCAGAATATGTCTATGATTAATATAAAATTCATAACTAAATTCTGCATTTATATAAAAGAAATATGCATATTCTATGAGTTCCTTAGATGCTGAGGCAAGGTACCCAGCTCTCAGCTACGGGGAATTCATACCTTATTCCCTGAAGTCAACTGTATGTTATTTGACAGTAAGATGACAATTTGCTATTTTAATGTCATTTTTGTGTTCTGCTAGAAGATTTGGACATGTACTGCTAGGATTTCTGAGATATTAGGGCATGAAGTGATGCAACTTTATGTTTTCGGAAAACCCTTATTGTGAGATTTTCTAATATTTCGGTACTACGACTACTTCGTATCTTGTAGTTGGCTGTAGAGTATGCAACAGTACTTGAAGGTGGGAACTAAAGCAGAGTTTAGTGCCATATTTATCTTCTGCAAAGCATCATTAGCTTTATATTAGGGCTATTGAACCAGACAAGCAATACTCTGCTGTCAGAGAATCAATGCTTGTGTTGACAGTCTGAGGGTATACTCACCACTCTCCTTGGTAATGCTGGCTTGTGCCCAAATTATGTTTATATAGACTTCCATCACTTATTTGGTGTTCTCCAGATGCCATTCATAGCTATCAGTTCTTCACATGGTACCTCAGATAATAGTTACTCACTAACCTAATGAATAAAACACTCACTGTGTGCAGTTTCACTGTAACATCGATTCTTGATTACACGAGTGAAATACATCTATAGCAGCATTAAGCGATTTCTTTCAGTCCCCTGTCCCTTGCCTGGAATTTTGAAGAGGATGAGTCTGAACTGCAAGCTTAATGTCATTCCCCTAAATGCATTTATGAGTGGTAGAAGATAGAATGCCACAGGAATAGACTGAAAGGTATTCCTAAAAGGAAATCCACCCTTGAACATTCCTGTGAGGCTGAACTGGTGGTCAGTATAGATGTAGAGCTGGATGTTCTTTTCAGTAATACTAATGGATAGAGTAATGATTTATCGTGTTTGACAGCTTTCTGACAGGGAGCAATATGTGTGGAGAGAGGATAAAGAATTTTCTTTAATTTCTTCAGGTAGCCAGAGATCATAGATGGTCAGTTCAAGGCTTTGATGGCATTAACCAAAGTTCAATTCCACTTCATAAAAATAGGTCAGCTAAATCTGGCTTAAGTGACTGAAAGGAAGAGCCATGCTAGTGACTTGTGCCAAGGACTAAGTGGCAATACCCTGCTTAGAGGTTGAATAAAAGCTGATCTGTTTGATTTTTTTCATTCCAAAATAAAGAATACCTTAACATTGATGGTTGTCTTCTCAAGAGGTTTTTTACCAGTGGGTTAAATTATTACAACACTCAGTTACGGCTTTCCTTTTCACTCTGAATTCTTGAGATGCTCTGAAAAAAATGTCATCAAGTATAGCAGCCTTTCATTGATTCAGTCTGTTACTCACCTTTTGTACTACAAGAATCCTGAAAACAAGGAAGGCATCTGACAGCTTGGTTTGTTTTGATGGAGCTCTTTGTAGACTTTTCTTCAACAGGATTTATTTACCAGCATGTTTCTGTTCCTGGCAAGCTCTATGGCTATCACATTTTTGTTTACTTGCACCACATTGCTGGCATCTTGTTTCACAGCACCCAAAAGCAAGGAAGCAATCAGCAGCTCGACTTTTTAAAGTTAATGTTTCCCATGGCATCTTATCATTTTGTTCTGTCCAAGCTTATAGATTTTAGGAACAAGATTTCTGTGCACTGGATCATTCCCAATTCCAGTGTCCTTAGAGTTCTTCAATTTTGGTTACCCAGGAGGAAGAGCTGTACTTTTTTAAGACATTCCATTAAGGCCCTAGGAACTGTCAGGTTCTGCTGATCTCTTCAAAATATTAAAAAGCCCACTTAAGTTAATCAGATCCTAAGAATTTTTATGATGTTTTCATAAGTATCACAGTCTGCTCACTATAGATTCTAGAAAGGCTTAAGCACTCATGCCCTAACCTGATAATATATGAAAGGATATGCTGATATCACTTCCCAGTGTGTGTGTGTGTGTGTGGTTAAGCCAATTCAGTCCTTCAACACAATATGAAGATCAAACATTTAGCATGTTCTTCAGCAATATCTGATTTTTTTTTTCTTGTACGATAGACTAGTCCTTGGTCATCCAAAGTTATGTTTAAGAACAGTTCTCTCATGTGACTAATATTAGCCCTATAAATGCTGTGTCCACACTTAAGGTGGCAGTGGAGGAGGAGAGCAAGTGAAACAGATACCCAGAGATCTGTTAGAGATAATCTGTTAGAGATAGGTTCAGTAACAAGCAGGGCCTTAGAAAGATTTCTAAAGACAAAATAATTAAGGACACAGTAGTATAAGGAGACTAGGACACAACACAAAAGAGTTTTATCAAAGGTACACTATTCAAGACTGTTCTTTTATGTTTCTTTGATAAAATAACTGACTATCAAGACAAAGAAGTCATATAAATCCCAGCTAACTGAGGCTGAGTGAAGCATTTCCTGTGATGATACATGGAAAAGGATAAGTTGAACTAGGAGTTAGTACAAAACACAGCATCTAACATGAGAAAAAAGATAGAAAGGAAAATAATCACATGTTGGGTTGAAGCGAGTTGCTAGTAAAGTTCCTCAAGGATTAGTCTTAGAAAAATATTATTGAGTTGTTTTGCTTGTTTGTAATAAAGAATAGCCACGAAAACCACTCATATAAAGTATTAAATACTATTTTCATTAATTAATTTAATAGCGATGTACTCACAAATCTTGATAACAGCAAAGCTGGGAGTCGCTGCCAGTGTAGAATTATGTTACTCGTGAAGTAGCATTTTGTGACCTTCGAACTGGAATAGTAGTAATATAATAATAGCAACAAGAAGAAATCTAATAACACCAAAAGCAAGGTCATTCCCTTAGGGACTATTCACTTGAACTTTAGCTATGTAATTGTTGTTCATCAGTTGTAAATGGCAGAGCAAGACTGTTCATCACAGGATGTCCACACGCCAATGATCTGATGACCTGGAAAATATAAATGTGTTAGCTGTATAACTCAGGTGAAGTACTTTTAACAGTCAGAAGTCATTTAAGAGTCAGTATCATTGTATGATTCTATGTTAAAGATGTCCCTGCTCACTGCAGGGACCTCTGAAGGTCCCTTCCAACACAAAGCATTCTATGATTCTATGATTTTGAGTCTTTTATGCAGCCCCTAAAAGTATGAGAGGGATAGAATTTCCTCTCCACAGCAGTAATATATTCCCAGGGATAGGTGAGTGATGAGTTAATGAAGAAGTCTCATCTGGAAGACTATGCAAAATGTTCAATAAAGATAAATCTGTATAG
>Ga0181612_104541_pt1 | contig 10140 bp, 9 predicted proteins | sample HoacroProtozoa21_FD_119630 | JGI IMG/M metagenome (GOLD analysis project Ga0181612, IMG submission 119630) | Hoatzin crop microbial communities from Cojedes, Venezuel. Combined Assembly of Gp0051906, Gp0051904, Gp0051908
CTCACTAGGGCAGAGTAGATGGGAAGGAGAACCTCCCTCGACCTGCTGGCCACAAATAAATAAAATAAAAACATTTAGTAACATCAAGGAGAAGTTTCTTCAGTTCTCCTCTACACCTACATCCAAGCCACCACTTCTCAGGACACCAGTTCCCAGACCTGCCATGCTCTATCTGGTGACAACTGCTCCCAGCTGCCCCCGCACTCCTCACGTCCTTCAACCCCCAGCGCTGGGAGCAACAGGTTCAGTCTGTTGAACACTTCACCATAATTCAGGGAAGCAATATACTTTAAGAGGTTTTACATAGTCAATGCCCATGTCCTGCTTGTAGATACATCTCAAAGTTCTACTAAATAATTGCTTTAAAAGGGGCCTATAATTAATAAGGAACAACTATTAAGCTTCAGATTTTTTTTGTCCCAAATTCAGCCCACAATTTTGCTTGCTGGTTTTGAGCATTTACTCATTTACGGAGTCAGCAGTTCAGGATTTTGTAAGGCTTGGCAAGATGGTTAAAGCCCAGTGAATGCCTGTCGAGATCTATTGGACGTGCTGGTAAAGCTCGCTGTCGCTACAGTGGACTCGCTTTGAATTTGATCTGTTTCAAGGATTCAGTATCCTTCCAGCACGTCAGAAACCTCAGGGCATATGTTTGTATTGTTTAAAGGCAGGAAATTCTGTGAACTGAAATGAGAACATATCCCTTTTGCCTTTATGGACTTTTGTAATTTTCTCTTCCTTTTGGGGTTTTGGAAACAAAACCAGTGAAAGCCGAAAGTCTGAACAATAGCAAATTACTTTCAAGGAAAAAAAAGAGTAAAATTCTAAGCATACTTTTATAACTTTATTCATACACTTTGTATCTATGTAAATTGGACTTATCCAGGCATCAGAAAACACTATTTCCAGCAGGGCCTCAGACTGCAACAGGATCATACTGGTTTTGTCATAAAAAACTGTGGACTTTGCTGTTTTACTTTATTATCATTCCTTTACTACCTTGTATTAACTTGTACCCCACTGACTTCATGACAGAGCCGATTTGTTTCATGCTAACCGCAGAACTAGGGCAATCACATTTTTATTGTAAGGAGAAAAAACTACAAATCTGTGTAGCTCGAACTCGCCGTCCGAAGAGTCCCACGTCCCTCCTTCGCTTGATGCAAAAGGCAGCTCTGAATTCTGGGGTACAAAACGAGAACCGGTGAAAGAAAGATGAACAGCAACACGTACTCTGCTAAAATCAAGCGTTGGCCTTTAGACAACTACAGCAGCAAACTCTCCTCCCGCAGTTCTGTCCTAATCAGCAGAAGGGCTGGAGGCAGAGGGGCTGCATTAGCACGGAGACCTGATGGCAGCAGGACGCGCTGATCCTAGTGCAGCACGGCACAAAGACGTCCACCCCGCACTGGGTGCTCCAACCAGCTTGGTATCTTTATTGCACATAGTGAATTATACAGCATAAGAACAGGGTTATAGGTTATGGCTCTCTGGAATACTCCTGCCTCGTGACAGGCTACAGAGACCCAACGAAGTCCGGAACAAAACTTGCTGGAGGATCGCTCACGTGCGGCAACCGCAACCGCAGCCGTTTCGGCAACAGCCTGAATGCTTACCCACAGTGTTCCTCGCACACGGCGTACAACAAGCTGACTGTTCCTATCCAATAAGCTTAATAGCTAAATATAAATTACAGTGGGATGCAAAGCTCGAGAGAGACATTCGACACCCAAGCTACTGCTTGGCCACTGGATCTCTCCCGGCTCGTGTTTCTTCCCACTCGCTAATCCCTCTTCCTGGACAGCAGCAATTATGGCGTTGGCGAACGGCAGGAGTTCGGTTTGTTTGCTTTCATTCTGCACAGTGCTTCGTGCCCATCCCATCTACTGTGGGAGGTTACGACGTCTGAAGCAGGGATCACAACGAGACACCATCAATCATCGCAACACGCGCAGCTCAGCTGTTTCCACACAGTCGAAGCCTTTGGTGGAGAAGAATCTTAACAAGAGATTTGCAAGAGCGTGAATAAGCGGCTTTAGTCTAACTGCTCGCAATCACGACTTCCAAAGAAGCACTCCTGACCATCAACTCTGGGAATAAACTGCTGAAAAGCACTTATGTTCACGAGTGGATTACCTGCATGTAGATCTATATATAAAAGCAAAGGCGATCCGTAACTACCAGCAGTACTGCTTCTACGGTCTTCCCTGCAGAGACGGGCAGCGAAGAGGGAGGCTTGGTTCCCACCCAGACATCAGGGGTCCATAACCTTCACAGAATCACAGAATGGTAGGGGTTGGAAGGGACCTCTGTGGGTCACCCAGCCCAACCCCCTGCCGAAACAGGGTCACCTACAGCAGGCTGCACAGCACTGCGTCCAGGGGGGTCTGGAATATCTCCAGAGAAGGAGACTCCACAACCTCCCTGGGCAGCCTGGGCCAGGGCTCCGTCAGAGCTCCAAACCACTCAAAGTCATTGGCCACCCTCAAAACATCTTTTGCAGCTAGTATTTTTTACTTAACAGAAGCAAAACTAATGGAAACACGCACCACTGGTCCCCAAAATAGAACATATTTCCAGGAGGTGAACGATCCCTCCCTACACGTTCTTGGGACCCTGCAGAGAGAGGAGCACAAGGGCCGGGATTGTTTTGACAGCCAGGCAGACAAACAAATACTTCTGTTTCAGCTCAATATTCCTGGAACTCGACATGCCAGCCTGAAAAAACAATACCACAAACCACTGCCGTGCCATCGATCCGACGTCAGAAAGACATCCTCGGGGAGTGACGACCCGTCCCCGTGCCACGCAGACCCTTCGCCGCACACCTTACATAGCCTCCCCTCACCAGCACTGCCCGTCTGCCGGATCGTCTTACCCGTCTTCCCCCTCACTGGGTCGCCCGCGGGGATAAAAATAAACCCACCGCTGCTAGTTTCTGTTACGCGGGGTCTGTATCTCTTCCTCCACAAAGTTTCTCTGTTATCAGTATAGAATTAATTTGCACAACAGCCTTCCAAGGTAATGGGGAAGGCACAGCAGGTTTCTAACACCTAAGCTCTTTCTCATTTTAAGAGCGACTATCTGAATAATTGGCAGGGAGGAGCTTGGCTGCTCTGCAGCACAGAAACTTGGCTAGAGCGATGCCGTTAGCATGAAACAGCAGCAGATCCGACGCCCAGAACTTGAGCTGAAACTGCTCTTTACCACTCCGCATCTGTACTGCGGTGTTAGCCACGGGCCACGACCAGATCTGGTCCCGGTACTTCTGAGACGAACTTTTATCTTTTAAACAGATGGGAGATGACAAGGGTGGTTGGAAGGATTTGAAGTAACGTTAAAAATAACCGACGTATTCGGGAACTTGTGTCCCACTGAAAATCCACGGCACCTACCTGCTTGTGCACAGCACAACAGAAAACAGCCGTGAAATGCTCCTAACGCCATGTAGCGTTGGGCTCCACAAGGGGATAAGATCAAAGATGAGTTCCATTGCATTACGGTCGACACGCGGGCACCGCGTTCTTGGTCGCACCCAGGCTAGGTGACTACGCTGCCAGGGTTAATGTTTCAGGTCACATTAGGGAATAGTTTGACCAGCAGATGTAAAGACCGGCCTTTGGAGTGGGTAGTGCTGAAGGTCAGAGTCAGCAAATCCTCCTCCAAAAATAGACTCCAGTGGCAAAGTCGGTAAGATTTCCTTTGTCACTCCGCCGCACTTCGCAGGAGCCAGCTGCCCAGAGCACCCACCTAAGCCTGCAGGTAAGGCTGAGCAATATCCATTTTCTGCTGTGTTTCTGGTGCTCCTTTTGCTTCCTTTTATAGCCTAGTTAGTCAAGCAGGGAGAGGACTGAGAGCTGGCAAACTTCCTAAGGTAACCGGTAACTTCATCAACTTGTTACAGAGAGGAGGAAAAAAAAAAAAGAAACAAACTTAAAACTATTGCAGAGTCAAAGAGGTTTTGAAAGCATAATTTATAATTTTCTAAAAAAACCGAATCGGTCATGTTACAGAAATGACTTTCTAAAATACGAAATGAGGTGCCAAACCAGTATTTATCTTAAAGATAACTTCAATTTAAATCTTAAGAGTTAGGAAAAAAAAAATGCATTCTTCCAAGCTTTTGTGACACTGGTCCCAGAATATTTTGCTTATTCTTCAACAATTGCTCCACCCGCCAGTCAAATCTAACTTTTCCAACTGAATTACGATTCTCTCAGATGATGCTGTGTTTTCAGTTTATTTGGGCACTCTCGTACTCCTTCATGAAATCTCAGCTTAGTCTGTTTTAAATTAACCAGTTCAGTCAACAATAAAGACTGAGGGCAAAACCCAAGTTTTTAAAAAGTCATCAGCAGCTTTGAAACTCACTGCAATAGCTGGTTAGTTTGGAATACTCACAGCAGGAGGGTCTGGGAAATCACTGCACAGAGGCTGCGATTCTTCAGGTTTTAAATTCTTTAAAGACGAATGCACTGGATGAGCTATTTCACAGCCCCCGAATGCTTCAAGCATCAGAACGCAGGGGTGAAATGAAGGGACTGAGGTCAAGTGACAGCTTTTGGTGAAGACCAGGACAGGAATAAGGGACACAAGGTTGTGTTATTCTTCACTTCAGTATATGACTGCAGGTACCCCGGGGTTTTCCTGTTTTGGATCTACACTGCTTCGCTTCATTCTTTTAGGGCTGTTTTAGAGAAAGGTGGGTTTTTTTTTTGAAGGACTTACTCCTCCTCCCTCCCAAGCAGTATTCATACAAAATGCATTTTTTCTGGCCTGGCACTGGGGGAAGAGGAGCCTCTGCAGCACTGTGCTTACCCAGGGCGCAGCGAGCACCAGGTTACGCAGGAGAGCACGCAGCTCCCTACAGCTATTGCCAGCCTCTGGAGCCCGAGCACAACATCACAGGGAGGGCATATCAGGGAGCAGCACTTCTCAATTTGCTTCGTTAACTCACCCAACAAAGCAAGCTTCTGTCACTGCAGCTAACCGACTCTCAGCCCACGTACTTCGAGGCGCGAACAGCTTAGAAACCGAAGCGCTGTTTACCCTCCTCCCAAGCGCAAACGCTGCGCTCCAGACAGCGTGTCCATTGGCTCCTCCAAGGAGAACTTTCCAGTTTATAAAACAAACCTCTGCTTAGTCATACTCCAAAAGGGCAAGTACTTTTTCACCCTGAAGGGATGTACCTGGCACGCTGGCTGGAAATGGAAGAACAAAACATTTCTCAGGAATTCAGGGACTTGCTCAGCAGAGCTCCTCTCCCTGTTTCCAGAGAGCCTGGGCCATTACAGCTGATTTTTGTCTGCCTTCAGCACAGAGGGAGCGCTGCCCTGGAGACAGGTTAGGAAACTGGATTCAAGCCTTCTGCACGTTGTTTGGAAAGTGCAGGAGAACTGGTATTCCCTACCTTTATCTGCTCTCAGGTACTTCCATCTCTTGTACATGCTTGTACAGACACTATTTCTCCACAAAGATCTTATTTAAGATAATTATTAAATTGAAAGAAATATGTAAATAAAAATAAAAGCAGTATTTTTGCGGTTGTCTGGAAGGCAAGAAGGGCTCAGGTTCGGACCTCCTGGATGATAGATGTCCTCTGATTTCAGTGGCCTCGAATTCTACCTGATAAATAAAAACATTCAAATAAGTCAGCTCCCCACACAACACCAGAAAATGGGAATCCTTTCTCAGCAACAAGCACTTCAGGCACAAAAATTTTTTTTTTACCAAAAATAAGGGGGGGGGGGGGGGTGTTCCACTTCATTGTTCTTTCAAGTTTAGTGTCCAATCAGTCCCCAGTCGTGACAGTCAAACCACCGATTTCAAGGGCACCATGTTGATCTCCTGCTGCACTGGTGTGGGCATAAAGTCTACTGGAAACGTCATTGCTTCTGCAGACTTCTCACGAAAGGCCCAGAGCTGACAGGCAGACAGTCTGCTTTGGTTATCTTCTTTCCCTCCCTTGGCATCTTGAAAATAAAAAAAAAACCCCACCCTTAAGAAATCACAGCTCCACGCCTTTTTCAGAGCTGTCATGAGGAAAGAGGTAGGAAGCGAATCTGAAAGCATCAAAACAGGAATAAGATTCAAACCTATCCCCACATTTACAGATAGGTTACATATTTAGGTATTTGCTGGATGCTGAAAACCTTAATTCCCAGCTAAACCAGCAGAATTTGCAATTGCTGGGTATTTTCAGGTGGAAGTAGCTTCTGGGCCACTCTCCGGGTACAAAAGCGAGGCTGGTGTGCTTGTGCACAGCAAATACTAAATTTAATAAAGCCAGCATCAAAAGCCCCACCAGCCCAGGTGATTGATGTCATACGGGCTGGGAGGACTCCCAAGAGCAGGAAACACGTGTGGTAAAGAATGTAAACTATTCTGCGGTATAAATATGGCCTGAAGTGGGCACTAAGGCAAGGCAGCCCTGTGCCCCACGTCAGGCAGGACAGAACAGCTCACGGGGTTACCGTTATTCCTCCCGCAGGAAAAAAAAACCATCTTCTGTCTCTGTTTTTGCTCCCACCTTGGATTTGTTTAGCTTCTCTCGTTGCATGTTCGTACCAACACCGCCGGGCCCCGACCTTCCTGGTGATGTGTAGCTGCAGGCACACGAATACAACTACGCGTTGGCAGCTGGAGTACATAGGCTTGGGCAACCACGGCGATGGAGGAACCCCCCCGGGTCAGGGAGGGCTACAGAGAAGAAGGGGAGAGGGTGCATAGGTCCTTGCAAAGGACAAAGGCAAATGCAATCCTTTTCTGTGCATGTCTGGATTTTTTTCCCCCCTCCTTTTTAATTTTAAATCTCTACAGCTGACTTGGATCTTAACTCCCAGGCATAAATCTTGCCAAATTGTTTGGCATCTTTATACACAGCGCTAAGGCTTGCACAGCACATCGAGCCAAAAATATGAAGAAACACAGTATCTTGTTATGTAGATAATGACTTATAGCTTTCAGTCTCAAAGTACTCAGAAACTTCCACCGCATCTGCCAAACCAGCACTAGAAACGTACATGCCACCACTGAAGCTCTTACGTTCACCTCTAGATATGAAGCTCAGCTTCTTCCCCCCTGTCTGTGGGATTACCAAACCGTGGAGCTCATGGACCGACGCTTCCAAAAGCAAGAACTAACCCTCTACGAATTCTGGGGTGGGGGAGGCACACCCCTCCAGCTGAACAAATGTGAAAATGGGCCACCACATTCTGTGACTTCCCAGGGCTCTCCTGGAAATTTTGGGTTAACTGGAGTAGTTCAAGGGACTCAACAAGGTGGAGCAAGAAAATCTTTCACTGTCCAGCCACTAGACTGTGTTTACTCTCCGAACTAAACTGTAGATAGACAGCAGATTTTCCTTTTTTCCCCTTGCGCTTTCTTTCCTTCCTCCCTGTTCTGTTAAAAATAAAATAAAAAGAGCTAAAGAGCTCTAAAAGAAATTTCATTTGGCAGCTGTAGAGTGGCTAGCGAACATAAAGAAAAGATTCCTTTGCTGTGCCTAATGCATGCTGCTTATCCAAATTAGCCACACAATTACTTCTATCAATGCAAAAACAGTTTAATGTTTTTTTCCTAGTGCACAGCACTTGAGAACGACTTAAAATGCAGTGTAATTTGCCACAGTGTATGTCCTGAAGTGGCTCGCTAATGAAAAGAGGATTAACTCTCCATTATTCTGAATTACCATTTTGTGAAACCACTAACAATATTTTCATTTCTATACATATAACCCAAGGGGGAAAAATATTCCAGTCATCCAAGTGATTAACAAATAAAATTCATTAGATAACACGCACTTTGGTCTTATTTATGAAGAGAAAGATTAGGGTATAAAAGTACAGATGGCTGAATTTTTCTCATCCTCGTTCCAACAGGAAGGGAACTCCTGGCCCCACTCCTTGCTACACCCCAAAGTTGGGCTCAAACCCACGTACATCACTCAGCCCGCACTAACTAGTCCAACTCGAGCTTTCCCTACTTGGGCTTGTGCTAGCCAGCCACCTTTCTCTAGACAAACAGTCATCCTTACATCCACAACAGCACGAAGAACAACCGCCAAACCAGAAATCCAGTCCACCTTTCCCTTTTTAATCTACGTGGGGCGGCCCAGGGAGCAGCCAGCCCTCGGCTTCGTTTGGCGTAGGCAGAACAGTCCATCAGAGATGGGGTGAGGCATCTTCGGTTCCCAGAAAGACACCAGCCTTTCCATCCTCCTCCCCCGCCAACCGAATGCTTCATGGCAATTAATTCCAGAGCTCAAGTAGCAAGCCAGCCCCTTTTTCCCCCCTTCCCCTCCCAGTTAAACTCTGTTACTTCTTAGTCCAGAGTCAAATCTGAAATACATGTTCTATTCGAGGAATTCCAGCTGATGCTTTCCTGCGCTCTAATTCAATTTAAAAATCCCTGCAGCAGATAACATTGGCAAGGCATAAAAGACCATGGCTTAACTTGAAAGCTCAGGAAGCATATGGCTTCCCAGGACAGGCAGAAACGAGTATTTCTCAGCAGAGGTCTAACTTTCAGAGCACTAACCCAGCTTCAAACCGAGACGGTGTCAGGGTACCCCAAACGATCGTTTCGCAGACGTAGCTCCCCCATTTGGAGGTCTGCAGCCTATAAGCCGGACCGTCGGTGGAACAGCTCAATGCGCCATGGCCACCGAGCGAGCGCGATGACTGATTTCATCGCTTTCTCGTCTTTCCTTTGTTTCCTCCCCTCCCATTTTACGGAGCCGTGAAGAAAAGCACAGTCAGTCCTTCAGCATCGAGGCAACAGGCTCTCAGCGGAGATAATTCCTGACAAGACAAACAGCAGTTCTTATCAAGCTCTAGATAACAGCCTATTCACTCCCAAAGTCAGACCATGTTAGATTTGTATCTCTGTCAGTCTTATCAGACTTAGCAGTCTTACCGGTATTATCTCTACTGCTGAGTTTGCATGTAGAATTAGCATAATTCTGCTACGGAAAAAGGCTCTACTGGGGAATGGCTACTGGGGGCACAGAGATGGGGCTTGGGGCTGCTCTGAGGCACGCAAGACCAAGCCCAAGGTAAATCTGCTAGAAGGTGGAATTCTCAGAGGCCTTTACACATCTCGGCAGAGGATCACTCAGCTAAACATCATCATCACGTTTTAGGAAGCTTGGCTGAAAGATAGATCCCCTTGCCAGTGAAAGCACGCCAATTTTTGAACAAAGGTGTACACATGCCAAACAAAAAAAACACAAAAAACCACACAGCTCCACAATCTTGCCTAGCTTTGGAGAAGGAAAGCAGGAATCATTTGGCTTTTTCAAGTTTTGCAAAGAAATAGAACATGACAAGCACAAAAGAGCCCAAGCTGAGGAAACAAAACCCATGGGTACAGGAGATGTCAGTGAAAAATGGTCACTCTGCTTGTAGGAGAGCTCTACAACAGCTGCATGAAGGCATCAGCCAGATTTTTGTCATTAATAAGACAGAAACGTCACCAGCGGCCAACGTAAAAAATTTGCGGGAGCCATGACAGTATTTGTTGCCCGCAAGCAAGGCGGATTTTGGGCAGGCTGTAGTCTCACGCTTCGTGAGACCAAGCCCAACTCCGCCTCTTCTTGTTATGAGTCTCCTACAGAGCTGCAAGGTTCAACGTCTCCCTTCAAGGGGACAGGAGACAGGAGCAACCACTGCCCTGAGACACCAAGCAGTGCAGCAGAAGCAAGGCAGACCCAACAGGGAGACTGATCAAAGTCTGCAGCAGAAGGCTGGAAACATGGAAGAAAGGGGAAACTTGTTTCAGAGGGTAAGAGGGGAACATGGTTAAGTGACAGTTGGCAACAGGGCAAATAGGAGGTGAGGCATGTGGCCAGCCTCACACTCCAGTTCCTAGAGATTTGCTGTCGTGTTAGGATCAGCTGCACGAGCAGTTTAACTTCCTGCTGATGACCTGCAGAACAAAACATGCTTTGCCTTCAGAAACATCCAAATCCACAGGAGAAAAACAAAGGAGACATCACAATACCCATGTACCTTGCAATTATCCTTCTCCGTCATCGTGCCTGGATCTGCGATATGAGAATTTGTCCCGTAGCATGCAGAGTTTCCGGCACAGAATCAGAGACTGGTAGGGGTTGGAAGGGACCTCTGTGGGTCACCCAGC
>Ga0181612_131979_pt1 | contig 10140 bp, 4 predicted proteins | sample HoacroProtozoa21_FD_119630 | JGI IMG/M metagenome (GOLD analysis project Ga0181612, IMG submission 119630) | Hoatzin crop microbial communities from Cojedes, Venezuel. Combined Assembly of Gp0051906, Gp0051904, Gp0051908
CCTGCTTACTTTTCCAAACAGCCATTCTGATTCTCTGTGTGGGCAGAGTAACATTAGGCAGTTAACTGTAGATGGGTGTAATAATCGTAAATGCCACATATCTTGTTTTTTACATGTAGCTTAGCGGCATAACAGAAATTGTTGATGATAGTAGTTTTGACAACCAAGGATAGGTTATGTGGGCCTTCTGGTATTTGGATAAAGACTGAGAGACTGTATGTGATTGATAAATCTCTGTCATATCTTTTGTAGCTGTAATTTTGCACAACAGAAGTACAGGAGTAGCCACTTTTCAGGACAGTAACAGACCAATGGCAGTGAATACTTTTGCTGTTGACTTACGTGTTTGCAAATGTAGGACTTAAAAATGCATTCTTTTTTTTTTTTTTAAAAAAAAAGACCTAAAATCCTAGTATTCTGTGTTCTTGAAGTAAATGGATACCTTCGGCTCTGATTTGTTCTTACATTGAGCTCTGAAGTTTTCTTTGAGCTATAGAGGCCTATAGAAGGTATGTCTTACCGTTTTCCCAGGAGTACGTAATCTGGTGAAGACATCTAGGGTTTTACTTTGAAATTCAATATTTCCTTTGAATAGCTCTGTACTCCTCACTGATGTTAGCCCTCTTTGCAAATAGTTCCTTACATATGAAAATAAGCTTGATGCTTAGGTGTTTGGTAGCTGGGAGTAAGGCCTGTTTGACTCTTTAGGTATCTGGTTTAAAGTGGTAAGTAGAAGCTAGAGAGGTACAATTCATGGATTGCTACTGATAACTTTTGCCCTGGCATAGCTAGTTTCCCTCCCTTTTCCCATAATACAGAAATGCTGTGATCTTTTACATATACTCTGTAGTCTTGTGAAAAGACAGTAGTGGTTATAGGAGTCCAAGTGTTAAAGCAAGCCATTATTAACATTATTACAGTAACTGACAGACTAATAAGCAGAAGCATTTATCTATGAATTTTAATGCTCAGGAAGACCTTGTGAAAAAAAAAATTCCAGATGAAACTACATCTACTTCAATTAACTTTTCAGGAGAAAAATGAAATTGCTTTTGTTATGGCGAGTCTTCATTATCATCAACTTCTTGAGAGAAGCACTTTGGGTTCTGCTACTGTGTAAGTTGTGGTTTCTCCATTGTGGGTATTAAAGATAACATTTTGAATAAAGCTTTGAGTTTTTCAGTTAAAATTGGCTGCTGGTAAGAGGTTTATATTTAGGCAGTAATTAACTATTCTTGTTTAATATAAACAAAGAGCCAGCCTCCAAAGATATCCATATATTTGTCATTGAAGGCTTCCTGCTTTATAATTACAAGCCGCTGATAGACCTGTTTGACATCCGCTACTACTTGGTGGTTCCATACGATGAATGCAAAGGAGGAGAAGTACACATAACTACATGGTTCCTGACTCACTGGGTCTCTGATGGACTTGTCTGGTCCATGTACTTAAAACACAGGAAAGAAGTGGAGGACAACAGTGTTGATGTTGTTTATTTAGATTTATTCAGTTATGGTAACTATGTACAAAGCTGTAGAAGTATTTTCATACTAAAATATTGCCATTGTTATGCTATTAAGAAGAGAATTTAGTCATACAAGTGTACTAGTACTCACCGTACTGAGAATTGAGTATTGCCCATACTTTCTTCCTTTTTGCAAGCAGTCTTTTTATTTCCTCTTCCTGTCTGAAAGACCTAGAAAAGCAGAAGACATTTTAGGAAGTAGAAAAATAATCTTTAAGAGAAAAAAATCTAATAAACTGGTAAGGTGCCTGCATTTATCTTCCAGTCCCATTGAAAAACTAGCTGGATTTCCTGTGAAGTATTTGTGTATGTGTGTATGTTGCAGTGTATAATATAGTATCTGTTTATACACTGTTAACTGTTTAAAAATGTAGAGTTTTTTAGCTTTAGAGGATAATTTTGGGGATTTGTTTCCCCCCCCAGCCCACCCCCTCAGCTTCCTGATCAGATACTGTTGAATCTACTGGTGATCTCATGTGGCTGCTATAACTTACTAAGGCTCTTTTCACACAGAAGTTAACACCACCATCTGCTTTGCTACCATGTAGGATCTTATGTAGGAGCTGCTCAGTTGCCTCTGGGAGTTGGGATCTTCTGGTCGTGTGTGTGCAGTAGTTTCTCTTTTAGGTTAGGCACAGACAGAATTATTCAATAACTGCTATTCCAGAGAATTCTGTAGCTAGTTGGCTTTTAGATTTGTAGCTACGCTGATGTATTTTTTGTGTAAACAAGTCCATATTTTAGAGTTTAATAGATGTGCCTTTTAAAACTGGACAGCTGATCAGAAGTATTAGACACTGTATGAGGCAGCTTAAAAGAAGTATGATGTACTAGAGATGTTTGATGTGATTGGAATGTAGCTGTCAGGGGAAGTTCAGACTGGACATTAGGAAAAGGTTCTTCACTGAGAGGTTGGTTGGTCGCTGGAACAGTCTCCCCGGGGAAGTGGTCACAGCACCAAGCCTGTTAGAGTTCAGGGAGTGTCTGCATGATGCTCTTAGTCGTATGGTTTAGTTTTAGGTAGTCCTGTGAGAGGCAGGGAGTTAGACTTGATGATCCTTATGTTTCCCTTCCACTTGAGATACTCTGTGATACTGTGATTTTTCAAAAACATTAATAAAGAAGAAAAATTTTGTCTTCTAGTAATTTTTCCCCCTCTTATAACCTCTTCTAAGACGATAGTCTCAGAGTAGGGCTATTTACTATTTTGCTTTCTATTAAGTCATTCCCCTTTGCTTAATTCTATTATTATTGTTTTTTTTAAAGTCAGTATGTCCTGCCACCTAATAAACCTATATTTGATGATGTTGACCCAGAATATGGACTGCATGACTACAATCTACATCTTGATATGCACGGCAGAAGCTGCACCTACCTGTGTGGAACATTCAAGAGCCTCTTCTGCAGAAAAGGTAGAGTTGACAGAACAGTAATGTCTGTTTTTAAAATGGTCCTTGCTGGTAGGTTTTGCCTCTTAAATTCAATATGTCTCTTTTAAGGGGAGCAACTGAAATGGATTTTTAAAGAGAAAACTATGTTTTTGTTCGTTGGGTGATTTCTTTATATCTGCATGGTTTGTTCTGTGGTGTTTTAAGATTGCTGTATATAAAGTCTGCCTGCTATTATATTGGCACAGTGTCAGGCCCGAGATTCTGCAGGCTATCAGGATGGTTTCATTTGGTTCAGTGCTGAGTTGTTAATGCAGTGGTGCAGCTTTTGGTTCAGATTGATGTTCCTTCCACTTGTATACTGTAAGGGAGCGTGAGTTTGTACTTATACATTTTGGAGACCTATTTCTGTAGAATTTTTCTCAAGTATACTTTAGGTGCATTGACAGATTAAATATTTAAAAATATTTGTAGAAGATATTGTGAAGTTTAATATATATCACTTTTATTTAGGTCAGCTTAAGGTTGCTTATTCTGACATCCTTTCATTGTGTGATGAACAATTTAAGTGATTGTTTTTAACTGAACTGCTTTTCTAAAGTTCTTAACATTTCTTTTAATGAGACTTAGCTATCCTTGTGGTTCATGTTCAGCTCAACTTAATAGTTCTGCTAGGGTTTTGCAAAATATATGGATGATCTCTCTTTTGCCTTAGCTTCAGCACAACCCTGCGTACAGCTACACACCTGTCTTTCTGTCAGCAGAGACAGATTAAAATATTAACCTTAAAATTAAACACTGTAAATTAGTTACTGCTTCCCACTTTTTTTCTGATAAGTACTAATGAGCCTCCTGTTGATTTCAGAAAATAGTGGTTTTGATGAAGAGAGGAGAAGGCACTGTTATCAGACTTCAGTGTTTTCGAAGTGTTAGAAAAAATTTCCCTGTGACTTTTTTTTTAATTTGGATTTGATGACTCGTGGAACTGTCATTTAGACTGCAGGCTTGTGCGTAATGTCTAGTTGTAGTCCTTTAAGTTTGAAATATACACGTTTTCAGATTCCCGAAAAGCTCCAAGCTGGAAACAGAGGAGTGCTTACAAGAGTAAAACTTCAGTGAAATTCTATCCCATGTAGCAACAGTAATCTCTCCTGAGTTGTTGTTCAATACAGGAGTCCTTGAAAAAATAATTCTTCTGTAAATTGACCAGAGCTTTGAGTTTTGGTTTTTTTTTGAGGTGAATGTCATGTTTTGTTTTCTAAAATGATAATTTTGTGCTCCTAGCAATACAGCTGTACAAGAGAGAGCATTATGTGCTATGCTTCTCTTTGTTGCTATTGCATTTTGGCTGCTTGGAAACTACTTCTGTTAAAGATTAAGCTGATATTTATGCAGATTGTAGCAAATGTCTAGGAGCTACAGTTGTGATGCCATCTCACTTTGAAAGTTAGAGAATCTGTTTTATGACCATGGCTGTTTTCTGAACTGTTTCGGTTTTGTGTCCTTTAGCTGTGTGACAGCCGCTAGATTCTGCTCTCACAGGAAATCAGCCAGCTGAAGCCATGGTTCTGCAGGCAATGAGCTCATTTGTCATCTAGTCCCTTCCATGTACTTGCACAGTAATTCCTTTTGGAAAATGCTTGATTTCCTCCATAATTTGTGTTCAGAAGTGATAGAGTGAGGCAGCTTATGGCTGTCTGTTGTCACGTATCTTCACAGTAATTTGTTGTTTGCTTTGCTCTTTCTGGTAAACATGGTGTTCCTGAATGTGGCCAACAGTGTAGGTTTGTCCAAGCTGGCTGTATTTCATGGTTTGCATTTTGTTTTTAGGCTCCATTCTAATGACACACTTTCTCCCATTCTCTGTGAGGGCTCTGAAGCATGGAGATTTCTGACATAGAAGTCTTGCTATTTCTTAGAATTCTCTGCCCAGTCCAGATTCATTTTAAATTATGGATGTGACATGCCAATGGCAGTTTCCACAACTTGAGCCACAGATCAGTTGTCAGCTGTTATACTGGGGGCTTACTTATCTATTTGTTTCCATTAAGAAGCTGCAGACATTCCTACGTTACCAGGGAGTGCCCATTTGTTATTCTGCAGAATAACTGATTTATTTGTTTACATTTAGTTTTATTTTTGTCTGTTTTTTGTTAGTGTTCATTAATGTTGTGCTTCATTTTGCTGCTCTATTTTCAATTCTTTCTGCAAAATTCTTAACATTAAATTTAAAAAGTTACATCACACTTCATTGAACCAAGTGGAGTATATGTGGCTTCAGATTTTGTTTTTTTTTTTCTGTTATTAATACTTGCACTGCAGTAACTAGCTGTTTTGCCACTCTGTTTTGGCTGATTTTTAGCATTTTGTGCTTCCTTCCATTTAAACAGAATTGGTAATATATTCTTGACAGAAACTGTAGGGTGAATATGCTAATACTTCCAAATTGAATTGAAAGTATTAGAAAACTTTTCTTGTGTTCAACAAACTGTGACAGACTCATAAAGCCAGGAATACTACATCTAGCTTTCTAATGAATGTTCTTGTATTTAGCTAGATTTTCAACTTTTTAAACATAAATTTGTAGCCATATGGTAGTCTTAAGTTTTGCCTGTTCAGTGTTACTCCTTGTTGATGTAAGTTGATGTGTTGTGCTGGCAAAATGTAATGGGGTATTTTTTGTGTGTTTAGAGAGCTTTGAAGATTTGTTTGTAAAATATCACATCATGTATTTGAAATGTTTTTGCTTGACCTTGAAGATTGCTTTGCAAGTTTAAATGACCATTTCGGCATGGTAAGACTAGTTGTTGCCACCAGAATTAGTGTTGAGCACAGCTTTCCCTGTGAAAATAACAATCAAATTACAACTTCCAGCAAAGGCTTGGTTAGCAAAACAAACTCGCTTGGCTTTTAGCTAAAATAAGTGCCTTTGAACTACTGGCCTATTAATTGCTTTCCCTGGAGGTATGTCTACATGATGTATGTTCTCTTACTGGTATTCTCTTTATTTGGAAATAATTGTTCCCTGTAACCTATACTGATTAAAGGGCTGCTTTGCTGCCATATGTGTCTTGCATAAACTCTGGATCGTAGATACTATAAGGGGACAATGAAACAAATTCTAGATGAGGCTGAAGAAAGCCCTGTCCAGTTGACTTCCTCTGCATTTCCCTTGGTATGTTTAACATGGCTTGCTCTGCCCTCTGATTTCCTTTTCCCATCTGACTAGGGTGAGGAAGGGCAGTTTTCAGTACTTAGCACTTCAGCATCTTGCTAGTTTCCAGGCATACTTTTTATTTTTTATGGATATGAGGACTGCAATGGAGCTTTTATATTAAAAAAAAAGAAGACAGGATTAACTAAACCATTAATAATTAGCCTTCAGATTCCTGACCTGTCACCTATATCCATTCTGGCTTAAAGTCAAGAAGTAACTGCAATAGGGGATTTATAACTTGCACCTTAGCTAGGTGACTCATCTAGCAGGGCAGCAGTTCATGTTATTAATGCCATGCAGTGGTAGTGATGTCCTGTGCTTCATTGGTTTATTAGCAGTATGCTTTTTCAATGTGTTTTTAGTCCATTAAAATTTTCCTGTGTTTTGAATGAGTGAGAGGAATAGCTGCTTCCATTCAAATCTGAATTGCAGATAACTGAATAGTCCTTTGGAATAAATGCTTGTTGATTGGTGTTGTTTAAAGTCTCCTTATGAAAGCTAAACTTTAAATGCAGGCTTTCGGTGTTCACTCAGTAAAGCTTGACTATCTAAAATATTTTTATCTTGAATGAGATCTTGTAATTGGATGTGATTTACCAAGGTTTGGAACTGAGCTGTTTCTGTAGGTATCAACTTAATAGCCTTTTTTGCACTTTGAGCTGGATCCTGAAAGTGAATTCTGCTTACGTTTTCCTCTCTTGAGTTTTCTGGGACTTCACTGCAAGAACAGTGGGTATCGCTGTGTGAAGTGATCTGTTTTCCTTCAGGCATACAAAATATTTCCTAGGCATAGCCATGTTGGTTTCACTGTATTCATGCTCCTATTCCAGACAGTGTCTGTACTGAAAAACCTGCTGCTTCTCTCCTCTGTAATGTCTTGGGCTGCTTCCTCCACACAGTAAGTGTTCTTTGGACTCCCTGCTTGCGAGTGATGTCTTTCCAGCCTTGGTTTGTGGCCAAGCATCTCTTGGGAGTTGCTTGGCCCCCCAGTACCAATTCAGAGAAGTTTCTCCCCCCTGCCGTAAACTGTGGTCTCTCTTTCTCTGTCACTTTGCCTCCAGCTGCCTGCCTTCACCAGCCACCAGGCAAAGGCTTTTGCTGCTCCTTCACACAGGCTTTAGCTTTTTAACTCAAAGCCAGCCTTTCTGATGTTGCTACTTCTGTCTTCAGCCTCATGCTGCTGCTTGGGCTTGATTGAAGGAGAACCACAGGCAAAGTACTTCTCTTTTTTCACTTTTGCCACTTGCGTCTTAAACCTCTACAAGCCACTTCAGTTATCATCTTGCAATCCACTGGATCCTGACAAGCAGTATTTTCCTGGGAATTCCTTCTCTCCCTTGCTATCTGCCTCCTGCAAGTGCTAGATACTTAATTCTGTTCCTTTTTTGTTTTTCTCTTTGAGGTCTCTAGTGCTTCCATTTTCATTCTTTTAAGAGAGTATCTCTTGTTCAAGGAAATTTGTTTAAGAGGTTTCCTACTATGAATTTTGCTTGTGTCACAATGTGATGCATTTTTTTTTTCTGTAGTCAGAGATTTTTTTTTTTTTTATGTTGTACTCCAAATTATAATTAAACTGTTGGACTCGCTGGTTAACTTTCCTCCTCTGGTAGCCAGGGAAAAAAGAAAATTGAAAAAAGTTGATCTCTTCTGAGGGGAGACGAAGACATACCAAAGAAATATGGTTATGTGTGTGTTAAAAATCACAAATAAATTATTAATAATTCTGTCAAAAAATGAAAGTGAGCCTTTGAAAAGCTATTTAAAAAAAATGAAAAAATGCATAATTAAAAAACTTAAATCAAGGCATGCTGCTTGTCAGTTTAAATGATGCAATATCCTTTCCCGGGAGGACTGATAGCTGTCCTTATACCCTGTTGTACAGGGTTATTTAAATTACCAGATAAAGCAGAGAGATTAAAAAAAAAAATGGTGGTGGTATCTCATTATTTATTTCATGTGTTATGTGTTGAGCTTTACTTTTGGGAAGTGGGCAGTGATGGAGGCTCTTGTGGCATGAAATTGAAATACTGAACATGGAATTTACTCCTTGCATCCTTGTGTAGGCATTTAGGTGCCATCCTTGCCATCCTTTAGGTGGCATTAAGATTTTTATACTCAAATATACCAAATCTTTTTTTTTAGCTGTTGCTTCTACTGTGGGTCACAGAATCAAAGCCCTGAACTATGACTTAAATTCTCTATAATGTGCTTGATACCTAGCCCTTTGTATATGTCAGGATTCCTTATTGGGGAGTGGGGGGGAAACTAAAAACATGGAGAGAAGCAGAGAGAACATTTACAGTGTACTTGGGCTTAGTTTGATTTGTACTAGTATAATGTTAAATATCCTTAATATTTTCAGGTGACATTGCAAATGGATATTTGAGGCTCTCAGTTGTAAGCTTGAAGGATAATACAAAGCACTTGCCTCTTATTGGGACGCTTGGCTTATCCTGGGAAACAGGTGTGTTTAAAGGCAATGTAAAGGTCAGTCAGAAATATTTTGTTTCTGGAAATGTTTATCTCAAAACAGAATTATGTTTATGCATCCTGAATATGCTGATTTTATAAGAATGTTTATATATGTGAAAGGTGTCTAACTAGAAAAAACTCAGTTCAAATATTGCAAAAATTATGTGAATTTTGAGGGGGGGGAAATTTTATCCTTTCTGTCTTACAGTCTAGATTGCCTGATAGACCCACTATGCATGTGTAATGACTCCAGTGCTTTCCATTCAGTAAAGATGCTGTGACTCAGCAGCACTGCTTGGAAATGCTGGACAAAAAAATGTGCTGCAGATGTGCTTTGGGGGGGGGAGTGTGTGTTGGCTTGGTTGGTTTTTTTTGGTTTTTTTTTTTTTTTTTTTAGGCAATAAGTCTTGAACCCCCGGGGAAATACTTTGCAGTTCTTTTGTAGCATGTATGTGCAATGAAAGTTAGAAACTGTTGGAGAGTGTTAAAATGCTGATGGACACAAGCAGAAACTACAGTCTGCATTCCTGCAGTCAGCACCTAGGTCATGGGTCAGCTGGATTAACTGCTTGTATTTTAAAGGAATTCTAACTGTTCTCTTGTATAAAATTCCTAAAAGAATTATTAAATAAATTTTTGGGAGTAGTTCTGTAGATTTTGCAATAGTGGTGAAGGCACATATTTTAAAATATACTTCAGCTGCAGGAATATGTCAGAAGTACTAAAAATTCTAGTAAATGTAACTTAAGCACTATTGAAAAAAGATCTGGTTCAACACGATTTCAATTTTGGCACGTACTTTGAAAAAAAGTAGAAATTAATAAACATGTCATTTCTGCTAATCCTGCATAAGTGTGGAATGGAATACTCTTAGCCTAGTATTTTGCATATAGATGTTTACTTGTTTATAGTTTATGGTGTCAGCCAGCTTTCCTGTGCAATGAGGAATGTAAAATTTATCTTAAAACTTAGTAATCTACTAGTATCTGTTAGGAACATCAACTTCAGTTGAGCTTGGATTACAGTTTCCATTCAGTCCTCCCTCTCTAACTGCTCACGGCAGTTTTTTTTTCTTCAGGTTCCTTGTTTGCATAGTGACAAGTTTGTTCACTTATATTTTTTCTCAGTTTGCACTAAACTTTTTTGAGCTAGATGTTTGTGTTCAAAAGAATCCCCTGTGTGTGCTAATAAAAATATGTTCACAATTAGGAGTTCAAGAAAACAGTTTTAAGGCAATTGTTTGCCATCTTTCTTTAATTGCCATGAATATTCAGCAAGGCTTTTGACACTGTCTTCTATAACATCCTCATAGAGAAGCTCAGGAAGTGTGGGCTGGATGAGTGGTCAGTGAGGTGGATTGAGAACTGGCTGAATGGCAGAGCTCAGAGGGTTGTCATCAGCGGCGCTGAGTCTAGTTGGAGGCTGGTAACTAGTGGTGTCCCCCAAGGGTCAGTACTGGGCCCAGTCTTGTTCAACTTCTTCATCAATGGCCTGGATGAAGAGTTAGAATGTACCCTCAGCAAGTTTGCTGATGACAC
>Ga0181612_103888_pt1 | contig 10139 bp, 8 predicted proteins | sample HoacroProtozoa21_FD_119630 | JGI IMG/M metagenome (GOLD analysis project Ga0181612, IMG submission 119630) | Hoatzin crop microbial communities from Cojedes, Venezuel. Combined Assembly of Gp0051906, Gp0051904, Gp0051908
TTGATTTATTCCAGTTTAAAAAAAAACATCTCAAGAACTATTTTCTGTAGTGACCATATTCTTTGCAACAAGGTCATATGAACTGCCAAATTAACAGCCTTTGTGTCAGGGCTGCATCTTCTGCCTTGCCTGCCCACTTAAGTTTGGCCAGACTGGCTTTTAAAAGCCTCCATCCGCACAGGCTTCATGGAGCCTTACTAAGTCTTAACGCCCAAACCGCCATTACAAATACTGATCAGGCATCTTGCAGCTTCCGCGCACCAGAATGGACGTGTCGCACCCACAGAGCTGAGCAAGGGCTACCAAGGGCCCGTGTAATGGCTGTCCTCCACTGGTCTGAATCAAGCGGGGGTAAAGCAACTCAACTAAAACCTGGGGCTGCTCTCTCAGTGTTTTCTACCACTGGCATCCAGACAGCATTGGGAAGGACATTACTGATTTCACAAGCAAAAGGACTAAGGCCAAAGCAAGGACAGGATCAGACTGGGAGACCAATGCATTGAGAATGGAGTTGGAAAACAAGAAAGAAGCTGGAAGGAGCACTAGGATTGCTGGGTTACAGAGACCAGATTTAGGAGTGGAAAGAAATTAAGGCTAGAATTAACAAGAGAAGCTGTCAGGGAGCTGAAGCTGAGTGAGAACAGCACTGAGATCAAATGAGAAAACAGGTGGGTAACACAGGAAACCACTATGGAGGGAAAACTGCAGTTAGGAGGAAAGAAGAAACGCAAAAGGGATGGAAGCCTCAGAAATGACACCACTATGTTAAAAGAAAGATACAAAGGCTGCAAATGTAAGCATCGAGAGCTAAGAATCCCCTTCAAATTAATTCAACACACATGAGCAAATTGTGACAATGCAGCTCTACATGCTTCTCTGTGGAAATTAAATTCTGCCCTCACCAGTGCAAAGAAGTGAGGCCTCCATCCGACTTTTCATCCTTCTTGTTCAGGTAGTGATCACTGCCTTGGAACTGATTGGTACAGATTTTACTCTTTTCTTGACAGTCTTTTTTATAGCATTCCTTGCAATATTCTGCATGATGTAAGGCAGTGACTAATTGCCTTCATTATGAAAGCAGTAACCAACCCACTTCACAGACGAGAAAATGGAGACAGCAATTCATCCAAGGCCACACAGTTTGCCAACACCAGAACCAGCAGACAAGCTTGAATGTCTTCCTCTCTAACCCAACGCTTATTCTTCCACCCTGTGCTTCGCTATTGCTAGCGATGCTAGTATCAGCCTCTCTCCTTGCCAGGGGCAGGGCTTCTGGGGACTTTGAGAAACCTTGAGCCTAAATTCCATCATATTCCACTTCCTTAGCATCACACAGGTCAGTGATTCACGATCCTTCTGGAGGAAGTCCTCAAGGATCTTTTGAAACAATCTCCTTTCTTCTCCTCATACTGGCTCCAGTCCCTTTCCAGCTTCCTCAGCTCCTCTCTTACAGCTTCTGTTGCTTACTCCTCACTTTTCAAATTCTGTAACTTCCCTCAGCTGTAGCAGTGCTGGAGCAAGGCCCAAGCTAATAAACCTATCAGAGCTTATCAGCTTGGTATTCACCCTGCACCTCATCCCTAAAGTTAGCACATCTCTTTACTGTATTCACTTACTTGTTGGGAACTGTCACACAGGAGAACGATAGCAATGACACCAGAGAATTCAAAGCTTTTGTGCAGTATTCTTCCTTATCCAGAAAAGCCATCCTTACTTTTCCTGACCCCCTCACCCCCACTTTGCTCTCTAACACATTCTGACTTTGCACAAGAAAAATTGAGACTGATCAATATGCTGACTCCAGAATTCTGATATAAAAAATGCTGAAGTTTGTTACACCACTATCAAAATGTAACGTATAGAGCCATATCCTTACCTATTGTGTCAGTCTACTGCAGATGCAGAAAGATTAAATACACTTTCTTCTTTTTTTGTACAGGAATCACTTGCTCAACTGGATACTACCACAATCACCAGTTAATAAAGCAGCCGTACTTTCCTGCAAGGCAAGCCCCCTTTCCACGGCAGGCATTCCCACAAACGCTGTCTGACACAAGCACTGACACGCAAGCAGAAATCCCATCTTCCACCGGGTCCTATTTCAGGTTTAACAAATTAGTCTGAAGGTGACAGCCCACTATAAGCTCACATATAAACACAAGAAATCTGTTTTTAACTTTAACGAGCGTACACCAGGATTTCCTTCCTGTAATAAGGACAAGGGAGGGAAAGCAGAGCTATCGAAACAACACAAGGAATCTCCTCCTGCTGTTTATCCAAAGCATAAACAACGGAGTTGCCTTCCATGGAAGGTGGTGTAAACCTTGGTCTTAACCTCATTATGTTATCACCATGCCGTGACATTGACCAGGCCTGTGCCATTTGCAACTGCCAGTAAAGTGACAGAAGCATTTTCCACTCAGCTTCCTATCTTCCTCAGTCTATAGTTTTATTCCTAAATGTACGCTATCTCTGTTCTAATGCATAATTGCAGGGATAACAAGCAGAAAGCCTCCATATCAGTTACAGCCCCTCACGCAGGCTAACTTTAATTCTCCTCAAACTAGCTCCAATTTTCCCGACCGCATGAAGAGAATAGATAACTATTCTTGGCGCAGGGTCACACATGAGCTTTCTTTATTTGTAAGTTTAAGCAAAGTCTCCGCAGTGTTCATAATGCAAAAAAAAAATTTTGCACCCAATACAACTCCCCTCTATTTGCACGAGTTCAATAGTTCTCCTGTGAACACACTGCAGAAGTAAAACAAAAACTGCTGAAGCCAATTTCAAACATTTGTTATTTCTAGATTATATGGTTCTGGAATTTTTCTTAAAGCCAGTGACACACACACTGCAGTGACCATAAAAATACAAAATCTGGGGTTTACTATACATGTGCATTTGAAAAACGGCAGTGCTTCACAGTCCCAGTTACCATCCCTAGACTTAATAGAGGATTTATAGGAATTATTATTATACAAAGCCAGACTGCAGAGAACCAGTCAGAACATCTGCGTGGTATTGGGCCTAACTTGCAATACATAACAGCTCATCACAATTCCTCGTTAACACAAAAGGGAAGGAATTATTTATCCGACTCTTCTTTAGGTAGTTCCAATGCTCATAGTAATTACTGTGGCATCATACCAAATAGGTCTCACACCTAAAGACAAGGCTTATTAACATACAGATATGACTACAGGTTACTGGTTTTGTGCAGGCAAAGGAGGCACGTGTTCCCCCCAGACTTCTGTGGAAAGGTTACAGCAAGAAGTATGCCCTGCTTGACCAACGGCTGATCACATCTGAAAATCATACAGAACATTTCTTTATCAAAACATCAATGAGCTATCATTTTTCTACCCTTACAGAGAGAAGGAAAGAAGACACTCACACAATTCAGAATTCCTTTCTCTTCTCTCACCACTGTCTACTCCATTAGCTTGTTAAGAACAAATGATTGAATTTTTACCTCAGCCCTCAAAGAAAACATTGTTCGAAAAATTATGAGACCTTAGAGTAGGAATACTCGGACCTGATGGGAAAAGAAGCAGTTTATTGGGGGGAAAAAAAAAAAGAAAAAATGTTGTTGTGTCACTTTCAGACGTTGTAAAAGAGTTACTATCCATCTTTTCTGTAGATGGTTTCTTCATGTCTCAGGCAGTCAGGGATGGCTCAGGAAACCAGGGATGTGGGAGTTTCTGTGGTAGCCTTACTCCTTAAAACAACGTAAATTGCTATACTGAAATGAATCAAGCACTCTTAACATAGGTGAAAATTTCTTCTGGGCATCTAGGAAGACTCTATATACATTTGGTCAGACACACTTTTGCACAGTACACACATGTGCATGCTATTAACCTACTTGCACACATCACAGACATGTATTCCTTTCCTGTTTCAGATTATAGCCCTTGGAGATCTAGGCTTCACGACTACAAAATAAATCTGATTGCAAAATACATACTCATAGGTAGAAAAGAAACATTTTTAAAAAATCAAATCAGTACACGAGCTTTTACAGGAACGTATTATTAACCCCAGCTTCCTTCTGGGCATTTCCATGTACCATCTGGCTCAGAGTACGGTCCCACTCTTCTGCAGTTCCTGCCATCTGGAATAACTTTCCTGTAACTCCGAGTTTCATCTATTCCTTCATCCCATTCCAAAACACAAGTGACACATTTTTTCACCTTTCTCTCACCTATTTGCCTCCAATTCCCCTCCCTATTTCTCAGTACACTTTACCCCCTGATCACAAGGTACAACTCTATGCAATTCTGCGAAGTTTTGGAATGTAGCATATGATATATACTCAAAACATATATGATATATAGCATATGACATATACTCACAACATATATTATACATACTCAAAATTTTGCTTCTCAACAGCACTATATACATGCCAAAATATATGCATATCACCCTGATAAAACAACAACAAAATCTGAAACCCAGAAAACCCAACCACAAAGAGGGACTCACAGGGCATCACAGGACCCAAGGCTACTGAGCAGCGGGAGCCCCAGGGTTTGATCTATAGTGTAGAACAGTGTCTTAATTCCACTAGTATCCTATGAGGGGCTTGCACTAAGTATCCTGTTTTCCATTTTTAATTGCTTTTTCCATTAAGACTCAAAGAACAAAGTGTAGTCAAGCAGCCTCCCCATTTTACTTTCTTCTCCTCTTGCTTCTGTAAAACAGCCATTTAGATAAATTAACAATGCCTCCTCATCCCCAAGACTGTAACATTTCTAAACTTGAGACGATAATGCTTGCTTGGCTCAGGTTTTTTTAAGTCCTACTCACAAATAACATGAGTGTTTTGGTAAGATTGACCAAATGATGCAAAAGATGTCCTGAGAAACAGATGTAGAAATTCAGCTCACAAGGTGCATATATTTTCTGATAGTAGAACAGCTTCAATACACCTCATTCAGTTATGAACATACTCCCAACCCAGTATCAGCCAGCAGTCTCCTCATTGAAATAAGCAAATACCCACACCCAAGCAAATTCGAGACAAACTGAGTCCTCTAACCTTTGAGACTGCTTCATTTTCCCCTTTTGACCTTGCAAGTCAGAATGCTCAATAAACAACACACCATCTTTTACAGCCGGAGGGCTAACTGAATCTGCCTTTTTTTAATAAAAGAGGCTCAATCTTGAAAGGTGCCACACTGAAGTGTTTTAACACACAGACCACAATCCATCATTGTTAGACACCAAGTCAAGCCAACAAAGAGACAGCAGCAAAAGAGAATCAAGACAAACTCATATTCTGTAAATATAGAGAAGAGTTACAAGTTAGCAATCACTTTTCTCCTCCTGCTCCTATTTTTAAAATTCTTTAAGGAGTTACAGTGGAAAAGCACTACACTACAATTTTTTGTTCATTTTGCGGTTTTTTTTTGTCTGGTGGAGTTTGTTTTGTTTTTTTGGGGGGTTGGGAAGTTTTTTGTTTTTCTATACACAGAAGTACTCATCCAGCAAAGTCCTGAAGTTCGCAATTTGTTTTATGTAACTTCAAGATATATTTAATCAAATGACAGACATCCAAGAACAGCACAGATCATTTTAATTACAACGTCTGTCAGCCATCTCAATTATCCCTACTTTGGAAATACTGCTTTTGTTTTCCTCCTCTGTTGCTATAAAATGTCTTACGTCTCAATAAATTTTAATCAGGAAATAGCATCCCAACTCTTAAACTCTGGGAGCAAGTTTCCATCCTGATCCAACCAGACAAGCAGGAGATTTGTTCACATATTTGAGAGGAAGAAAAATGTTTTCTGCTAATTCAGTGAAACGCGTTCCAGAGCTGTTCTATGTTGTGGTCTTACTGAACAGAATTCTTTGCTATAACTTCATGCTAAGCCAAAAGTAAACACTCTCGCCTTTTTATATGAAGGGCTCTACCCCAAAGTATAAACACAAGCATCAGTGGTGACAGAGGAAAAGTTATATTCCCCCAACCAGGGGGGTACAGGACCAAACACCAAACCAAAACAAAAAATAAAACCACCCCACAAACATCATTCAAGCAAACACGTGCCAGCAAAATGCAAACATCAGGGTGCTTCCTAGAAAATCGGGCATCAAGCTGCGCTCTCATCTGTCACCCAAGAGGACAGTATTAATTTCACAATGGCATTTTGCAACACAAAACCCACCATGTAATCCACAATTAACAGATTTCTTCCATAAATACCTGCAGTTTAAAAATTACCAAGCACTTTCGCAGCATGCGGAAATTTGTCAACCAAAACATCACATACAGCACCCGCGCAATTTTCAGAACATTCTTTTCTAAAGCCTCCTCAACCAAAACAGGTGCTGACATGAATAGAGGAGACATAGCATTCAAAAACGACTTTTACTTTATAATGTTCTCATCTTTAGTGGATATATTTATGTTCCTTAGCTTCAACAGTCTCTCTGGTCACTTTAAAAAAGGACTTTCAAAATAGTAAGACTAAACACCATCAAGAACTTACCAGATTGGAATTGGTGGCATTGGAATCATCTTCTGGAAAGGGGATATAGATAGCTAAGGCCACACAATTGGCAAAAATAGTCAGTAAAATTATTATTTCAAATGGTCTGAGGAATGGAGTTAAGGAAATTGTTCCAAAATGTGCACACATAAATAAAAAAAGATTTATAATAATACTGTTTAAAGAAAACGTTCCAAGCCCCTTATATTCTGAAAAGAAACATATGCCTTTTTAAGTGCTTTTAGGAGATCCCAGCCAAGAATCTCCCTAATATGTCAAAAGCAGTGTAGGCCTGTCGCGTGCCAGAGTAAACATAGATTTCTTATAAGTTTTTTCTTCTTTTATTTCTTTAGATTGCATTTTTCCCTATTTTCCTTCAATTGTAGCTGTACTATTTTTAATAACAGAATCCTGTTCTAGAAGGACTGTCATCTTTCCTGTTACAATTAGTTTCTCTCGGTCTTTTCTAATCTGCATTTACAAATAATTTTAACAAAAGTTTCGGGGTTTTTGTTGTTGTATTTTTCCCCCTTCCTCAATCTCTCTCATATCAGAAAGTTAAATGCAAGAGCCTAAGAAACACATGCATACTTTCAGTTAGGAGACATTTAAAAGATGCAGTCTGTTAAGGCAAAAAAAGCAGCGGCTTTGTCCCAAATGTGCTTATATACCCCACATTGCCATGTATTTTTGTTTTGTTTCAAAATTATTTGAGGAGTATTTTTCTAATACTTGCACTTCATTTGGCATCACGTGGAAAGCAAATGTGCCTGCACAGTATATTAGGGACACCATGAAGCTAAGAGTTCCTTAGGACACAAACTAACACCATGTGGGGCATTTCAACCTGGCATCAACTTTGTTGGGGGGGGTGGGGGAGGAAATCCAACATTTGGGAAATTCAACAAACAAATCCTGCACAACCTTGTTGCCCCACTGACTGTCCATTGGAATCAGAGGGCATTTTGCTACTGATCAATTTGCTGGCACTGTACTTCACCTACTTCAGTGGACTCCTTAATTGCTGTGAAGTGTCTCCAAATTCAGACTAGAGACCAGGTTTACAGCCTGTCTGCATTTACTTGCCTGCAAGAACATCCTGGACGCTAGCTCTGGCATAACTCACCAGTACTCTGGAGGGGAATGAAGAGCAGGACAAGCAGGAAGAACGCCAAGTATCACCTGTGCCACAGAGTGCATTGGAGCATGAATTTATCTACCATGGGACTGGCTTTGCAGCATTGCTAAATGTCAATGCAGCATGGATAATTTTTGTCAGCAGACCACTGTTCTCTGCAGGTTTTAGCAGGAAAGAACTGGAGATAAGATGTGCAGCAGCCCGAACTGCAAGATATGCACAAATTCCAGGCATCTGTATGCTCAGATACATTCTACATTTCACATATGGAAAAGACAAAGGGTTCCAAACTCACCAGACTACCATACTTAAACCTATGAATAATAGAGATATATGCTAATACGGAGAAAGAACAGAAGATCAGGGTAGGTAAATTACATGTGGAATCAACGGGACTTCTCAGGTACTTCAGGCTGTGTCCGTAGTGTTTACTGCATAAAGACCTCAATTTCCATAGGCTTTCCTTTTCTTAATCACTTTTTTCCTAGACTTTTTGTTTTTGACGGGGTTATTATCTATTAACTTATCACTGCTTATGCTTTTTTTAAAACTTCTATTCTCTTTTTACATGGTAAAAATAAAATGGCATAAAATCTACGAATGCATTGCACACATAACAAAATTAAATACACCGCTAGATCTTTGCAAAATAAGGTTATTACTTCATTTCACTTTTTCTTATATGCAATTGCACCTTCAGGCTCTTAACGCTGCATTGCTCCGGTAAGAAACACCACAGAAGTACCATTTGATATTTGTTTAATATCTGCTATGCTTAGACTTCAGTGGTTCAGCAAATTAAGCTAAGCTTTTCTCAGTAGTTTTTAGCAATTAGGAAAATCAGAGTACAGAATAAAATTAAATCTTATCACAACCCTTTGATATTGTTACTTGTCATTGAAGCGTTTCATGTTTATAAACATCAGATGTCCAATGAGAGGTTCTGATGAAAAAAATACTTCCATCAGCTCACCTAAAACCAAACAAAACCAAAAAATGCAAGCATCAGCATCTTTGGATTGCTTTAATCACATTGTTTGGTCCTCTCTTGATCTCAGCAGTGCTGTATCCTGTTTTACAATGCAACATTCCCAACATTCATTGCTGCTCTTATTCATTTATCAAATGTCACTCCGTGCTCTTTCTTTAAAGACATGTGGTTACTGGGGTCCTGGCAAGTAAACCAATACTCAGCTTCATCCTGTTAGTCATCAGCCATCATCTTATGCCTAAAGTATCAGAGCTATGCCAGAAGGGATAAAAAGCAGCAAACAATCAGGGAGATTAAAAACTACCATGCGAAGAAGAAAGGAATAGGTAGGTAGTTGAAGGACATCTAAGAATTGACAGAAGGGTTTTTAACAAGCTCTTAATCTGAAAAATATGTCCACGTCAGCGAGACCTAGTGTACTCATATTCTGTTTTCATCTGTCTAACATCCCACCAGACCCCGAAAGGAACAATATTATCACATTGTTTTAAATGCCACCATTCTTTTTTTTATCATACTGCCTTCCCTTGAATGTGCTTACCTATCCCTAACAACATGATTTTTCTTTGGTATTTACTGAAGAACCCCATTAGCTTGTGATTTACTGACTATTACTGTTCAGGGTTAGTCTTGGTTTCTCTTTGCAGAGGTGAGGGAGATCTATTTTATTTCAATTTGGGTTTCACACCAAATTCTCAAATTCCAGCTTGTACTGATCAGACTTGGGTGACTAAAAAGGCTTTGCTCCTTCCACATGATGAAGCCAATGGGCAAACTCTCACTGACTTTCCAAGGAAGCAGCACTGACCCTTACATTCTGTGGTTCTGTGTCCGTGGGTATGATCTGTCATCTGTGACACAGTCTGTCTCTTGTTCAGACCACTAGATCTGGCCCCGTACTGCATTTGTACATGTTTCAGGACTACTTTAACTGTCTTGCTTTTTCCCTGCTTCCAGATAACCAGTATCTCTTACCACACATTAGTGAGCCTTATTAGTTTAAGTGGAATTCCAATATAATTAACAGACCTTGGCCCTTTCAAGGTCTTATCACATACATTTGGTTTTTCTCTCCTCCCTGTGCCCCATTCTTTTCTCCATACTCTTAAAAGTATGTCACCACACGTTTCACAAACAAGTGTACGATTCCAAGTATCACCTCTAAGTGCCCCCAAAAAACAGAAGGGAAAGCCAGCAGCTGCTATCAATCCCACAGAGTTAGTTCAACTCTGGCCTAAGATATCTTGCATATCTCACATCGATCTCAGCCTGGGCCACTTCTTTTGAAAAGAGCAGAATTCAACCCCTAACCTTTATAATTTAAATCTCTAGTGGTTTCTTACATAATGGTATAGTTAAGGCTTCGGTACTCAACTTCCCCCCCCCCCCCCCCCCCCAAAAACCCCCCCCCCGAAAACAAAAAAAAACCACCACTTTTTTTTTCCCTCCCTCTGGTTCTTTTCATATTAAGTACTTTTTTTTCTTATACTTATAATTACACATAGACCAA
>Ga0181612_116143_pt1 | contig 10139 bp, 6 predicted proteins | sample HoacroProtozoa21_FD_119630 | JGI IMG/M metagenome (GOLD analysis project Ga0181612, IMG submission 119630) | Hoatzin crop microbial communities from Cojedes, Venezuel. Combined Assembly of Gp0051906, Gp0051904, Gp0051908
CCCTGTCCTGGCCAAACCCAGGACAGGTCTTGAATGTGTGCAACAATTCATTGAAGAATTAATGGTGGGATAGCTGCAGCCACAATATAATCAAACTTAAAATTATAGTGGGGGAGAGCAAGCTAAACAAATTCAGTACACAGATTTTCAGTTTAAGAACAGGGAACTACATAAAAATGAGGCATATTCTCAAAAAAACCTTCAAAACCTTGTAAGAAGAAGTCTCGAAAGCAAGCAAGAAACCGAAAAGCGCCCTAAAGGCTGTTAAAAGTTGCTGTGTTAGAAGCCTAGGTAAAAATTGTGCCACAACTCAAAACAAAGCAGTCAAAAAATCCCCTGCATGGCTCAATGTGAAAATGATGTAGGAAGGCTTTTAAGAAATAGAAAGGTTGATCAAATGAGAACAAGAAAGCCCATAAAAATGGCAGGTCAATTTCAAACAAGAAATTAAGAAATCTAAAAAGAATTTGAAGAGAGCCTTGCAAAGAATGCTGAAGCTGATGGTAGAGAATTCTGTGAATACACCGAAAGCAGGAAGCCAGCTGAGGATTAGTGAGACCACACAATGGCCAAGGTGTAGAAAGGGCTGCGGCAGAGGAAGGAAGCTCAATGAACTCTTTGAGTTGTTTTTTACACATGGATAAACTTGGCCTGTTGAGAAGGAGTCAGGTTGACTTCTGTAATGGGAAATCCTGCACATACAAATACAGACAAAGGGGATGCATTGGACATAATATTTTTGGATTTTCAAAATGCCTTTGCTAGGTTCCAAAGAATAGAATAGAATAGGAATAGAATAGAATAGAATAGAATAGAATAGAATAGAATAGAATAGAATAGAATAGTTCCAGTTGGAAAGGGACTTACATCATCTAGTCCAGCTGTCTAAGGCTATTAAAGAAAGTAAATCGCAGTAAAACTGGAGCAAAGGTCCTTGTATGGACTAAAAACTAGACAAAGCATGGGAAGGAAGGAGTAAGGATTAATGGGCATTTCTCAGGATGGAGAAGAGTCAGCAGTAAGGTCCTCCAGGAATTGGTCCTGCAATCAGTTTCATTCAGTATCTTCATCAAAGAGCTGGAGAAGGAAATGAACAATGAAATCTTCAGGTTTGAGGGTGATATTAACTGATTTTTCATCACAGGTTTTAGTGTAGATAAATGTGATCTAATGAAAAATAATCTAATCCCTACCTACATGATGTTGAACACCGAACTAGGATGCTGAACTCCTGAATTGAGGAAAGAGATCTTAGAGTCATTTCTGTCACTTCTCTGAAATCATGAGCTCAGGGTGCTGTGGCAGCAAAAAAACCAACCCAACCCAAATCAATAAAAACCAAGGAAAGTACTGAGTACAAAAGAGAGCTGACATTTTGTCACCGTACAAAGCTGTGATGCACCCATGTATTCAACACTGTGTGCAGTTCTGGTCCACATCTCAAGAAGGGGGCAGTGGGATTAAAGAAGATACAGAGACAGTCAGCCAAAATGCTTGTGAGGATGGTGCAACAGCCTTGTGAGGAGAGACTAAAAAAGCTGATATTCTTCAGTTTGGAGAGAAGGGTGAGGGGAGCTGTGATGAAGCTTCACAAAATCACAGATGTGATGGATTAGCTAAATCTCACTAGTATCAGAAAGCTCAGAAAAGGAATTAGGTGATTTAGTGGACAGAATGTTAGAATGACTACACGGGGAGGTAATCTCTGAAATCTCTGCAACAGCAGATGCTGGAGCAGTACAAGGGGAATGCATTGCCGGTAGTTGCCAAATTCACATGCTCTCCCTAAACAGCTTTTCCTTTGGCTGTTACCCTCATTGGCTTCTTCGTTATGGGTCAGGCATTAGCAAAACCCACACAAAACTTCTTGTGGAGAAAGATCTAAGAGAAAAGTAAATAAAGGAGAAAATCAAAACTGTTTGAAGATGCACGAACAACTCATGGTGCAACAGCTAAAAAAAAAAGGGAAGGTATATGAGGGTCAGAGTAGCAATAATATATAGATAGGGAAGTGGAGGGGAACACAGAGGAAAGCACCCAGGTGTGCCTGCTGCCTCCTGTAGATCTCCAGGGATAAAAAAATGGGAAAACAGTTGCCAGAACACCCCCCCTCCCCATTCTTCTTCCTGCTGTCAGAGACACAATACCAGGCTTGATGGATCATTTGTCTTACCCCAGAGGATGTTTCTTATGTTTGAATGCTCTTTTATTGGAGGCATTCTTGGCCATCCTAGGATTCAAGAGAAAGAGTTGCGACAGTTTCTACAGAGACTTACGATATAATTTGTTTCTGTATTAAAAAAACTTTAAAGCACGGTCTCAGTTTCCAACTGTAAGAAAAGTATAGGATATTGGATAGAAGACAAGTAATACATGGGAGAAACTGCTGAGGGAAATATTTAGGATAGATATAAGAATAAAGATGTATCTAAAATAAATCAGAGCTTTTTAATCCTTTTTGATTTCCAGTGTAGGTGTGTGGCAAATTTAACCTACATAGAATAAATTTGCTTCTTTGCATTTCCTTTTGCAGATCCCTAAGTTCTCTCCGAGTTTGGCAGACCACAGCTTGATAACCACTACAGAAAAGAGATCATCTTGGAAGTTATCTATTTCTAGATTCCTTCTGCAAAGTAAGAGCAAATCTGCATGGAGACTGGGCAGATTATAATACCAATGATTACGCTGTAGCAATATTTCTTTTGTAGAGCTGAGTAATTGTACAATGCATAGCTGACTTTGGGGCTTAAGTTTTTAGGCAGATGCTCATCTGTGTAGAAAAGCAGAGGTAAGGCTCCAAATATTAAATATGATCTCCCCCCATTGTGCATCTCTTCATCTCAGACTTGCAAAACACTGGGTTGTCATCATTTGTGAAAGTGGGTCACAAACCAAAACAAAATTGTAGACGGTGAGGCTTACATGTCAGGAAGTAGTTTTGTACTTTTTGTTTCTCCAGGGCCTAATAAGGATAACTGTGCTTATCCTTCTTTGTGATTCTGTGCTGCTGTCCTGAAATAATGAATGCATCTGTTTCCCTTTCTCTGATACCAATCAGATGCCACATTGTGAAACAGATCTTCAGCTACAATAAATCAACATAGGTCCATTAAGGACAATTTTATTTACAGGGAGTGAGAATTTGGTGCTGTATTTTTTACGTGAGAAACAGATGAACTTGATCAAAAGAAAAAAGAAAAAACAACCCTGTATCTTTTGCTATCTAACAATTATGCAAATATTTCTGGTAAAATAATAGAAGATTGCTGGAGAGCATTTGGCAAAGAGAAGAATTAGATAATAATTTGACTCTAAAGCTAAATTATATGAAGACATTCCACACATTATTTTACATCACCCACTTTCCCCTGACTAGAGCCTGTAGGCCTGATTGTAACAGTACTAACCTATAGTCCCATCATGTATCCATCCTGTTAAAAGAGAAAGAAAGAGAGATGCAGTTAGGCTATTGCTTCATCTTCATACCACTGCTGTATCACTTTATAATTTTGAAACTAAAACCTTTTAAGAAAAACAATACCACACTGCTTAGAATAAAGCTTTCCAAAACGTCATGATGCCCGTCTCCATCACTCCTTCTGTAGTCATTTTTGGCACTGCAAAACTTTATGATGGTAATGTAGTAAAACATTATAACTTCTTTGTAGAAGTGTTAGTCTTGCCACCAAGATAAGCTGGTAAAATCAGGTCCAGTGGGCCCATTTGCTTCTATTATTCAGTGAAAAGCATATGTGTGTGTGCACGTGCATATGTGTGTACGCCTATAACTGATACAGTAAAACTTTTGAATACTGAAGTGAACATTGTAAATTGGGGGGGCAATTCTCCCTCTTTTTCCTTCTATCCTTGCCACTCCAACTCTTCTCTTAGCTTTTTTGTTTCTTTTCTTTCCACTGTTTTTATTTTAATTCTCTGTGCTTATTTTTCTCTTTCTTTCTCCATATCTTTTACCCCTTAATATTCCAGTTGTTCGGTGCTATTTTGAAAATGGCCAATATACTCACTATTACATCTCAAATCAATTTCATTTGGGATCCAACTAGGATCACCACTGAATCTGAACACTCCCTTGCCTTATGATAGCTAAGAAATACAGCATAACTCTGCATGACTAAAGGTACTGTAATCTGGACCTTTGTGTTTAAACAATTATTTTTTAGATTAATTCATTTATGATTTGAATTGTAATTTGTGTGAGAAATTTTACGGATAGAAAATGGGTAAAACATGAAGGATGACTGCTTCAGAGGTCTAATTGTTCACAGCCCTCACCTTTGTTTCATACATCAGCATGTCCCTTTTGTAATTACATATGTGAAATTCCTTTGAAATAACATGGGCCAGGGAGTATATCCCTGAACTGCCTGCCCAGATACACATCCTGGTGAGTGAGATAACCTGGAACTTCTGGAATCCAGAGGTTTTTTGGATGTGCTACTGACTAGACTGCTACTATTTAGCTTCCTGAACCCTTTTTCAGAGTACATATTCTTTGATTTGACTCACACCAAAAAGCACCTTGGTTTCGCTTTGGTTTGAATGCAATTCATTGGCCTGAGGCAGGCTGACACACAGGGTTGGAACAGAACCCGCCAGTCTGTGCCTCTTGAGCTGCACGTGGCTCTAACAGTTGAAGTACAACTCCTGTCCTGGCTGGCACGGGGGCTGTGGCACAATCCCTACTCTCAGAAGCAGTGAGTCAGCGAGAGCCTCTGAGGCCAATATTAGTGGATTTCCCTGGCCTCTGCATGTGCCTCTAGCTGAGCCCCATTCCTTGGGCGAACTCTGCAATGCCGTGTCATCACCCACCTCTCTGAACTGCTCCAGAACAGGATAAGCATCTTGAGACTTTCAACACAGTGAGGTTTTTCATGAGGCATTTGGAGGGCTGAGGAGATCAAACACTCTGGGAAAAGACTGTGAAATAGTCTGATAGTTTATGTTTTAAAGTTACATCTTTTCCTCAACCACAGTAAATTTTTTCCAAGCCATATGATTCTCAAATTACCAATACAAATGGGAATACAATTAATAGTGGTGCCATATCTTTATAGGGAGCATCACATTTTTGTGCCAGGAAGGCGAACCTTTTATTCTATTAAACAGAGCGAAAGTCTTCTCCTGGGCCTCATCTTCTCTGTATGGTGCTGTCTTTTCAGGAATACATCTTCATCAGAGTGCTTTGTCCCAGTGATGTATTACACTAATACATCTATTGCTTTAATGATATATTAGTGTAATACCTTATCAGAGTGATGTATACCAATGATCTATTACTCAAAAGGTGGTGCCATTCAGGAATGAAAGAATTCATGGACATCTTCAGTATAATTATACAGATAAAAGCCATCACATACTATACTGAAAACTGCTTTCATGAAACCAAGAAAACCAGTATTATGCTAACTTGTTCAGTACCATTTTCTAGTGCCATTGCACTAGATTTGTAATGCTGAGGTTGTTACATCTCTTTTAAACCTTTTAAATATACTAAGAGCAACTACCATTAACCTTGGGTCACTGTGAAGCAGACTGTGTCCAGTTACATTATTTTTGCTACATAGTACAGTACTTACTTACCCGTAACCATATGAAACCAAGTAACATTAACCTCCAGATAGTCTGAAGAGCATATCATATCTTATTATAATAATCTGGGCTCTATCCTTTTCTTGACTTTAATTATTGTCCATTCTCAAACATTTTTGATTATGTGACAGTTGAACTTAACCTGTCATTAACTGTAGGCCTCTTTAATCTCAACCTTCATTTTCTTTACCATTACATTTTTTTTACTACTTTAGCCACTGAAAAAACAGATGAAGTCAGTCTGATTTACATTGTTTTGTGTAGTATGTTAATTAAACTTTTCAAAACACCATACAGAGACTGTGGCAAAAAAACAAGTTCTACTTTACTTTCTCTATATTTTTTAAACTTGCACTGTAAAGAAGGGTAAAAAGTATAAACCAATGATACAAAAAACTCAGAGCTTTTTTCCTTCTGCCTTAACTTCCTCACTAATTGGGTCCAAGCTAAAGAGAAGGAAAATCAGAACCACATTTCGGCTTGTGGTTATTTAACTGAGTATAAAGTATTGATTAGCTTATTTACGTTTCCTCTAAATGCACTTTACACCGAAGCATGAAGAGTGTTGCTTAGTAAAATGCTAAGAACTTCTTTCAGTTCATCAGAGCGGGGGAAGGTGTGTAGGTACCTCTAGAATTTATGTCAAATAATCCAACTCAAAACAATTAGTAACTTACATACTGACATGAATGAGGGAGAAAATGACAGGCAATGTATTTATAGTATGTAAATACTGGATTTTTTTCCTCTTTACTTTCTTTTCTGTTATGTTTTTCTTCATTGCTAGTGACAGATATAATTTTAATCTGCAGAGAGGGTTGGTAAAGCAACTTTCAGCAATGTAATTAGTCAGGTGGTAAACTGAATTCACAGAAGCTGTAAATGGAGATACAGTAGGATGGATACAGAACATCCTACTCTTTACATTCCTCCTCCTCCAAGGTCACTTAGCTGACCTGTGACCTTCCAGTTTGGAAACTGCTGACCCAGATCTTTCTCCTGCCCCATGGGGGATGCAGGAGCAGAAGCTGTCTTTGTAAGAGTCTGATGCAAGAAGTAAACTACTCTCATCAGTAGAGCAAGACTGAGTAGGCTAGCTTGTGTGTTATGGAACTGCTAAAGCAGAAGGTGGCGTAACAGGTTACAGCAGTGGGTGAGGTCTGTGCAGATGAGGCAGCAAGACACAGATCAGTGCAGAACTTCTGGGGCAGCAAGTGGCACTGCCACTGGCCGGGCCCTTTCTGTCAGAAGGCTTATCACAGCCAAACTAAGCCTTGGCTTGTAAAGCATCAGGATCTGAGAGGAGGTTGTTATAGCTGAGTGTCCCAGTCATCATCCTGTGAAACACCTTTGTTGTTTTTTGTTTTTTTTTCCTTTTTATACTATAATCTCATCTATAATCTGGGAGTTCATGGGTAAGGCTATGCTACCTGACCTCTGGCAGAGGTGGAAGCAGCCTGCTTGTACAGAAATGCAGAAAGTATGGCTCCAGTGAGAAGAGGGTCCCTCACCAAGAAAGAGTGACAGATGTATTCTGAGCAAGAAACCTGCAAGTGACCTAATTGCATCTTTGGGGGTGTGGAGGGGGAAAGGCATCCTCTTTATCTGGCCTGAGAAACCCTAAAACTGAGTCGGACTGACCTCCAGGGACAGGCTAGAAATCAATATTTTACCTGAAAGTATAATTGCTCAAGCCACTATACTAGGATATTTGCAGCCTTTCCTGCTCTTCTTATCTGAGGAAACTGTTTGTTTCACTGAGTGTTTACTAGGATTCATCAGTCCTGAAGATCTGCTAGATCTGGCAGCTGAAGTTTCTGTAGGGTTGGCCTTCTAGTTGTGGTGTGTCTAGTATGTTCCTCGTAGCAGTCTGATCTATGACAGAAGCCTTTCAAAGCATTATTAACAAACATGGTAACTGTTAATTCTGAAAAACTGCAGGTGAGCAAATAAACCTTTGTATAACTTGCCTTGTGTGCTGAGAAATTGGAAGGGACAGATTTGGTATGGGAAGAGAGACTAGCAGGTGGGCTTCTGATACTGTTGCTCTTCTTGTGTACATACTTACAGAGCTTATACAATAACACACACATTAACAGCTCATGATATAATATATTTAGGGTCACAACACTCCAGTAAGGTAGGGGGTGTGTTAGTCTTTTCTTAAGAGATGAAGATCTGCATGGAGAAAGAGAACAGAGTGAAATGCTTAACAGTGTACAACAGCCTAGGGGACTGCAGGCAAAGTGTGTGGTCTTACCCAGCATGGCTTTAATGGCCATTCAGTTGTAGGCAGACCTTGTTTTCTGCTTTAGAGGTGCAGTTTGTGGGGTCTTTGGGAACCCATCTGAATGAGGAGTGACTTTGGGGTTTTGTTTCTCTGAGTTAATTTTAGCAACATCTGTTGTCCAATCTTGTTCACTGTGTGCTACACAAATGCTTTTGCTAGTCTGGTGCAGAAAAGGAGGAATGACAGACAAGGTGGGTGGCAACTGCTTACACTTGCACAAACTGTACTGCCACTGAATGTCAAACCATGCTATGTTACTAGGCTGTGTCAGACTATGCGTGATGGCTTAGGACACAGCACTTCCGTTAGTTAAATGGCATTCCTTTTAGTTAAATGAATGATGAAGTAACAATTGATTTTTAAGAGTGGAGTTTGACTTTAAGCTAGGTTTAGCTACCTACAAATTTGATGTTTTGGGCTGAAGCAGTCTTTCAGTTCCCTCTATAGCCAAGTGGGCAAGGCTTCTCCAGAGAAATTCATCCTACTTTCCACAGGGTGGGGAACAATTGCTGACTGGTAGTGCTTAACTCTTTCTCTTGATAACAGGTAACCTAGAAATCTAGGTTATGTTAAATGATGAAGTATCTTTATCATAGTGAAGACTAGCAGAATTTGCATTTGCTGCCTACTGCCTAAAACTCCCCAAGGCTGCTATCTTCCCTTAATTTTAGGAAGCTTTAAAACAAATCCTGGCACTGCTGCATGTCTGAAACTCGACAACGAAGTGGCTAGACTAGCTGGGGTTGGTTTGAGAGGGGAGAACTGTGAGGTGACACACAAACTCTGACTGCTTACTTGTGTTGCTCTGGTACAGGCTGCTATCTACACAGCACAGGCCCCAGCAAAATCTTAGTATGTCACCTTATGTTTTGTGTTTCTTAAAATAGAAAAAGTTCCCTAAACAATAAGATCACAAATCTGAACTGGAAAATGGTAAGGTAGAAAGTGAAATCAACAGAAGCGGGAGCAGGGGGTGCCAGGGCATCAGAAGTGGGTCAGCAACCACTTAACTCTGGCTCAGGAGCAGCTAGCTGAGTTTGCCTGACTGTGTCTTAACATCTGGACTACAAATGCAGTGGCTAAGGTGAAGGTATATGATTAATTGTGCTGACTCTGCTATGGGAAAATTGACTTCTGGCAAAGGGATGGAAAGAGCAGTTCAAGGCAGTAAAGTGGCTCAAGTCTTGGAACAATTTGCTTTGGTGCACGACAGCTGGAATCATTAGCCTCTACAAGCAAAACCCCAGCTACGAGCACATCAGTGAGGATTTTGTCATTGATTGAACTGGGACCAGGATTTCTCTGTAATTACTAATTATGGCAAATGTGCAACAGTTGTGCTGCTGCTTAGAGCTGAACTGTTTGCTTCTGGGTTTTTTTTGCCAGGGATAGAAGCTGGTTCTTTCCCTCTCCCAGCTTTTCGGCATGGGAAGCAGGGCTTATAAATCCCTGTGCTACTTGCTTTACACTGTGTGACTTAAAAAGTAGGATTTGGCTGATGCGGATGGATGTATGGAAGGAGCGTTCAAGCAAATGAATGGTGAGTTCTGCATTACTTTCCTCTTCAGCCCCTCAGGCACTGCTTGCTGACCTAAGTGCGTTAGATAACTGCATAAAATATTTGTGGATTATCTCTCAGATACAGTGGAAAAACATCATTTAAAAAAAAAAAAAGAGGGACTTGTAGCAGAAAACAGTTTTTCTGTAAAATGCTGGTACTGTCAGTGGTAATACAGGCATTCTCATCTCATGTTGATGTGATAGCCATTTCTGTTTATAGATACTTCTTTAGGAGACTTTTTTTTTTTTTTTTTTGCAAAATAGCTCTCTTCTGTTTCCAGTCTAGCTGGTCTCCACAGAGCTGTGATAGTCAATAAAACGTATATGAGCCTAGAAAACAACCTCACAGAACTGGTGGCTTCATCAAGACAATTGAAAAGAAACTGAAAATTTGAGGTCATGCCTATTAAGAAGTCTGAGGAAAAGCTGTTTTTCATTTGAAAAAAAACACTTTTGGGGGAAAGTATGTAGAGGATTGTTGCCTTATCAGAAGTTCCTTTTCTCTAACTTGGGTGACCAGCTGAATACCTCAAATCAAGTTATGTATGTACTGGCTAGTGGGCCCATCCTCTAAAGCAGAACAGGAACATATTGGTAGGACCTCAACATCAGGATTTGATTCACCTTTTTCCCTAACACCCACTCCTGGAGAAAAAAGAAAAAAAAAAAAAAAGTGAGG
>Ga0181612_130139_pt1 | contig 10139 bp, 5 predicted proteins | sample HoacroProtozoa21_FD_119630 | JGI IMG/M metagenome (GOLD analysis project Ga0181612, IMG submission 119630) | Hoatzin crop microbial communities from Cojedes, Venezuel. Combined Assembly of Gp0051906, Gp0051904, Gp0051908
CAAGTCCCTCTCAGCAGGGCTGCTCTCGATCCTTTCATCCCCCAGCCTGTATTGATACCGGGGATTACCCCGACCCAGGTGTAGGACCTTGCACTTGGCCTTGTTGAACCTCATGAAGTTCACACAGGCCCACCTCTCCAGCTTGTCCAGGTAACCTGTGCTTTCACTAAAACACATAAGTGGCATAAGTGTCCAGTTACTCAAGATCAGACATGACAGAAAAGCACCAAAGCAAAGCCTTCTGCAAGCACTACACTGTAGGATGAGTCTGGCTGAAGGCTTCTTTGGCAGTACAGTGATTAGATTAAGCACAGTGGTTTCTCCCTCTTCTCTACAGCTTCTCAGCTGAAAATAGTGAGAACTCCAGTGCCAGCACTGAAAGAATGCTGAGAAGTAATGAAACAGTCTAGCAACACTGGACTATGTTAATAATTTAATTATGAAAAAAATATATTGTCATAATGGAATAATGAAAAGTAATATGTTGAATGGAATAAGGCCATCATGGAAATGACATCAGAGGTTCATTTTTTTAAATCAAAGATGTACTCATATGCCAATGTTCACCATTTTCATTGAAAATAAAAAAACCCACCCCTAGAAAGAAAAGCCTTTATCTCTTTTAATACTGGAGCTTAAAACGATATTGTAAGGAATTACTGTCTTTTGATGAGTGACAAAAAAAACCCCAAACTCAAAATGAGAGCACTTCTGAAAACAGGCAATTCGTACTATTGATCTCTGAAATTTTCAAGACATAGCTATGTCACTGTAAATTTGTGATAACTTATGTATTATGATGCAGATAATTTGTGAAAAAAACATAAGTCTTGAAATCAGAAGCTTAATGTTAGGAACAACAGTGAGGATCAACCTCTACCTTCATTAATCAGTGTACAAGAAATCCCTTCTTATTTGAAGCCTTTGAATTTGAATGTGGATATTTTTTAGCTAATTAGGTGAACGCAAAGCCCATATTAACTTCTTTTTAATGTATTAAGTAGAGTTTAAATTTTAAAGAAGGTAGGGACCATTATGACCTTTTAATCAGACTTCTGTTCTGCCCTCCAAATTCAAGCAAAACAAATTTCTTAACAGCTTTCATATCCCAAGAGTGATCTGAGGTTTTGGCCTTACCTATCCTGCACTGGCTTAGCTGATATAGCTCAAAGCACAGTTATCATCGGGGTTGGGCAGGGAATTAGCAGAGAGCATTTAATGAATTAGCTGAACGAGGTTCAGCTTCCCTCAGACAACTGTAAAATCTGGGTTACCATCAAAGTTTAGTACAGGTCATTTTAAAATCCTGTCAAGTTTTAGTTTCATTACATATTCCAGTAATTAAGTAGTTTTTCATACAGTTCGATAATAAGCAGGTAATGCAGAGATTTTGGGAGACAGTGCCCAATGTTTTGAGCATGGATCCTTGCATTAAAATTCTCGCTGCTCCATCACTATTTATGTTTCTTACTCCTCAGGCTACACACTCTCCTTCCAAAAACTAAAACTAATGGTGGGCAAAACATATTTCTTTTATATTCTTTACGCATCTTAGAACTGACATCAAGGTAAGACAAATGCTTCTTTCAAGGTCCTGAAGGAAGCCTGCCTTTGAGCGAAGAAATATGTATTTTTTAAGTTTCAGCACAGTGTGCTAATCACCAAGAACTCTTTTTTATTGTTAGTCAAGTGGTGTTCTGCTCTTAAAATTATTACTTCTTTGATTTTCTAGAGAAAAGTCCTGCTAAACAGCCCAAATCTTTAAAAAATATTGGAATCTGTAAGCTTAGAACTCTTCTTTTGCTTTGCACCAATCGAAAAAAAACAAAACAAAACACAAAAGCACATACCCAGTGAACTGTCATCAGTGCATTTGTCCTGAGTGACTTTGTATTTCTATTCTAATTTACTCTTCAGAGAGATTTGTGTAGCTGGACTGAAGGTGCTTTACAGGAGCTGGCAGGACTTCTTTATAACACGGGCTTTGAACTGGTGAATTTTACTACAAAAATCAAAGTATTTCTTAAAATATGACCCAAGAACTACTCTAAAAGGACATAAACTCAATTAGTCATAATGCAGGTGTTTTCTTACCTCCTGAGTGAGCCAACTGGGAAAATGTAAAGTGCTTTTCCCTTTATACGTATTCATTTATTGATTTATTTACTTGGGCGATACTTACAAAGCTTTTAAGCCACTTCAGACTCAGTTTTGAGACTTACAATGTTCATTCATGAAAAGACTGCAATGCAGGTGGAAATGGGACTTCTGACCACTGTCTGACAGAGAGCGCATATACATTTTTCATTGATTGCAGAATATAGTCATTTCCTGTTGGTAACACAGACTATAGCAGTATTTTACAGGCAGCTGCTCAGTGCATACACAATAGTATGCTTATGCATTACAATCGTGTACAGCTAAAAAGATCTCTGCACTTTTTTACCGACGATTTGTTGCATTTATTCACCAATGCTTTTTATGATTATGGAGAATTATTCTTATGATTTGTCAACTTGGTGAAAATGTATTCATATTTCTACTTTAACAGACCTTCATATGTTCTGAATTTCAAAACTAGGACTTGGTTCAAACACCTTGTGATTATATATCTGTGAACTGCAATTGCAAAACAGAAAGCTGTTCTGAAACATACCATAATATTTGCTGTTTGTGATATTCCCTACAAAATCTATTCAGTCGCTCAGCAGACAAGCAAACAGCTCCAAACATGTATCTTAGGCTGAGCAAAGGAGTCTACGCTAAGTTTCCATTCAACAATGCAGAAGGACTGTGGACAGAGTGGATTCAGATTTGATCACATTTTGAGCATTATTTAGCTGATTAAAATACTTCACTCGCCCTTTTTGAGGTGTGACCGAGACATGCAAAAAAGCACCTAGCAGTAAACAAGGACAAATCACCCACAAGGGAACTGAGAATTAGTCTGACATCTACTAGCCTGCTACAGTTTATCAGGTCAAGGTTTTGCAGGTCTTCATCAGCTACCTTCTGTGAAATGTCAGAAACAAACCATTAATTCTACTAACAAAAGTGTATTGTGCTGATATTTTAGATAACTCCTGAATCTACTGTTTTCCTACTGAAACTTCTATGCTTTTAGTCAGCTGATATTTATAAAAAGACAAAGGGAAAAACGTCCCTTAGTAATAAATTATTACTTTTAAGAACAGAGTTTGCTTTTACAAGCTTCAAGGCTTTTTTTTTTTCATATGTTAACAAGCACAGAAAAGTATGTACTAGGTATGACCAGAATTTTTTAAGATTCATTTTTTCCCTTCAATTGTAGCACTTCTCAAACATTGTAAGCTAACCCTTACCTTCTTGAAAGTGCATTATGCTGCTTTATGAATTACATTTTTTTATTATTAAAGCAGATTGATTCTTCAAAACTTAGCTGAATTTCTTTAAATCTCTAGCTGGCTAGTTTGTGCCTTCAATTATTACATTTAATTATTTTCTACAGAAAATGGGAGGTAGTGGTCCGTAGCTGTGGACCAGAAATAATTGAGATAGAAAAACCTACCTTGAGAAAAACTGCATTCCTCTTATTTCTTAAAACATCTTTATTAATTTAGTTGTCTGATAAGATCTACAATGTAGTCCTTAATAGCAAGGATTTATCTTTTTTTTCAGGTAGTGCTTGATACACTAAATAAAACAATATAATGTTTCTCCCTGAAAGAAAAAAAACAAAAAACACCGTATTATCATGTGAGATACGGTTTTAATTTTTATAGCAATGTTTTAGGCAGCTGTTTCAGTAAACTTCACATCCTGCTCAGAGCAAAATTATTTGAGAAAAGTGAGGGTCTCACAGTCCTGTGGAAACATGCTTCCCTATGCTTTCCTTTTCCCATCAATTCCTGAGAAAAATAAATCCCATCAGTCTTCTGTAAGTAAAAAAGCATCTACATATATATCCAAATCATCCTTATGTTCAGAGGGCAGTGCTTCATAAAGTAGTACAGCTTCATTCTCACAGAGGCCACTACTAAACAAAACTGCAACCCATTTAATGGTTATTTCTGCACTTTTACAAATTCCTTCTTTTTGTGTTACTCTGGAAACTAAAAAAAAACTTCAGATGAACTCTGACATCTGGTCTGATTATATATTTGGGAAAATCACTTTCCTTCTGAAGTTCGAAAATGAGGACATATGCAATAATATATATGCATACATATACATATGTACACTACCTGCAGAACCTAAGCAGAGTCACAGCCTCAGTTGGCCTACAGCAGCCTAAGCATGCCGCTGTTATTCCATGCATATCTTCACTAAATGCTAGCAACTTCCAGGTTTTGGCTTGGAGCCGCAGTTCCCACAAGCAAGCTGTAAAGTGCTCAGAAAAGTGGAAGGTAGAAAAAGCTAGCAGATAACAATTGACAGTTTAAAAAAAAATCTCAAGAAATTTCTCAAGGTACTTCTTAAGTAATTGCACAATTTTTTTTTTTTTTTAATTATCAGGATGATTGAAGTGGTTATCTGGAAATTGCCTAACAGCTACGAAAAGACAGAGGACACATCCAGGGAAGACATGTGTGTGCTTTTATGAATGTACATGGGAAAGATTTCATAATGTCATAGGGGATAATAAGAACTAGTTGTAATTTTTTAACTGTATAAAGTTTTTTTAAAGTATCTCTCTGTACAGTATAAGGCACTTATTTCCATTTCTGTTACAATGTGTTCCAACTAATATCCTGCTTTAGCAAACACTAGCGTTATAGGGTTTGTGTACATGTTAAACTTGCATGGGTATTATAGCTGTTTCTTATTCGCTCTTGCGCTAAAGGAAAATCACGGTGTATGTCATGGCTTGCTATGAGGGGAAGGAAAAGCATTTTCTTAAAATCTGTAAATGTCGCACTTGAGGTATTAAAATTGTTACCTCTATATTCTATATTCTAAATTTCATATACAACAAAATCATTTCTATCTGATAACTGCAGAACTAAGAAGAAAAAAGTAATTGAGAATGCGTGAGGATACATGTCACATTAAAGATGAATGGATAATGGAGAAGATACAGAATGACAAATTACATGTAGAAAAAAGTGCTGGGTTTTCCAATTTCTGTGAATCATATATTATATTTTATTACTGTTTTTTTACTCTTCCCTTAATTTCTCAATTTTACTGGCCATTTTACAGCACTTCACTGAATTGCATAATTGAAAGTGTAGCTTGTTAAAAAGAATTGTGGAAAGCCAGAAGGCTAAGGCTATACATCTGTCTTCTCTGCGCAAGCAAAGCTGTGCTTCTCACTGCTGTGAAATGCATCAAAATTTGGATAATGTCTGATATGAATGTTTGACATTGCCATAAGAATACTGGTTTGCATGCATGTGCTCAGAAGGTACCAGAACGAACAAAATATCATCGTTTACTTGCAGACAGTTAAATAAGATTCACCAGAAATGTACACTACATGTTCTCTTACTATGCTTCCCTTTCTTGTATAACATGCACACTCTGTATTTTCATCTCCAGGAAAAACTAGTGAGTTACACCCACAGTGCCTGGTAAACTGAAAAGGTGAGCTAGTCATGCAGATAGAAGGATTGACTCTGAGATGCACACAAACACATTTGCTTGGGAATGAGTGAATGGCTCTATCCACTGCCCTGTCTCTCTGCTAAGAAAGGCACACATGAAAGTTGAGGCCTGGAGAAGATTGCTGCTTTCTACTATCTTGTGCTTGGTTCTACTTTTGCACTTGCTAGAATAAATATATTCCTCAGGAACTATTATTATATTTGTACTATTCTCCTCCTGTGCTCTACCTACAACTCCTCTAATAGTCTCCACAGCCACAGTGACAGTGTCCTGTGACATCACAATACAGTCACTACATTTACCACATCTGCAGTAAAGAACATCTCTCATCCTTTACCTCTCTTCTTCTCCTAACAAGTATTAGTAATTACATGGTGAACTACTTGGAACAAATTGTGAAGATGGCTCTAGTTAAACAAATATCTTTGCTCATCATTCCAATAAGTACAGGTTAGCTAATTACATGGATCAGGAGCACAGAGTTAAAAAAGGAAAAAAAAAAAAAAAAGGATGTGTACTTGTGTGTGTCTTCAGGGGCGTGTGTGCTTTTGGCCAGGAAAGTGTGACAAAAACTTGTGCCTTTTGTCTCTCCCTGATGAGGCTTCAGAGCTCGCTTGGACAGCTCTGAGACTACCAGACTACTACGCAAGCTGCTTATTCACAGACTCCCATGCCGTTCATAGTGTGAGCAGGTTGTCCTACTGTGTTCTGTCTTCTCCACTGAGTAAATGTTTCATGTGTAGAACATATGCAGGGTATTGAAAACTTTTGGGTTTTGGGTTTTGGCATATTGAGAATGAATTGTTGATTTCCAGCCACACCTAGTAATGACAGTGAGTGAGATCAGGTACTGACTGGCAAAGATATATACTGCAATAGTATGCACATACATAAAGACTTTTGTGTTTAATAGAAACATTTACTGTACTCAAAGGAATAACATGATACGAACAGTCATGTCTTCCAAATGACAGGTAAAAATCATAGTATTAAAAGTATAATCTAAACGGAGATTGCGAAACATACCGGACAACGTGAAAGGAGGAGGGTGGCTAAACTTAGCTTTTTACTCAATATTGTTGCCTGGAATAAAAAGGTGTGATAGAAAAAATGCACTGGGGAATCAGTGCTTGTTATTATTTCACTTTCTTTTGAAGTCGTCTTGTTCTGCTGAGCTTCAGAGACCTGCATGACCACTAAAAATTGCATTCAAAACTCCCATTTTTATATAAGAAAAATGACAAGTTTTAATTTCTCATGACACACAGCTTTGGGGTTTTCAGTGCTGAGAATTTATTTTTCATGGACCTCACTACTAAGAAGAAGGGAAAGGTCACAATCTTTTGTGTATTTTCATGCTTTTCCAACTCCTGATCATTTTTAATATGCCTATAAAATGTGGACAGAAAAAAACATATCAAGGAATGTGCCTAGTTGAAATGATCCTGGAGGAGTCTGAGAGCAATTTCCTGATCATTAGGAAAGATCTCCACAAAGATCAAATAATAACACTGCAAAACCAAAGGGCAGCATGATATATCAATGTTGAACTGAAAGAGTCAATTTTACTGAACTAACATAGCTCCGGCAGACAAGACCTAATCACATCAAAGACAACCTACCCTCCCACTTCACAGTCTGCAAGGTCCCTTTGAGGAGCCACATGCTGCTGATGCTCTTCTGGGAGATTATTTCCAGTGGTTGAAAGCAGCTCTGGGTTAGAGGCTTAACCTCTGCGTACCAGACTCCATTCACAAAGCTGCTCCTGCTGCAGAATGGAGTTTGTAACCCGGACTCTCTTTGTGACTAGGCAACTATTACTGAGCTCTCTGTTAAAGGCAAAATTGCATCCCCATGAGTAATATCATGAATATTACCAATGCTTATTGACCCTATTAGGCCATTTCCTTTGTTATTCAGCATCAATGTTCTCTTTTCCTGGGAATCAACACCAAGACAAGATTACTGCTACATCTGAGTGAAATTCAGTATGAATCAACTATGATGGAAAACTATGGCCAGTTAGGTCCAGGGTGATTACAAGCAGGACTCACTTTTGATTAATGGAACTCTAGAACGAAGTGACATGTGAAGAAATCTCCCCACCGACGAGGCTCGGTGGTTCAAAGCATAGCGATGCTACCAGATGCTACTGATTGTGTAGTAACCTGAGGACAGTTCAGGTCACACCCACCTCTTCTCAGCCATGCTCTGCAGCTGTTCTCAAACACCCTTACACGTCATGTGCATAGAAACTAGCAAGTGCTGGTGACCGAATAAAAGGTGATTAAGCTCTCAGTTCCTTGTCATGCCGGGACTAAATTCTATGTGATTGAACTGAATGTGGTTGAAATGAGCAGAGGCCACTGAGAGTTCCACTTGGATAAAAGCCCTGAGGAAGGGGCTACATATCCTGCAATTATACCACAGCTGCAGCTCTACTTACTAGATGCAGATGGTTAGCAGACAGCCAAAACTTCGTTCCAGCTTTACGCCTGTATCAGTCTCTCTTCTTCACTTTTTTCCTTCTTTTTTAGTGCTTGTATAGGCACTCTGTAAGGATCCCCCAAGAGAGACTTTATCACAGCTGCCATGGAAGTCAATTTTCATATAGGCCTCTGCTGAGTCATAGGATCAGGCGGGCACTCTAGTTGTGCTTTAATAGGTTTAAAATTTTTAAGTCTTTGAAAGTGGCAGAAGCTCAAAACACCTCAGGTGCAGTTCCAGTCTGATTTTTGAATATTTGTACTGGACAGCCTGATATCTTTTGTAAGATGGGACCAATAGCAGTGTTATCAATTCTCTGGTGCTTGTATAACTGAATATTAGATACACAGACATCCTTTTGTCTCAAGCAGAAAGTCTTCCATTTCTACCAATATACCTAGGAAATTGATATTCTGAATTCAAATAATACAGACTTTTCAGGATCACAAAGAATGCATCCAGCAACAAAGCTTCATGTACAGTTTCCAGTAGTTCCTTACATTTGGACATGAACACTCTTAATCCAAAACCTTGACTCTTGAACCCCACTCTGACCGAGATGAGATGGTAGGACGTCATCTCCAACTTAATGTATCTCCAAAAAGAAAGTACACCTTGAGAATAACAGAAGCATCAGACAATCTCCAGAAACCTGTGTAGCTGTTCAAACTTGCAGGTAATTTAGACTCAGTGCTACTCATGAAAAATCAGCTGTGTTCCTAAGCTGCGGTTCCTCATGTTATCCTTCTCTCCAAGACATTGTGGCTTACATACTAGAAACACTGAAATATATTTTACCCACTTTAAAATTTCAAGAATATGGTGATTAAAATCAAGCATCTCTGAGCACCAATGTTTTGGTTAATTGAACCTCTCTGACATGTAGTCCCTTAAGTCTCATGTGCCAAAAGTTCAGAAAAATTCACCAGACTGTGAATACATTATTCCTTAAAAACACCAGGACAAAAACAAAGACAATCCTGTTCCGAACTTGCTGGCATGTTTCATCTAATAACACTTTCCCCATTTGTGCTTTCATGATGCCAGGCTCCTTCAGAAATTATTTGTTTTGAACTCTAAGATGCTATTACTATATGTAAGGGGCATTTCTTGCTAGGGCAAAAGATTTCCTCTATAATTCTTTAAAGTTAATTTGATTCCTAAGCTAATATATATACCCCACCAACATGCATATAGACATATATGTCTACTTTGAATTCAATTTTGCATAAAAATAAAAGCCAACACAGAACATATTGAAGGAGAAATAATTACACTCATTTTAACACCCAATCACTCACTTCATTTACAGAAGAAATCAAGATTGCAAATACAAACACTAAAAAGTTGGGAAATATCAGGTTGAAGGTTGCCAGAGTACCTCCTCCTATTTAGGTAGATGTGTTACAACGGCCTTTAAATGCATAATACCTTTTCCCCACAAAAAAATGTTGGCCACTCAGTAAACAAGAAGAAAATGCTTCCTTTAAGCTCATCTATTCTGTGTTTTGCTTGACTTTAACTCTTTAGAGAGTATGAATCCCTAGAGGTCTTGGCTACCAACATACTCAAGATCTGCTCAAAACACAAGCATTTTTCCCCACTAAGTCTTCTTAATGGGTCTCGTTAACACAGGGCCAATATTTTTAATGGCTATTTAGTTTATGAAGTGTTGTTCCTATTCAGGCAGTCTGTCACCATCTATCACAAATCCCTGGTTAGATTTAGGACTTGGCTGCTCTTCTACATCAGTTTTCGTTCCTGGTTTCTACTCCTTCCTTTATGCTTGTGCACAGCCAACCCTAGACTCTGCCTAAGGCTCATGCTGCCTATCTCACCTTGTCCAGTCTTGTGCTCTTGGTTCAACACTCCTTTTCCTTGTCTGTCTTTCTTCACCATGAGTGTGATGAAACACTGGAAGAGGTTGCCCAGAGAAGCTGTGGATGCTCCCTCCCTGGAAGTGTTCAAGGACAGGTTGGATGGAGCTCTGAGGCATCTGGTCTAGTGGAAGATATCCCTGCTGATGGCAGGGGAGCTGGAACCAGATGATCTTTAAGGTCCCTTCC
>Ga0181612_133674_pt1 | contig 10139 bp, 6 predicted proteins | sample HoacroProtozoa21_FD_119630 | JGI IMG/M metagenome (GOLD analysis project Ga0181612, IMG submission 119630) | Hoatzin crop microbial communities from Cojedes, Venezuel. Combined Assembly of Gp0051906, Gp0051904, Gp0051908
CCTCTCTACAATTCACATTTTTGAATATGAGTGGATTTAAAATAAGCTGTGGGTTTTTTCCACACGTATGGTAGACAGATCGTGTATGAAGTTAATATCAAGTAGATGAAGTGTTTTTTCTTGTTGTTTTTCCTGAAGACACAGGGCAGGATTGAAAGCTCACATGGAGTACGTCCCATGGATAATGTTTTTGTGTTACAACATTGGCTCTATAAATAAATGTGAAACATTGCAGTAGCAAACATCACATTTATTTTTTTTGAAGCGCCTACAGCGTGTCATTACAGATGGATTGATAGTCTTGATAACATTGAACTCTTGTCAGACCTAACCTGGCAGACTTGTTACATGTCAGAAATTTTCTGTCATTTTTCTTGTTATTCAACAGGCAAATTTATCTGCAACCTTGAATGACATTGGATATCGAAAGCAGACAGAAATTTGTCATTTGACAGAATTGTTTTTCTTGGGGTTTTTTTCCCCTTTTTTACAGTGGCAAAGCTGTAATCGTATTTTAAAATGCTGACTACTCTGTGTATTTTAGGAATACAGAACAGCTGACTGTGGCTTACAAGAGCTATATGAACCATCTTTTTACAAATGTAAAACACATTCTTTATTACTTCACATTCAGATCATTTATTTTCATGAGTCTTGGACTGAGGCAACTTCTGACCTTTCTTACCGGGTTGTACGAAACAACTTGGCAGCGTACAGGTAATGGAGCAGCTCTTGCACACGAGACAGTACAGCCGAGGACGCAGATGCTTAGAGAGCAAATTTTCGTAACATGAAGGTTAAAACTAGTACAGTTTATACCTAGTGAGTGTATTCCTTCAAATGTGAGTGATATCTAATAGGGACAGAGCTGCATCAAAAAGCTTATTTTGGTGTCTTAAAATAAACTGTAATTTAACTTCTGAGTTATGATGATTAGCTTTAAATGAGGTATAAGTTTTAAAGAGACGTGGATGAGAAGTCAGATTTTCTGTGAGTGATAGAAAAAGCGGGGGATCTCTAGTGTAAGAAGCAGCAAAGAAATGGATGAAAACATTTCATCAAAGGATGAAAACAAGTATTGAGGCAGAGACAAGGAAATCCTGGACAGAGCATTAAGAAGACAGAGACCTGGAAGATGAAGATGAGGTTATCAGTCATATAGCACCGAGATTTCTGGGGGCAGAACTCCTAGGCGGACCACAGCCTTTTATGCTGAAGAAGAAAGGAAAAGATTTCTGATTGCTAATAGAAACTTGCTGCAATCAGAAGGAAAAACATTCTATACATTAGTATGCAATAGCACTATACACTTCCGAATGTATTATACCCTAGTGAAATCAAGAGGATAATGATTAGCTCCTCAGCTAGAAAGGTTTTCTTCCAATGTTTTGGTTCAAAATAGACCCTGGTGTTAATAAATTGGGCTGTATATCATAGACTACATCACTTAGTCAATATTTTGTGCTAGGAGGTCAGGTAGCATTGAGGGTGCTCAACACAGTGTAGAAGAATAAAGTAGTTCTTCCCATTATTTTGTTTAAAAAATAAAAAGAGCAAGAGATCTTATTAGTTTTCGATACTGTTGGTATAAATAGAAGTCGAAGCTGTGGAGCAGGGTTATTATGTGGCTCATTACTGTTTATTACCACAAGGCACATCAAGATGTCTGCTAGTTAGAGGGAGTAAATCATTTGGAACATGCCTGCTTTGTCGATTTGCACGATGCTCAGCGCGAGTGTGCCTTCTTCCAATGCTTTGAGGAATATGTCTAAAATCTGTCACTTGTCATATGTTTTCTCCATCTCTTGCTGCACAGAAGCGAACAGACGAATGTCTTATTTTGGTACGATTTGTTTTTGCAATTTCGGGCAGAAGGGAGTGTTTTTCTTCTGAAAAGTTTCTGTCTAAATTGTGCTCCCACGAAATCGAGAAGAGCCTTGCTGACTTCACGCGAGTTAGGATTTGGTTTGTTGTGTAGCTCTGAGATAACTGAATATTTTCTTTATATAGCTTGCCGGTGTTTTTCAGTATTACTGAGGAGAAAGGAAGTTTTGTTGAGTCGACCGTTACACTGGAATTTAGAGCTATAGAGAAAAGAGATGGCTTTAGTGAGTTTGTGCCTCTTCAGCTGCATTTTAGTAAATGTTAGCGTTTCAGGATACACTTTTCTTTTAGCTTTTTAATAGTCTGAAACCTCCCCAAAATTTCGTTTAACCTCTGTTTTTTAGCCAGGATCAGAAATGAGCTAGTAAAGCTAAGCTCAAGCTCATCGAAAAACTAACCAACCTTGGTAAATCTTGAACAGCTAAGGATGCAGTTGAAAGGCTCTCATTTCTTTTTCATGAATGTGAAATTCTTTCTTTTTTCCATTTGTCTTTACAACACTTTGTATTTCTTTTGACCAGAGTCTGATTAGAAGTTTTTTAAGAAGCTGCATATCCCCACTGGAGATGCAGAGTGCTGCTAATACAGAGTAACTGCCTGCGATTTCTGCAGTCAAAGATGATGCTTATCTTCTGTTGCTTAATCCTTCCCCTTCCCCTGCTTTTCTTGCTCTCTAGGCTGAACGTGTGATCTCCACCAGTGCAAAAGGCCTTGCGGACATGAGATCTGTCACCTGCACCCTCTTGCCAGGCTTTGAGAAAGTGGTGTGTCCCCTTAGCCCTAGCTTTCCCCTTACCCACATGCCGAGGTCTGCTCTGCCACCAAGCCAGTTCAAGATATTTGTCAAAGCAAAAACATTTCAAAAAAGACGGCCACAGCCCGTTATTCTTTCAATTAGATATAAAGAAGAAATTCTCCACGATGAGGGTGGTGAGGCCCCGGCAGAGATTGCCCAGAGAAGCTGTGGCTGCCCCCTCCCTGGTAGTGCTCAAGGTCAGGTTGGACCGGAATCTGAGCAGCCTGATCTGGTGGAAGATGTCCCTGCCCTTGGCAGGGGGGTTAGAACGAGGTGGTCTATAAGGTCCCTTCCAACCCCAACCACTCCATGATTCAGTTCTCACGCAGGTTCGTTGCTGTCCCTGCTTACCCCTGCGCTGATGAATGATGTGTCTGTGTGACATAAACGCTTCAGAGAGAGCCAAGCAAGCTGGAAAGCATTGCACGAGTCTGCATTCCAGAATACATGAAATCAGCGCAGCAAACACCTACCTGCTGGTTTTGTTCCATTTACTATTCCGTTTGATAAATTTTCTGCTTTAGAGTTTCTTCCATACCATCTGTTGTCCGTGATCCTGTTCAGCAGGGCGGTATTACTGGCCTGATAAATTCTATCGCATTTCTTCAGAAACTTTTATGTAGGGTATATAAATATACGGGTTAAAAAGCAAATGTCTTCACTATCGATTTTTCTCTGCCATTGGCTAACCTAATTACTTATTCATTTATTTATGTGGTTCTTTACTGTTCTTCATTTATAATGTGTAAAGTTCTATTTTTGCATGTGGGCAAGCACTGACTCGATCAGGTGAATAAGTACAGTCTGTAGATACTAGTGCACACAGATCTGAGGGAAAGAAGGACCTTAATTGATTTAAAATACTGTCGTCTTTTAGAGGTTTCGCATCTCTGCCGTGACTGCTAAAAGCAACCTAATGCACAAGTAAGCCTGGTGGAAATGACAGGAAAGGGATGGTTCCCCATCTTGTTGCGCAGAAGTGGGAAGGTGGTGACCTGGGCAGGGCCCCGAGCTGGGGGGCCCCATAGCTTGCCTTGCGCAGAACTTGGGGAGGCCAATCCCACCGCTGCACCGCTTGGTTGAGTTGGGGGCACAGCAGCGGAGCTGGGAGTCACTGCTTGTGTGGTTGCCTTCAAGGTCCTTGGCTGTATGTCATGGTAGCTTTCTCATTTTGTCACATCAGAATCATACACGATGGTCTTCAGATTAACCGGGTAATGTAGTCGATGCCTGCTCTTTGCTGACTGCTGTATGCTTCCTTCCGACAGACGTAAACGAGTGCACCGCTGAGAACGGCGGCTGTCATGGCCAGTGCTGGAATACCATCGGCAGCTACCACTGCAAATGTCCAACTGGCCAGAAGCTGGAGGAAGATGGAAAATCGTGTGGAGGTAATGTTTTGTACTGTGTCTCACTGCTATGAAGAAATCAAAGATGACATTAGAAAGGAAAAGGAAATGTTAGCTTTTATCTGGAGACAGCTGAAGAACACATACTCAGAGTTGTCAAGAGTGCAGATCTTCTCTTGTCTGGATTATGAAGGTGTAACCATAAGAACACTTCAAAGGGTTGGATTTTTGTTTTCTTTTTTTTTTTTTTTGAAAAAATGTTATCGCTTAACATGGATTGACTGTGCCATGTTCTGATTATGGAATTTTCATCACCACTTTGAAAACTTGAAGAAAGGGTATATCTTTGATAACATTTCTTCTGTCTCTAAACCAGAATATTCTTTATCAGAAAATACACATACATTTTTGCATTTCAATCACAATTCCACAGCTAGAGATTAGCTGAATATAAAAGGATTTAAAACCACATGCCACGTAAACCCATTTGTATTCTTCCTAAGGGAAATAGAAGTCTAGTTGGTGCATTATGGGGTAAAATTTGTACTTATGCAAAAGCTTGAGTTTGTGTAGAAGCAAAACATCACATAAGCTTATGTTAGAATGCATAATGAATTATGGTTAGACTTCTTAAAGATGCGCTGGTAAACATAGAGTAGGTGTAAATAAGCCCATCTGATCTGTGGACCTACAGTCACTACATTTTTTTGCATCATCAGATGCTGCAAAATGTAGGGGAGATCAGGTGTAAAGTGGCCAAGGTGTACTGTGTTGCAGACCAGAGCAGTTCTTCCTTCCTGAACTCTCCTCCAGCACAGGTAATGAAGGTTTGCTGCCCTGTCATCTTGTGTGCGCTGGCTGTGTGCCTGGATTGCGCCCTCGATTGCATTTCATTGCTGCAGAAAGTATGTTGTTGATGGTTTTTTTATTATCTCGAGATGCAAGGTACTAGGTAGGTTTTCATAAACTTCTTTGTCATCTTTTCACAAGAAACCATCTTCTCTGGCTTTTCCTGTTGCGTAGTATCTCACAAATTCCTTTCTTCCAGCATTTCATTTTACCGTTGTCCTTCAACTCCTTTCTTAAAGTTTTTACAAAGCAATGTATTTTTTGGCTGTGGTCGTATGCTTTATCCTGACTTCATAATTTATTTGACTGCACTCCTTTTTTCACTAGAAGATGGTAGAATAATTTTCCACAGCAACCTATCATTTGATATCCAACTTGACAGTGTAAATAAGCTGTAGATGGTTATTTTGTTTTGATTGAAGCTTTTCATTATGGTCCTCCATGATTTCATTTTGGCTTTTTGAGAGCTCAGGCCGGAAATACTTCGTGTGATTCCCAGGTTCCTGCTACTTCGGCTCAGCCTTCTCTGACCTCTTGTGGGGACTGGCTGGTAATATGGCCATGAACCAGTGGGTGGATCTATATGTTGATGACTACCTACTGCTTTCAGGTCTGCGTAAAAGCTGTCCAAAAACTTAAGTTTTTGAAAGCAGGGATCCTACTCATTGTAATCCTGAATTGCTTAGCATAGAAGAGTCCCGATTCCTTTAAAATATTTTTGTGTTAATAAATTAGTTAATGTTCCTTCTGCACAATTCTATTCTTAAAATATACTTTAAATTCTAGTATTTTGACATTCTTTAAAAACTCAAACAGAGCTGAAGATACTTGATTCTTCCACTATATACTACCTTACCAGGAATTATGGGAGAATATATTCTTAGCTGTTTCGAAACTGCTTTTTTAAATCTTCAGACAAAAATGGAAGCATACAATAAACTGGAAATGCTTGAGTCATAGGACAAAGTGATGCTAATTACACCTGATCTTCTGTGGAGGTGATAATTGACGATGAGCATATGGCTATACTGACTTGCGAGAAGGCCAGCTTTAGCCAACTTCCAGCCGTCGGATATTACAACAGAAGTAACTTAGTGGTTCATTACTACATAAGGGAAAAGTGAGCTTCCGAACAAGAGTGCGCGTGGGGCTAGAAGATGCTGGTCTGTCAGGAGCTGACGCTGAATTGGTGTTTTATTGATGCCTCTGCATTGCCCAGAGGGGTCATTTTGCAGATGAGAGTCAAACAGCCTTCTCATTCAGGTTAGCCAGCGTTTTTGGAGGATAAGGCTGATAGTTGCTCTGGGTAGTTGCATTCTTTCTTTCTTTATAGCATCATTGTGCTTTATGTTACCTCTTAGTCTGAACTCGAGCATTAAATAGATGTGTACTATTGTTCTGCTCCCATTATCCATCTCATGGTTGGTTTTATTTCACTAGTGACCGAAATGATCAATTGGTGTACGGGTTTTTTTATAAGCCAAGGTACAAATAAGGTGTATCATTAGAAGAGCACCGTGGAAGTAACACAGGTTTTATTCAGTAAGTCATTCCTAGTGCAAAGATTGATCCTGTTTTTTCAGAAGCAGAACAGAGCATCCTTCTGACAAAAAGCAAAAATCTTGTCAGGAAATAACTGTATCTTTTGAAAAAATAAAAAAGGTTTTAGCGTTTTGTAGTTGTTTAATGCTAAGGAAGGGAAAGTGGGTAAAAATTCACTAATACAATAACATAATGGAATGTACTGCTGATGTGATCAATAATAGTTGGGAGTTTTGTGAGCCGCTTCAGGAGACCCAGAGCCCTAATGTCACAGTTGGAATGAGCTGAGGATGCTCAGCATCTCTGTCTTCTAGGGTGTCAAAGGTGTGTGCAAGGCAAGGCTCCATGAATATGAACGAGACAGCAGCATAAAATAGACGAGATAATCTTAAAATAAGTTATTGCTATCAGCATTGACTAAACCTTCCCTTTCTTGGGTGGTTTGGCAGCTGGTTGGAGCTATGTGGGGAAGGAATCAAGTGTGGGGTCCGTACTCCTCCTGAGGCCCGTAAGGATCTTTGCTAACTCGTTGGGGGCTCTTACGGCAGCATACATTATTCAAAGTTCTGTGGTATGGAAAGTCTGACCACTTCAACGAGGGATGTTCACATCAAGAGACAAGCTGTAGGAAGGTGAAGGCACATGCGTCTATGTAGAAACGCCAGCGAGACCGGTGAACTGATTAGCCTTTCAAAACTAATTATCTACATGGTGTACTGCAGATTGTACTCTCCGGTGTTTCTGGACAGAACTTCAGTTTTCTTATCTGACAGCGAAATATTTTCTGGCAGATAGTCGCGTAGGCGTGACAGATTTTGACAGAAAGCTCATGCTTACCTCTCGCTCTTCACGTGTCTGATGGAAATTCATGATGAGAAAAGACTCGAATTTAAATCACTGCACAAATAATGCAACAAATTAATATTTAACATTTACGAGTGTATGGCTGTCGGCCTGATTCTGTGCTGTGTGCATCCGTACTGGTGTCCAGTGCTTTGGGGGCAGTCTGGCCGGTGCCCATGGGTGGGTTTGCTCAGAAAGCTGTAACTTGGTCTGCGGAAGGGAGAAGAAATGTGTGTGTGCGTGTGCAGTACCTCCTTGTTTCTTAAGCAGAGGTACTGCCGACTACTTGTGTCAGTGAGATACGCTGTGAGAAGTGTAGGTATTTTAATATTTTATGGTGATGCGGAACAATTCTACTGGTACATCACAAAAAAAGCAGAAATGGTGTTTTCTGGACATAAATACAATTTTAAAACTCAGTTATTGGCACAAGTCCAGATCTGTAAGGACTGCTGAGGCTACAGCTACAAAAGCACATTTTCACACATGAGTAAGCTCCAGAAGTCAAATAGAAAAAGGTTGTGACCTTATGTTAACCTTCTTTAGTAAACTGTCATTTCTTATTTATATTATTGTGCTCTCATCTATCAAGGCAACCAGAGGAAGTTAGAGACAAATGAAGTCCTTTGATTAGCTGTTGATGAAAAGAAGCTTTGATTTTACTGATTAGAGTAATATTGCGATCACTGCAACCCCGTCCCCAGGGGTTTCGGTCCAGCCTCAGGTTTCCTGCCCCTTGCCGGTGGGACTTTGGGAGCAGCTGTGTCCAGAGCCGGTGTGTGACTTTGCCGGGCCACCGCTCCTTACCCCAGTAATGTCACAGTCACTGGTGTTACGGATTGAGCCTGATCCCAGGTTGGACGGGAGCTCTTCAAACACTGTTGCCACAGAAGAGTGAATAGCTGGGCTAAACACGGTAGTGAGGGATGTGTCTAAGAGCAAGACAGTGTTTATTAAAATGACCTCAGCATTTATTTAGTCTGTAAGGTTTGAGGAGTAACTTATTCTTGGCAAGCTCTGGTTTTGTCAAAGAGGACAAACACAAAAGTGCTAATTCTGCACTTGGCCGGTTTTCCTTGCCCAGCAAATCAATGCACCAGGCTTCGGCCCTGTCCTGTGAAAAAGAACCTCAAGGACCTAATGCTGTACACCTCCAGGGAGGTGCCAAGGAGCTTTTTAATTAATTTATTTTTTAATAGAACAGGATAAATTAGTCCACTGGAGGCATTCAGGATGCTTTTGCATTGCCTTATCTGAGAAAGCTGCATTTGACTCGTAACACTACGGCATGCCATGACACAGAATTAGTTACTTTCAGGAACACTTCAATAGAAAGAGAATAAGGAAAACAAATTCTCTTTTACAAAAATAAAAATATACCATTTCTGATGACAGGAGCAACCAGTACCACTTGGCATGAACTCAAATCATAGAGCAGTCGAGTGAAGGCAATCCCAGACGAGGTGAAGCCGCCCAGCCTTCTTCATCTTTCGCTATTTTCAGGCCTTGTCTTGAGATATGGAAATAAAACCAGTTGTAGGAATTATATCACAATTACCTAATTATTTGTGACTTAATTACTGTGCCCACTTAATGTCCGCCTCGAGAATTAGGGGAACGGACAACTGCATCTTGTGAACTTAACAGACCCTGGATGAACACTGTTGATAATTAAGACATTTTAACCTATTGCTTTTTATAGCAGTTCAAAAAGGAAGAGAAAAAAATTAGGCAAAAGAAAAAGAATTGTGAGAGATAAGAGGAGAAAATCTAATTTCTGATATTTCCAACCCTGTCATTACATGCTTTTGTGTACCTTGGGACTCTAACATGGGTTCTTATAGCTGAATCAGCAAACTCCAAGTATTTAGGTTTCAAAATATAAAAAAGCTGTGAAACACTGTCAGAGGCCGAAGAATAAACATTTTCTTCTCCATGACTTTGTACATCCAGAGTACCTGTAGATGTCTGATCGTTTGAAGTGAATTTGACAAGAAGCAATATCTGTTTTTACATTTAAATATTGTCTATTTATGGTTGCTCCTACCTGTCAAATCAGTATCTTTAGTCACAAATAAAAAGCATAATTACTGCTTTTGATTTCAGATCGCAGCTGAAAAAAATCAAGGGTTCCCTTACTCCTTTCATAAAGGGAAGTATATTAATGAAGATTAAGGATTAATTGTGCATTCTAAACACTATTTAGCATTATGCGGTCAGACTTCCATGGTTTTCTGGAGACTATTGACTTTCGGCAGGAGAAGGGCGTGGTGTTTGTGCACGGCTGCAGAGGAGGTCCGGGCAGGAACTACTGAAGGCATCCATAGCTACGCTTGCGAATTTTACTGGGATTGTAATTTTATTTCTGCTCCTGAGTAAATCTTTTTGGAAATTCATGATTCTCGTTTTGAAGCATTTGTCTCTGGCTGTTGAGAGGAAATGAAGGCTGGGGGTCATTTGCCTGACCTTTCTTCACGCTCCTGGACTGCATCCGGAGCCAGCTGGGATCAATAGCTGCGAGAAGCACTTGCACTCTCCTAGGCAAATAGTGTCATCTTTCTGCATTTGTCTCTTCATGGTAGCACTACAGCAAAAAATGTTCTCAAAAGAAGTACTAAAAGTGACGACAGATGCATAAAGGTAGTGTGAACTGTAGATTGTTGGGCTTTTAAAATGAATTACCTGAATGCAGGCAGGCAGGAACCCGAGCTGCATTTCAGCAGGCTCATCTCAGGCTCTCGGCGTGGAGCGAGTGCCGAGGGTTGGTTTGCCCAGTCCCCTCTCATTTTGTGTGTCCTCCCAAGCCTAACCCACTCCGTTGGCAGCTGGGGACGCACGAACCCTTTCAATCTTATTAAAACGTATCATATACTCAG
>Ga0181612_146460_pt1 | contig 10139 bp, 11 predicted proteins | sample HoacroProtozoa21_FD_119630 | JGI IMG/M metagenome (GOLD analysis project Ga0181612, IMG submission 119630) | Hoatzin crop microbial communities from Cojedes, Venezuel. Combined Assembly of Gp0051906, Gp0051904, Gp0051908
TCCAACCTGGTCTTGAATGTTTCCAGGGATGGGGCCTCCACTGCCTCTCTGGGCAACCCGTTCCAGTGTTTCACCACCCTCATTGTAAAGAATTTCTTCCTTATATCCAACACAACTACTAGTGCTTTAGGGCAGGGGGGTTTCTCACCCTTTCCAAACGCTTTTTCCTGTAAGTGAGCATCAACAGAAGGAGCAGAGGATAATCTGTGAGCGACGCAGCCCGGAGCACATGTTCTCTCTAAGGATCTGCTGTCTGGCTTGTGTTTGAAATCTTTGCAATCCGAGTGGAAAACTCGTACCATGAACAATTCCTGGCTGGTATTTGGGTTTATTGATACAAAGAGGCATGCAGGTTGGGCAAGGGATCAGTCAGCACTGGAAAAGGCACAGGAGAACCAGTCTGACTCTGCAAGCACCGAGTGTTGCACCAGGATAATTATTTCTGTACACAAACACACACTCAGCATAACCCTGTTCATACCAATCAAATTTTCCAGCACACTCCAGGCTGCAGATTCCTAGAGGAAAGGATCTGAGCGGAGCGCTGAATGGCTCCCCGCTTGTCAGCAATGCCTGTAGGGGTTTGATGACCCGACCAAGGGAGCACCAACCAGCACAACTGTTAGGCAGCTCAATCCATCCCATGACCTATAGCGAAAGGCTAAAGGAAGGAGGAGGTTACAGTGCTGTGGAACTTGTAAAGAAAAGCAAGAGGTGGCAGGAGCAACCCAATAACTGGGGCAGCCAGACAGTGAATCGCAATCAGAGAGTAACTTCAAAGCAATATATTTGGCCAAATTTTTCTTCACTTGGGGCTAGTGTGAATGAGGTGAGCAGGATCTGGTCTGTTCAGTGAGGCCATTGCTGCTTGCCTCTTGCGCAAAAGTCTCTGGACACGCAGTGTAGTCACAGCGGCACCTTGTCGTGCCAGTGGTGTCGTTGAGAGTCCCACATTTGCCCACCTCGGGAAGCAGAGAGCTGAAAAACTGCCGGGAGAGACCCTGCCAGGATCCAGAATATGGGATTTTAGTATCAGAAAAGTTGTATTCCTGATTTATATATATATATTTATGTATATACAAATATGGTAAGATTTTGTTGTTGTTGTTGCCTCTGAGACCTTTTCCCCAGTTACCCAGCTGTTGATCAAACAGTGGAGGTGTCACACCTAAAGACAATTTTAGTTCCTGGGCATTTCAACAAACATTATATCTGCTAAACAACAGCAAATGCAACCCAGAGTGCTCAGTTCATCCCATGTTGCTTAAGTTGGTGCAGAACAATGTTCCTCACGTGATGAACAGTCTGCTTTAGTGACCACCTCTGAGTTTTGTTTTCTTTACCAATAACACAGAGCTCATGTATCGCAGTAGCTCAGAAGGGTGGGGATGGGAGAGGCATTGCAAGGACTGTGCTCCCTCTTCTGCTAGGACCATCTCAGATGACACACACCCATGGCTGTGCCAAAGTGTCATGCCTGATATGCTCTTCACTGGCTTAGTTCCATGAGATGCACGGCGATGTCTTTGTGCAAAAGGTGGTTTCTCACTCTAGGTAAGCAAAACAAAAGCAGTGGAATCCACAACCTTCCACTGGTTTTTGTTCGTTTGGAAACTCCCAAACCACAGAGCCTATTTTTAGAGGGAGGATGAGGAAATGGTGGAGAGCGAAAACTGGAAGGTGGGCATAAGGTGAGAGCCAGCTAGGGAGGGGACTCCTGGGCAGAGACAAAAAACCGCCCAAGAGCCAAACTTCGCAAGAGCGAGCTCAGCTGCTGGTGAGCACCCGGCCTCCCACCGCAAGGAGCTGCTGGCGGGGGATGGGGTGAGGAGGCCAGCACTGCAGAAGCAAGTGCCGGGTGGAGAAGGGAGAGGGTAGATGAGGTCAGGGAGGTACTGGTGGGTGGAGTGGCTCCCGGGAGGGAGGTCACATCCAAGAGTGCAGCTTTATATAAGCCAGAGCGAGCGATGAATTATTCTGTTTAGTCCAACACGGATAACAGCAAAGGAGGCTGAGGCTGTCTCTGACTCAGGTTTCGTTATTGTGAGCTTTCTAAAAGATCACCTTTTATTGCCTTGTCTACAGCCAAACAAATAGATAAATAACCCTATGCCTCTCCCCCAAGCCTTCTTATCATGAGGGTGTGAGTAAGCCTTGGTGCCTGGATCCAAATTCACACTCCCAGCCTCCTGGGATGTCCATCACACTATCCCGTGCAGATCTACATGCATCCCCAGGACTTGAACATACCCTCACCATGGGCTGTTCCATAAACCCCACACCACTTTCCGTGGAGGACCTTCTAGGTGTACTTCAGTGAGTCCTCCTATGGTCAGTGGTTACCTGGTGGGCTCCCATGAGCTACATAGTCAGACAAGCCATGTATCAGGTGAAAGGGCATTCTCAAGTGTAGCAGGATCCTTCCAAACTTCAGGTCCAGTTAGTGATCAGTTATTAACTCTGTCACCAAGGGGCAGAGGTGATGCAGCCATTGACAGGTTTGCTGGATTTTGAGCAGAACAAACCTGCTGCAAAGAACCAAACGCTGTTGCATGAACTTCTCACCATTTCACCTGTGAAGACAGCAGCTCTCCCTATCTACCCAGACCCTTCTCATTTTTACTTGAAGCAGAGCGTACATTAAGCACTGTTTCCTTATTCCCATATGAAGGTGGAGATGCATAACAGTTGATAGCAAGACACCAGCCTTGAAGTGCTAGATAAAGCATTTGAGGCTTGTGAAAGAGTTGATGTAAATGAATGGTAACAGTGAAGATCAGACAACCACAACTGTGTAAACACACTGCTGCTGCTAGCTCACAGCTCTGCACAGGTGACCCACCAGGCTAACAGGTCTCACTAGGTCCGGGATGTGTAAGCATCGTCATCCAGTGCTATGTCAGTGAATCCAGCCTACTGGGCTTCGTTACCATCCTCCAAAGCCAACATGCCTCCTTCCAGTACAATCGAGTTTTAAGCCTTTGGAGGTATTTAGTGCAATCAATGGGAATCAGGGAGCTAAATATCCTTGAGGACCCTGGCCTAAGGCCAGGTTTAGAGAAACGTTTAAACATGTGCTTCACTGTCAGCATGTTGGTAAGTGTTTTCCTGTGCAGAGGGACTTACCCAGGCAGTTAAGTGCTTTCCTGCACGGTTTCTGACCATACTGTTGGACCAAGCCGTTGAGGGTTCAGCTGTGGTCTGTTACCGCAGCTAACAAGTTCACCGAGCAACAGTAACCACCCATGTGTGCCCTCAAGGGCAAACCAAAACTCATCAGGTCTAGTCACCTTCCCCAAGGCCTGAGCAGACCTGTCATTACCTGTCGAACCACAGTAACTCCATGTGCCTCTGCCCCGAGGGATGCTCGTGTACTTGCTACCTGGGTACATTGCAAGCTGAACCGGGAGCTCCCTGCGGGGCAGGCAGGGGTTGGCATGACTTGTCTGGGGGACAGTTACAAGTGCTGGTAGGACGTGCACATGGCTGAGCAGTCATGGAGTTGCAACCACACTTGTCCTGCTCACCTGGCTGAAGGAAGGCACTCCCGAAAGGCACTGCTGCCTGACAATTTCTGCCTGGTGAAAGGAAATCTGCTAGTCCCTTCCCTGCAACAAGTGCTGCCCATGGGCATCTCAGCCACACTGTCAGCCTCCAAGCTGAACCTGCTGCTTCAGACACAGCATGAAATACCTCTCCTCTTGTGGAAGCAGCAGGGCTTCCCCACGGGGTGCTTTTCCTGGGCATTACAGCTTCTATTTGAAAGGGCAGGAAGGGCTCAGTGTAACGAGCATGCTTCCTTGCTCTACCAAACTCCAGTGATTTTAACATGGTTCTTCAGATTTTAAGTATACAGAAGCCAATCCCTTCATTTGTATAACACAGTGCAGCAAGTGGTGGTAACAAACCAATGGATGAAAAACGTGTTGCTCCTCCATTACAAGCAATGCAGCTAGTAAAGCATATGTAAAATTCACCATCCTTCTGCTAGAAGGTGCCAACCTTCACCTGAGATGCAGTAGCAGCCATTTGGATCCTCCTAGCAGGTACCAACGTGAAGTAAAACGGGATACTACTGCGGCTCGGGGTGCACGTCGCCAGTTTCCATCTCTCAGCCAAGAAACCAGAAGTCAGGAGTTCCTGACCTGATGCAGAAAAGCGCCAGATGCTCTCCATCCCTTCCAAAGGAAACGGTGGAATCAGCACAATCCTACCTACACCCAGGCTCCAGCGAGTCAGCTCCGGATTGGAAAATCCCATTACCACCTATTGAGACACCATTAAACAATTTCCCAGCTCACGTATGGGCTGCACGGGAGCCCGGGCTGCAGCAGCGCTTCCACACTTACGGACTGTGCCTGCCTGGGTCACGTGGAGGCTTTCCAAACCCGTTAAATCCACGCAATCCCGTAACGCACCTTTTTGGCCCAGCCAGGCTGGGAAGCGAGAGCACTCTGCACCACCTACAACCAGGCTTGATCCTAACCTGGGATTTTTTTGGCCTGCTACAGACTGGGCCATGAAAATACCGAACATACCACGCAAAGTGCTATGCATCTCAGCGCTCGCTTGGCTTGAGATAGAGCTCTTCCCAAAGCAAGTATTCCAGGCTTGCATATAAATTAAAGCTCATAAATCAGTGGAGAAAAAATCTTCTCTATGGAAATGGCCAACTTGTTAGAAGGGAGTTAAAGGCTGCAGACGGTTTTCAATGGAGCCTTGCTGGCTGTCAAGAATGCGCGAAGCAGCAGAGTTGTTTGGGTTGGGAGCACGAGATGGATTTTTCTCCCCTCTTTTGAGGACAATGAAATGTAACAGCTTCCCTTCCCTTCCGAGCCGCGCCGAGCGACCTGAGCCGGGAGACAACAGCACAGATACAATCTCTGGAAATCATGAAGTGACTGAAGAATGGCTGAGGAGTTCTGAATAACTAAATAAAGTCCTCTGTGTTTTCTTTAGCAAGTAAAGAAAATACTTTTAACGTTTTAGCGTGACTTTTGGGGTCAAGGGGGAATCTTGAGTCCAAATACAACAAACCGGTGTGGAAATTACTGCCAAGAGTCTGATAGTTAGGCTGGGAGCTTGCCTTGGGGCTCAGATGTGCGAATACCTCTCACGGAAGGCAGGCTGAATTTGAGGTTTTGCTCAGATCATGGGAATCTAGGACTCGCTGTATGTCCTTGCTTTTAGAAAGCTGACTGTGCTGAGTGCCCCTCAGCAGCCCGTGGAAATGGCAGGTGCCGATGCTCCATCGCTCTCCAGAGATGGAGGAACACCTGCAAGTCGAGTGTCGGGTCTTCACATCTCGCAGCACACATAGACACATCAAGGACACCCAGCACAGTGTCACTCTTCCTCAGCCTACGAATGCTTCCCTGTTGCAAAGCACATCTCCTGCTTGGGATTCTCAGGTCTGCTTCAGCATGCCTGAGAATGAAGTGCTCCCAAACCGTTAACGATGGGGCAGTGCAGAGCAGCTCGACCCGCTACCGATCCCGCTACCCGGTGCAGATGATTGCATCACTGGCCTGCTCATTACAACATCATTGATTTGTTAAATTCTTTTAGGAAACAGATAATCAGCACAGAGTGATGGGATCAGGGTCACAAAGCATGTTAAGAGTCAGGAGCCAAACTCGCACGTCGGGGCTGCCGAGACTCGATGGACTCCAGAGGTCCATGGAGGCTGAGGCTGAATATTTTTTAGCTGCAGTTTCTGACTCTCATTTTGTTGTTTCTGAAAAGCCAAAGCAAAGCCCCTTCTGCTTTCACCAGTCTCTTTTCCAAACAGGGTCTTTCAGGCTTCCTTCTGTGTCTGCCATGATGAGAGCAACAACAACTCTGACACACGAATACTAGTGCCTGGGGAAACACTTTAGCACCAACACAATATAGATGTGAGCTGAGAGGAGCTAAAAAGCTCAATAAAGCAACAGGGAAAGAAGAATTCCTGCTTCTCGGCTTCCTGATTTTTGATGCATTTTAATACTGGAATGGCCATCTCTACCTATCCCCCTTAAAGTCTGAACCTTTGTTTGACTTGCACTGTTAAAACAGAGCCAATCTTCTGGTGCCATATTCCGAATAAAGTAAAAATAAATGTCTAGCTTCAAATATAGATTCAATAGGTTTTTCAATGGGGTTTTTTTTGTTTACTTTGGTAGTAAATGAATACTAGTATTAGCACATCCACCAGAGACACACCAGGCCTGGTTCCAATTTCATTTAACCCACCTGTCTTCATCAGCATGGGTGGAAAAACCCTGATATCATAAAGAGAGAACTGCACGTCAGAAGCACACATCGTTTATTTCTCATTCTAGCAGTAGTATTGCTGTAGTCTTGATGGGCTTTTGTTACACCAATATAGCAGGAAAAAGCAGACAAGCTTTCAAGTGTACAAGGGCTTCTGCTTTTCTGGTATCATCACAGCCTAATAAAAGATAATACCTCTCTCTTCAAAATGGTCTTTGTTATTCGTGATATTCAGTCAAATGAAATCCAGATTACAAGAAATAGAGTGTGTATTTGCTTGTATTTCCTCTGTTTCGTTACTGTGTATGCAATGGAGGAGCACCCAGGGTTCCCACAGCATGGCCTGTACCTCTTGGGCAGTTGTACTGTACAGCTTCATCACGAGCCCATCTGCTCTCACAGAGAAAGCCAACATCTGACATACCATGTACCGTGACACAGCCTCCAAAGGACAGTAGTGGGCAAACGATACTCTGCATCTGCTCAGCCCACATTCATTTCTAGCCACCTAAGGTTTGGCTGAAGCAGCTCTTCTAAACCCAAATACATATGTTGGCTTAGAGGCACCACAGTAAAGTAGCCTAACAAACCAAAGCAATTGGTTTTAATAAGAATCTTGGCTTGTTTTGACAATGCACTGAATCTTCATGTTGGCACCACAGATGTTTTTTTAGGAAAATGTATGCATCTTTGCAGCACTCAGCAACTAAATCCTCTCTTCACTTCATGGAAAGGGTTTCCTGGCTATCCGCTTTCTAATGTATTCCAAGTCCCTCGCAGCTGATTGTTGTCTGGGCTGGAAATATTTTCGTATTAAGCTCAACAATTTGCCCCTGTTGCATACTGTGTGCGGGCCAGTGAGCGGGGCGTGCGGGTCAGAAGCTGTGTCCTTCGTGTTTCCTTATGCGCTTGCAAAAGCGTGCAAGGCTATGGAGGCATTTAGATGCTTCCTGCATCACGTTGTGCAGATGTGTTTGTAATAGCTGCGGAAGCGGCTGTCTCCTGCTACCCGACCTTCTTACAGGCAGTAGCAATACTCCCAGAGTTCAAAGACATTTCATGCTCACTGAGCGTTTTTCAGCAAGAAATCTGAGATTAAATAAACTTGAATCCTCTCTGAGGAGAAAGCAGAAGATGGAGGGAGAGGAGCTGACTCTCCGCTGCACAGCATGCATCTCGGTGTACCTTGGAAAACACCCAGGCGAGGTGCACCTCAAACCCATGTCTGGCCAGGACATTTCACTACTGGGGCCAGATTTGTGCCTGCTGCAACACTGTGGATTTTAATGGGTTCGTGACAAGGCTGCCAACCTGCTGGAAACCTGAAAGTCACACAAGATGTTTTCTAGCCTTGTCCTAACATCTCTGGGCTGACTCCCAAGGGGCTTGCTAAGGATAGGATTTACCTTGGATTTAGAGCTTCTCTCCCATTTTCATGCATAGAAGGTGAGAAGTTAGTTTGTCATCAACAGAAATACCTAGCTTTTAGTGAGGACAGTAACAAGACCCTGTCTCTCCAGAAAGAGTAACTGCTGACCTGCTCATTAGCAGACCACATTCTGCTCTTGTGCTAAAGAAACAGTGCCCAGGGCACATCAGCGGCCGTGGACAAGAAGGTGACTCTGACCATTGCTCATCTAGGATTCAGAGAGCACAGGGAATCAAATTGTTTGATGTTTTTCCTCTCCCTAACAACTCTGCTTCTGTGGGAAGAAGAAAATACATGAGTTGTACAACTGACCGGCTGACGAGGGATGTTTACGCAGTCTCAGCTGGTAGAGCACTGCCCTTAGCAAGCTGGAGATGCCATTCCTGGGCACCCTCCACACCCCGAGCAGGGGTGGGCATGAGCTCCCTAGACAGCAGCCGAACGCATGCGAGCTGGGAAGTTTCGTTTCAGCATGCCTGCAAGACCGAGGTCCGGAGGTGAGACTGTTCCCCAGGAGCTGGGCGAAGCCATGTGCTCGGCTGCCTAGTTAGGGCTTGCCATCACCAGGCTTGTAAAGGTGTTTGTGCTCCTAAAGATGAAGATAGCTGTGCAGCTGAGTCCAAGAGAAGGGGGCAAGGAGACCTACACCCTCAGCATGCTTCGGTGCTTAACTCCCATTGGCTTCACCGAGACAAAGACGTATAACACCACTGAGGATCTGGGCCCAATGTGGTTTGGAAGATCCCGCTAGATACCATTCCTCATCTTTAGGTGACTAAATACTTCCAAAATCCTGTCCCAGATAGCCTCAGAGACTTTGGATGGTCTGCGCAGAAGTCTTTCGTGGGCTGCCTAGTTGAAGGTCACTATTACGATGCTGGAAAAACTTTCCAGGTTAGGCCTGACCTTGAAAAAGCCATCAGGCTCATAAGTTGAGAATGGTGCAGCGGCAATTAGCACATCTTCTCTGCTGTAGATGGTACACTGCGAGTCCAGGACAGATCTAAAAGCCTGAGAGGCAGACATACAAGAGTGTTATGTCCTCTGTCTGAGAGCCGAATCCCAGGGAGGGTGGAAATAGCAATGTAGGACAGCTGTGAGTATGCTTAGTATTAATATCAAATATAATGGTAATTCAAAACAGAGTCTTTTGGTACAGATCTGAACTGCACAAGCCAAGTTATGAAATGATATTAGCATCTGGATCTGAGAAGCAGCTGAGACTAAGCTGGCCAGCATTTGCCATATGTCTCATCTGCAGAGAATATTTAAATAAGTAAACACAATGAGTTAATAAATACATGAAATAACTTTGCAAGATAAGCACCTCTCTGTGCTAGTGGCATGGCAGATTGTCAGAACAATCACATCCAGTGGAAAGTCTGAAAGGGGAAAGTTCAGATGGCACAATACTAAGGTGGTTTTTGGGTATTCAATTGACTGAATAACATAGCCCAGAATGGTGAACATTTACAATGATCCTTATCTGCTGGCAGGTGAGAGAATCCTGTTGCCGTTGCCAAAGCCTTAACTCATCAGAAAATCAGTGGTTCTTCTTGGAAACGTAAGCTGAAGCCTTTCAAAGACCTTCTAGCTACATCCCTGCGTAGGCAAAAGGGACTATAATTTTAAAGGCATCAAAGGTACAGAAAGGCATGCTGCTTTCCAGTAATTCCCTGATAACACCTAGAGGGTGAAACAAACCTGCTGGTGGTCTAATCTGAGCACAAGGGAAAAAGAAATGCTAAATCCTGATTCTGGGAAAGAAATTATTCAGTAAAAACAAGCCAGACAGATCCAGTGTCCTCATTTCATTTTTATTTGTGCATGTATCTAAAAGTCTCCAGCGAGGACTTAACCTAGAGAGGATTTCAGGATTTGGCCCAAGAGAAACTCTTCAGGGACCACCAGAGTTCAGGCTTTTTATTAAGAAATCTCTCCTCTTTGAACAGCAGATAGAGAGCTTGAGCACAAGGTCAATGGCATCCAGTTGCTGGGCCATATCCACAGGCTTCTAAACACATCCAACCCCATGAGCAGTTCACTCTGACTCTAAATCACATTCCTTTATTGACAGAGAAGGGAGAAAACCATTAATTGCATACCAAGGACATTTTTACCCAGATTTTTTTTTTTTTTCCTAAGCTCAGCATCTCCCAAGAAGATGTCAACAATTTGATTCTAATAGGCTATGGCAATGCGTCTGCTATCAGTTGATCAGCCTCAGCTTTTTTTTGCTTTGGGTGATACAAAATGTTCCTGAAAATTGATGGTGCTATTAACAATAGGTGCTCAAAGTGATCACTCGCGGTAGGTTTTAGAAAAGTTCAAAGATTTAGTTTATTTTGGCTCTTCAAACTAGAACACATAACATTATTTTAATTTAGAACAGGACCTTGCTTCAGTTCTTGCGTGGATGGCTACAAACAGGACTGAATGTCTTGAAGATGCACAA
>Ga0181612_163600_pt1 | contig 10139 bp, 4 predicted proteins | sample HoacroProtozoa21_FD_119630 | JGI IMG/M metagenome (GOLD analysis project Ga0181612, IMG submission 119630) | Hoatzin crop microbial communities from Cojedes, Venezuel. Combined Assembly of Gp0051906, Gp0051904, Gp0051908
CGGATAAACTACAGACATAAATCACGCGCTGTTCACGCACCACATATTCCATTACGACTGGTAACTGTGCACTAACGCCAATAGCAACAGACCGCCTCCATGTCCTTGAACACATCTTGGTTTTGCTAACCGACATCATGTTTATTCTTAGCTGTCCTTTCCAGCGGCCTGTCCAGCTACGATAACCATTTTGCTTAAGCGGCCTAGTCATGCTAACTCTCAAACTACGTCGACCCCAACAGACAACTCCTATAGGTACATCTTCTATGTGTTCAGGATCTCAGAGCTTATGTATAAATCTTTGATATACATGGCAACATATTGTTTTTCCTGTAAAAGATGCATATTTTGATGCTACTATTATGGTCACATAAATAATCCTTTTGAAAGACATAAGAGTAAATAATGTGAACAATATAAAAACTCTGTAAAAAAGCAAGAGTGTGGACATATATATATGGACTATTTACAACACTCCCTTGAAATAGTGTATTGTAGAAATAAGAATTCAAGACAGAACAAGGGAAATGAAACTGTGCAGCATTACACATAGGGAGTCTAACTCCCAGACTTTGATAACAAAAACATTGTTTGTGTGTGTGTCAGGTGCTACAGAAGGGGCTTCTCACTGGTTTCACTAAGATATCAGAACTTCACAGAGCTACTAAAAGGCTGCTGACAGGTGTTACAGCACACAAAGTACGCTGGCCCCTTCTAAACCAGCACCTTGGAAAGTGCTGCAGCATCTCAGTGTCTAGTCGAGTGGAGTTCCAGAGTGCAGACATTGCTACACGGACCGTTTTCTTGAACCTTACTGCAGAACTCAGCTGTTCAAGTCAATCACCTCATTAATTTCATTTCACATGATAAATATTGGTTTTCCTGTACCTACCAGTCAGATCTGGGACAATCTGGCTAGAAACTGAATTCAACCAATATCAGCAACGCCATATATTCAACTTCAGACCATTGAGCTAAACTCATAAATGATATTACCTTTAAAAGCCACTGCTCTATTCAGTTATTGTCCTGGCTTTGTTGGGAGTGTGTCATTATTGCCGCTATTCGAGTTCACTCTCTATTCTTTGTGAGATTTCTATAATCTTTGTTAAAAGTCTTCTCATTTTTATGAGTGCATATCAACTGCTCTGCTTCACTACCTTTATAGTATGTCACATACAATAGCATTGGGACTTTTTGTCTCAGCATTTTGATGAACTGTCTGTAAAATTCTGAGGTATTCTTCTCATTTTTTCTGTACAGAAGCTTCTTGATTGCATTTCAAAAATAACATAAATATTTAAATCTATGCTGAAGCTAGTACTTTGTATTTTTTGTTCAATTTTTATCATAAGAAATAAATCTCTTTAACACAATACTTATGTTTGATATAATGTCATCTTTTCTTACATTTTTTCAATAATTCTTTCTCTGATTACATCTATATAACATTTTTTCTCCTTGAAAAACATTTCAAAAATAAAGTAAATGTTTGTCTTTAAGTAGTTCACATTCCAGCTCACAATTAGTGGAACTAAAGCAGGAAAAAGAAACCCAACTAACAATTTTATAAAAATATAACAGAATTCCAATCATAAACAATATCAGGGGAAAAAGGAAATCCAAAAGTGATCATCTTCTCTAAAAAAGAGAGTGAATGCTATTTTACTGCTTGATTAACTAAGTTGCATTTCTGGATGAGATGTTCTGTGTCAGCATTTCAGGAAAATGTTATAAGAGAGTGAGCCCAAAGTATATTACAAATACTTTTAGCTTCTAATGTGAAGGTCTTAATAATAAACTTTCTCTTTCAAAGGAAAAGTCAGGTGTCTGCTACTGTATGAGTTCAATTCCTAATAAGCCCTTCAGTATAGAGAATAGAATTATATTCTATATTAATGGATCCCAGAAATGCTATTTTATGACAGATGTGCAAGTTGTTGTATCTTTTGGGCATAGTAACTGAATTTATTTGACTTGGCTTGTGAAGAACCAAGATCTGCTAGTAGCCTGACTGTACTAAATGACGTCAGTACCAAGGGCAATAATCTGGGAGCATCCAGAGAACAAAATCCAGTGTTACCAACAGAAGCACAAGAGCGTAAGATTTTTTCCTCTACATCACATAATTGGAGACAGCTTCCTCATTATTAGAAATATTTTTTTGAGGACTTGTACAGCCCTGTTGAAAGGCAGTACACAGAACAATCTTAGCAGTGCATATTTCTAAGGGTGCATGAAGGCAATAAGTAAAGGTATCTCAGCTACATACCAGTGGGCTGCTCTGAACTGCACACAGCATTGTCATGCCATGGGATTCAGGCAAACCTTTCCATCCTCAAAGATAATCCAGGATAAAACATGGTAACTGGAACAGGCTGCCCAGAGAGGTTGTGGAGTCTCCTTCTCTGAAGATACTCAAAACCCGCCTGGATGAGGTCCTGTGCAACCTGGTCTAGGTGACTCTGCTTTGGCAGGGGGGTTGGACCAGATGATCCACAGAGGTGCCTTCCAACCTCTACCATTCTGTCATTCTGTGACTCTGTGATTCTGTAAACCAATCACACCAAACAGGCAACCGAATCTCCTTTTCTCACGTCAAGCTTGACGTAGCTTCCTTAAGCTTACTAAAGTATAAATTTGTCTTATTCCATGTTATCAAGTGTGTTTATTCATTTCTACACCATTTTAAAGGTTAGAGACCTATTTAACTGAAGCATTATTTTAAATTATTATTTTTTTCTAAATGCTGCTTTTTACCAAAGGACCAATTTACAGATTTTTGCATTTATTCTTCAAAAAAAGTGACAAAATTGTATTTATATTAGCATTGTGTTTAGCTGGTTTGGATTTTCCTTTTCTCCCCTGGAATGCCATGTTCTAGCTTGTATAGGTAACTCTATTTTAGGTAGTTTTCTCATTCAGATATGATGTTTTGCCTTCAAGTGCCACTGCAAGTACTGCAGCTGCTGAGGTTTTATGCTCAGCCAAATACATTCAGTCACAGATTCTCATTTCTAGATGAAAGTATTTATACAGATTGTCAAAACTCTCTGTCCTGCAGTTCCTCATAGACCCATCTGTGTATTTAATGCATATAGTTTCCAGTTTACATCATTTTACTTTGGAAAGGCCCGCTTATTTTTTGCCATAATGTATTTTGCTCCTTTGTAACACTTCCTTTAACAAACAGAATTAACCTCTGGAACCGGGCAGTGCATGGCCCTAGCCCGAGAATGCTGGAGAGCTTGGGTGATGTTTCTGCTGTAGCACTGTGGTTTCAAAGGTAGCAAGTGGGGTCTTTGCTGACTCCCCCTTCTCTCTGGGAGGGATAAAGGTAACCAAAAAGCAATAAGGTAAGGCTGTGAACCAGGAAAAACTAACTTCAGATGACACAGTATTAGGCAACCAAGGTTCACAAAGGAGCACTCTGTGGCATTTCCACATTTGTATTGGCCAAAGTGATAGACTAAGGCAGGCACCGATGGTACTGTGATAGTGTTGTTTGCATTGACCGCCAAGGGCAGCATGAACCAGCTCTGGCCCAGAGACCATTTAGACGCACAGCTGGACACCCATGTAGCCTGTGGCCACCAGATTCGAGCAGCCCTGTGGCCACTTGGCTCTGAGCACAAGGAAAATGCATGGTTCCCTGGTTGCACTTGGCCATGACATGCCAGGAATGTGAGAGCACTCAAAACACGTGGGCTGTGTTTCTCTGTAGCTTTATTAGTTATAGTTTCATGCTGAAAATATTCCATTGGGATATAGTCATCCTGTATAACCCCCCAGTGTTATGTGCTGACCTGCTATAGAGGTAAAACCTTCCCAAGAACAAGGCTTGTAAAAAAGGTTCCTGCTCACTTAGTTTTTTTCCAAAGCCCATCAGAACTCATTCATTCAGCAATTCTATTTCCAAAGTCAAGTTGCAACTGTTCATGTTAAGCTTCTGTGAGCAAGACTGTGCCTTTTTGCGTTAGTAACAGAAGTCTAGCCCGTGTTTGTCATTCCCCTGGCATGGGTGAGAAGATCCTGCCCAGACATCCCCTGTAGGAGCCCTACCACCCAGCACCTCCCTCTCCTCTTTGGCTCACCCTGGCTTGATAACCTGCAGGGCTGCAAACCTCGTGTCCTGTCCTGAAACTTTTTGAATAGAGGAGAGAAGTGTAGGAAATTAGAAGGGTGGGAAATGTTGGAATAGGGAATGTATTTGAGCTTTTGAATTGCTGAGCTTGCAGGTAAGAGACTACATTGAGCTGAACCTTTGCTATGTTTTGGTATTCATTTTTCCGTTTTTTTTTAGAATGTTTATTTAGAACTTATGTTTTTTTTAATGTGTATGTGAATTAATGAATAAAATGAAATATTCATGCTCGTATTATTTTCAGCTATCTGGTTTATGCAAGCTTTCGAGCTAATATGCAGCATGAAGCACATGGGTAAATTATAGCAACATTTTTTCTCCCCATCCATTTCATAACATACAATTTTATATTTTTATTTCTTGAGATATATTTGCAGTCATGCTGCAATTAATACACAGTCCTGAGGAGGCAGAATGGTATTCATATATATTTAACAGGCCGTATTTAAGTTAATATAAAATCAGTGTTCCTTGAGATTATATTGGAAAGAAGTTTTACTGCAAATGTGAAGGAATGAAGGCACCATTGTGATGGGCAGAAAGAAGCATACAAAGTTCTAGGTGAGCAGATCGCTATCCTAATATACAATCTCATTAAACTATCAAAACAAGTCCATTGAGGCTCCTGAGATGTTACATCATGTTGTCATCAAAATGTGAGATTGCTGGAAAAGCAGCACATGACTTTGCCAGTGAAGCTCATCTCCATGCACAATAGTGTGGAGCTGCCACACCAAATGGTGTTACTGGTGGTTTTTTGGCCTTCCTGGACTTTAGCTGTACAGATACAGGTTTCTGCTACCAGATACCATATCTGTATGTACAATTAAATTACATCTCCCAGTTTTAATTGTGTGAAATACCATTTTTTACTATTTAAAAAATGTTTTGAGTATGCTTTTCAGCTTCATTGTGCCTGAATGTTTTATTGGAACATTAATTCATCTCACTTGAGAATTACTGGGTAGTAAATGCAATAGTGGGGAAATATAGATGTGGTGGGGTTTTAATTTATTTTTCAAATAACGACCTATGGTGCAACTTACTATTATTTTGTCTAATTATTCCTGTTTAAAGGCTATTAGTCATACTTTGCTGCAGATTAACCTTACAGATTGGAAGCACTTACAAAAATAAACCTGTGGTTTCAGAAGGGGAGCACACACCTTCAGTTATGTGTGAACTGCATAGTAGAAATTATTTTCATACATTCTCCACTCTGATTTTATTTCTAATTATTGATTTGAATGGATTTTTGCTTAAAGCTGATTTCTCAGTTGTAATGAGTCATATTTGTCATTTGTTCTTTAACCATGATGGTATTCTGTTAATATTCCAGCTGTATCTAGGAGGACTTCAGTATCTGCAGCCATTCATTTGCCACAACGTTTCTGCTTTCACAGTATGTCTGATTATTTGAAATGAGTTTCCTCGAGGAGAATTCTAGTCTTAAAAATATCTTAGTTAAAATTTATAACTCGGGTTTTTTACCAGGTTCACATCTTCACAGATACTGAGCCACACACCCCTTGCTGATTCAGTAACATGTGAACTCTGTAGCATTCAGATTACTGTCTACAGATGTATAAACAACAAGTATGCAGTCCAAAAGATTGATTCATTGCATCTGCCTTAAATACTCAGGATTCTTATCCAAGAATGGGGAGATACCTCTCAGAAGGAAATTCCCAAGAGCTTTAAGATGGCACCTGTCTCTCTAGCCTATATAAAACACATATTTCCTAACAGGACAATTCAGCTTCCCACACACCCAACGAGGAGCTGCCTAGAACCAGCCCAAAAGGGACCCCAAGAAGGGGATGGTCTGAACCATACCCAAACACAGAGCTGCACAGGGTAACCCTAAGTTCAGACTTATAATTCCAGACCATTAATCTAAAGTGGTTTTCTCCAAACGTGGGAGACAGAGGTAGCAATGCTTACCCATAAAAGGAGATCTGGTGTTCAATGCATTTTCAGCCTATGAGGGCCGGGAGCAAGCGTGCTGGTACTTACAGATGTTGGCAAGTAACACTTCTCCCTTATTCCCATGAAAGTAATTACCTACAGACTTTGTAATCTCACTTTAGGTGATGCAAAAAGTAGTCTGATTATGGATCTAAGTTATTTAAACACTTTGGAAATAATTGCCATGTGTCTACATGTATGTACAAGCACTGATTTTGAACACATCATTTTCTTTCTTCCTTATTGTACCTAAATGCTTTTGCTTTCCCATTCTCTGAGTAGACTGGGAGCTGTTTGCTGCAAAATTCAGTTCTTTATTACATGAGACTTCAGCTGATTCAGGGACCATCTGTGTGTACTTATAACTTAAATCATTCCTTTCAACCTGCATTATATTGCACTTGTCGAAGTTCAATTTCATCTCCAGTGGTGTTGCCTGTTTACCTAGTTTTGCTCCTTCCCAGTGGAACTCGTCACATTCCTTCTGAGTTTGCACATAAATAATCTTGAGACAGCAGCATATTTTACAAGTTTTCTGCATTTTGGTGAACGATGCAAAAAGGACAGTTTCTGCACAGTAACATTGCAAAGGAGGAGATACTGGAATTGCCACCCGTCCTCCCACTGTGTTCGCTCTCACAGGGCTGCATACAGCTGCCCCATGAAGCACACAACAGCAAAGTGGAGCTCCCATGCTAAAGACAGACAGGGCTAGGAGAGAAGGACATCCCACCTCAGCCTCCCTGATCGTCCCATGGATCCTCATTCAGATCAGTGAGGAGGAGTAGGTGCCTGGTTGAAGAGGAGGTGACATTTTGAATTGTCCACTGCAGATTCTTGTGATGTACCGAGCACCTTCTGATGGATGACTTCTTCCAGCCAGAGTGTGACAATAGCACAGAGAGAGATCATTAGCTCCAAGTTAACTGTCTTAGGTACCAAGAGCAATGATGCCTGAGGCTTCAGTGCAGCTATATAACTGTTTGCCAAAGATTGCGTTGCTGTGAGTATTTTGCTATTGATAGCTAAACCAGCTGGGCTTAAGGTACTGAAGGCATATCAGCTGCAACCTTTCTGCACAGGCATATGAGTGCTCTTTAACTTGCTTTCTGTACATTTGCTGTCCTGTCAGAGATATCAAGATCTCTTATTAGGCCCAGCCCCTCATGGGAGGTATAAGGAGTATGTGTTTCCAACATGGGGTTAATCTCCCTGAACCCCAGCCCTCAAGTGCACACGGGTAGAGCTGCAGTATTAGCCCCTCATTCTTCTACACCCTGCTCTGTGTCGCCAACTCCTTGGGTCTTATCACGCAGTTTTATAGCCTTCGGGGATTTTCCTGAAAGTCCTAGTTCTCCTGTGACTTTAAATTTTTCGAAATGTGTATATTTCTTTGTAACATGAAGAGCTGGAAAATGTTAAAACTAAAGCCACAAGCACTGGAAGGGAAAGAAAAGACTAGCATTTATGATTACTAATGCTACATGATTTTTAAAAGCCTGAATTACAATTACCAAAAATTGGTCACTGCTAGACGTAGACCCAAATCGGTACTGGAAACAAGTTAGGCAGACAGCACATGCTGTGATTGCTGTCAGCTGCCAAACTGCAGGGATGTCCACGTCTTCTCATACTGAATCCTGACCTCCTCTGAGAAAAGGTGCTGTAGCATTTACCAGCGTCACAGGACCCTGCAGCTAGAGAGAGGAGGAAACAAAAAGTAATCTAAAGCAGAAAAAAAAAGGCTTCATGTCACGTGTGAAAGCTAAAAAAAGGAGGAAAGGGAAAAACATCAAATCAGCAGGTGCTCTGAGAAATGGATAAATGTAATGAATGGATGGACTTAGTCACAAGGATAGGAAAAAGTGATGGAGGAGAATAGAGGAGAAGGGTGGGTAAGTCGCTCCCTTTTAGGCAGAACCATTAGTGTACCAGTTCCCATCCGACTTTGTCCTCTCCCACTGAGTCCTGCTGAGCAGGAATCTGCCAGATGGTGATCTGAGGTGAAGCAAAGCAAAATACCCTTAAACATTTGTCCAGGGACATCTTGCACTTGGAGAGAAGGGGCAGTCAGGAGAAATCCTTTGGGAGAAGGAAGGAAATATTAACAAGGACTTATCTGGAGTGTTGCTTCTCTGTCTCATCTGTTTAGGCAGCACATACATAGCAGCAGAATCTGTGCCTCTGTAGCTGCACAATGCCTAGCATATTTCAGGAGCTGCAGTCAGATAAAAGAAGGAAAATACAATGAGAAAAGGAAAGCAGAAAGCGTGTTTTTTGTGTACTCAAGAAACTCAAGACAATCCTACCGAATGATAATTTATCCATATTTAAGGGTTTCTTTCTTCCAATATGTTTGCTAGGTATCCTCAGTGGTGTTAAAACCTGAAAGGTGATTTTATGGAACACAGATTTTTACTTTTTTTTTTTTTTTGTAGAAGTGTATTATAGGCATGTAAATGTGTGCTTAGTGTCACACCAGCACCCTGTTTCATTTAAAACTCCTTGATTCTCTGTTGTTCAGATTTCCTTTCCTGGTTACTGGGAAGAACCATACAGAGGCAAGGCATGGAAGGCAGAAGGAAGGTGCAGAAAGGACAGAAAAGACAAATCAAAAATTAGACACAGAAAAGAGAGAAAAATGGGGTAAAATGTAAAGAAAAGGAAATTAAGACCAAGCCCAACAAGAACTACTTACCTACGTAAAGTTATGCGTATGTGTAATCATTTTTTTTTCTGAGAAACCATCAATTTTTAAAACAAATTGTACTATATTTTTGTGCATAAAAATATATCCTGCTATTGCACTATTCTGCCAGGGGGCTATATAAGCCTGTTAACACTATTTCTCTTCTGTGCACATCTTTTCTTAAATATTATTTACCTCATCTCACTAATAAGTGCAAAAAATCAGCAAAATGTGAGGGATATTACTCAATGTACCTTCTTCCAGCATGTAAAAACAGTATTTATACAATTTATTGGGTACAGCTAGGGCTGTGATCCAGCATTTTGTCATTGAAAGAAAACTAGGAAAGTCTGTAGCATTTGTTAATATGTGGTAAAACATCTGTTGACGTAAATACTGTTTCTAAAAGCTCAGAGTCAGCATGTAAATCTGCTGTTTTCTGGTAATTCTGATTGTGAAACATGGCACCCCTGCCAGACAGAGCCTTTCTCTCTGCAGCCACAGAGATCTTTAGGACTATTAAGGCTTCGAAGAATTCCTAATAGTTTTTAAGCATCAAAAGATTGTCTCAGATAAGTGTACACTTATTAAAGGCATGATAATCTACATAAAACTGGAGATTATTGCAATGCCTTGACTAGAGTGCAATCTTTAAGGGACTTTTCTCTTAACTCCAATTTCATGCATTATTCAGCAACAGGAAACAATGAGGGAAATGTATTTACCAGCTGTAAGTTGTAAGAGGAACTTACTGTATTCAGAGTTAATGTCTAATACAGTTCTGATTATGAGGTAAATGCTAATGACTTACCATGCACCCAAAATGCTACTGTCTTACTCTGCTTGTTCATGTGAGATAATCATAGCAAATGGGACAGTTTTTCAGGTGAAAGAGTTGTTCAGCTCATCTCCTCTTAGTGCACAGCTGTAATTTTACAGTCCACATGACATGGTTTTGTCTCATTAAATAAATTAGTAATAAATAAATAAACCCATCACCGATTTGGGTTGTAACCTTAGGAAAGTTTCTGCTGTCTTTATGCTGCCTTTACTTCTCATTTTTTATCTGCTTTATCAATCTCCGACACTTCTAAGGCAGGGATTATCTCATGATGTATTTTGCTCTTAGCTATGTCTCAGTATAAAAGGCCTTGATCTCATTCAGAGTCTGCCCGCTACTGTAATATAAAGTGATGTTAATAGAGAGTTGAAAATAGTCGTATCTCTATTGCTATGATTGGAGACTATTCTATAGACCAATACTTCTCACTCAAAGGAAAGATCGGAAGAGCGTCGTGTAGGGAAAGAGTGTAGATCTCGGGGGACGCCGTATGATTA
>Ga0181612_182380_pt1 | contig 10139 bp, 4 predicted proteins | sample HoacroProtozoa21_FD_119630 | JGI IMG/M metagenome (GOLD analysis project Ga0181612, IMG submission 119630) | Hoatzin crop microbial communities from Cojedes, Venezuel. Combined Assembly of Gp0051906, Gp0051904, Gp0051908
TCAGAGCCCTGGCCAACCTGACCTTGAATGTTTCCAGAGATGGGGCTTTTACCACCTCTCTGGGCAACCTGTTCCAGTATTTCACCACCCTCATTGTAAAAAATTTCATTCTTATATCTCGTCTGAATCTATCCTCTTTTTTTACCATTACCCCTTGTCCTACAGGCCCCGCTAAAAAGTCTGTCCCCATCTTTCTTATAAGCCCCCTTTTCCATATTGAAAGGCTATGATAAGGAGAATGTGTGCAAGCACATGAGTTGCCTAAATTCAGATGTGAGAGCAGCCTGGGCATGTTCACCTAAAAGGAGCGTTTATCAGGTTTGAAGCAACCAGCACTGCCACATTTGCTGAAATACAAAGTAATCAGAAAGGATTTTGTGTCTCTGCAAAAACACCTGAGAAAGATCACCACCACCCCGACACCTCCAACCATAGAAATAGCTAGATAGAATGTCCAAGGAAATAACTGTTTCTCTGCTGGAAAAGGTTTGCTTTTCTGGGAAGAAAACAAAAAAATGTCTGCATTCAATACTAAGAAGCTGCAGTTGCTTTTAAACGTATTCTTTGTTAACTGTGACTTGTTTGATTATGCTTCCATTGTGACTAAGAAAATAAGGAAGTTTCGCAATGAAAAGTGAAAGTGAAGACATGAAGTGGCTTAACATAATAACAGGATTTGTAATCAAGATAAGAATACGTAGTTTGGCCGTGCCTTTTCTCAAAGCAAACCAGATAATTATTTAAATCCAGCTAAGAGCTATCTAAACGAATGAGCGAATGAAATGAATATTTGAGTAAACACAAAATCTGTTTTATTGTTCAGTTCTGAGTGATGCAGATATCTGGGATTAGGCTTGTCTTCAGTACCCTGTGGTGGAAATTTTTTTCTTGGTTCCTTTGTGAAGAGAACTCTGTCAGTATGATGGATTTTTTAATGCTCTGTGAAGTACTTTGTTCTCCTGCTCCTTTCTCTTTGGATTGCCCTTGAATTTAAGGTTGTTAAAATAAATGTCCATGTTTTGCCAGCATCTTTGGCTGAACAAATAGGGAATGTTTTGTCCATCTTAATAAACAAAGAACACATTGGGTTTGTAAAGAACAGGCAAATTGCCAGTGTCTGGAAGTTACTGATATTAGTTTGTGTGTTCCCCCTCAATTGTGCCCTTTTATTATGTTAGCCAGTTAGGCTCTGTGAAAAATTTCAGTAGGTGAAATTACTCATTTGTGAAAATGATGTCAAATGGATTGTTTGGGCAGATAGATTAGTGATTTAAAACCAAAATACGGCCATCAGCATAATCAGTTTGGAATAGAAGGTGCAGCAAAGATGTCTCTGTTTCCTGCTCCTGCATTTACCTTGTTTGACTTGCTGATTTAATCACTTGGGTGAAGCTGAGGCTCAAATTGTCAGTGGAAGAGGCGAGTGTGTCCCACTGATGTTGTTAGTTAAAATTTCTGTCTGATTTGACAGTAAATTATGAAGAAAAACACCAAACCAACAGAAATGGTTGGGGACACTTGGTAAAGCCATTTTCCAGTGGGACGGGGAGCGTGTTACACTCATCAGATGTATGAATTTAATGAGAAGCTGCTGCAATAAGAGCCCCTGCAACAAAGTTTTGGTTCTCACTGACTAAAGAGGGGTCTTTTACCACTAGTTCATGCATGGCTTTATAACATGCACAATTTTCTCAAGATAAAAACACATGCCAGTTCTATTACTGTGACATCCTTTGTACTTGGCTTATGGTTGACCGTCTTTGATTTGACTTGCAGTAAAATTCATTTGCCTTGTATTCCCTACATGTTTCCTCTAGGAAAAAAAAGATTTTGAAAAATAAGGCTTTGGATGACTGTGGGCGACAGACACTGTTGAATACCACTGCCTGAACTGAGATATCCACATTAAATATTTTCTTACTTATTTTGTTGCCAATTCAGAAATGAAAAACATATATGACTTGGCTGGAGTTATTTGGTAATAAACATAATAAAGCCATGAAGTCATTCTGAATTCATAACATAGACCTGCGTTAATTTTGTTATTTGTAATTGTAGGAAGGAGTATTGAAATCACCAGCATTGACTGTACTTACAAATATGATTTTTATTAGTAAAGGGAGGTATATGCATGTTGGGAAGTGAATTAATTTCATGCAGAGAAATCATATTTTGACTTAAAATAAGAGAATTGGGAACCCACAATCCTCCTTTACTGTTTGTAAGTGGAAAGCTTATTGTTAGTCACTGAGTTATTAGACATTTAGAACTTCTATGTGATTCCACTATTTTCTCAGGACTCAGAGAGATGTAATTTGTTAAACTTATTGGTCAGTATTTCTGATAAAGGCAGATATGCAAAGTATACTAAAGTCTTAAGGAGCTGATGTAGAAAGTGAAGTCTGTGATCTATTAACATTGCTCATTCCAAGTCTTCTCAAAATACCCTCTTTCGGGAATCTCTCTGGATTTTTCTTTTTCAGAATTCAAAGATGAAAACTATATACGTTTGAAATATTTGATAGCCTGTGCTGACCCTGTATCTAGAGCCTACATACTATGCAAGCTCAGTGAACCTCCATATACTTTATACAAGCCTAATTTCTTAGTGCTTTTTTTAAGGATTGACAGATACGCAATCAAATTTACTAATGTATAATTTAGACCAGTTAGCATACTGTATGTATGAAATAATGAATGGGCTTGTCTTATTCATACTATGAATGATATACATTTCCCTGGTGCTCATCCTGTCTTTAATTCCAAAATTTCATGCTAGGAAATGAGTTTTAATTATATAATAACTCTTAAGATGGCAGTCATGTTACTAGTATGCTATGTTTTGCTTTCTTTCTTCCCTCTCTCTATTCAAAAAAAAAAAGGAAAATAGAAAATTATACAAGACAATTTAGTTTATATAAAAATTTATATGGTGCTTATGTGCAATTTGCTAGTTCATTTCTAAATGGTATTCTTCAGGTAAAATATCATAACTCCTGCAAGCTTTAAAGGTCAAAACAAAACCAAATAATGTTCTTTGATGTCCAGAGGAAACATCTCAAATTAACTACAAAATAGCAGGTTCTTTATTTCCCTCCAGCACACGTTCACCAATTACATGGTACCATCCAGTTGTGCATTGGCTGCATTGCAGACTGGGTTATCTTTGAGACTTCACCAGATCAACATGCTTCAGTTTTCCGTGTGAATGTAGTTGCCAGACTAATTTGCCTGCTGGGTCACATGCAGATTGGTAAAGGAACCAAGGGAGGGAGTCCTCAGCCCTGTATTGCAGACACCTGGGGAGCACACAGTCCTTGTGGGAGAGGGCACTTAGGTGCTTTCATTTAGCAGATGCAATCGGCTTATGGTTCCTGGGTGGCCCTACAGATATCCATCTTGGGAATCACTGCTTTAAAGGCAAATTGCTGCTACATTATTTCTTACCAGTATTTGTAGAACAAGCTCTACTAGCAATACCTTGAGTTGTCAGGCCCACTGAGGCCTTGGTAGGTCCATGATTGCTCTTTGTTGCATCAAAAGCTTTGCCTTTCTCATACCTTTGCTAATGAAGTGTGCATTTTTTTATTCTACTTCTCTCTCTCTGCCCCTGTGTTTCTTCTTGCTTTCTCGCTAAGGATGCAGGAGTTGCCTACCAACTTCAAGAACATCCTTCACATGAAGCTTCGATGTGGTTGCTTTAACCAATGCCATAGATTTGTACTGTCTTGTAAAACATCTTTCACTCCTGCCTGAAAATCTAGCACAAAGTTGGCCAGAGGGTCCCCGAAAATGTAATAACCAAAGAAACCAGAATGAAGTTCCATGTAACCCTGATTTTTTCACTAACTCAGAATCAGTACAATTTATTCATATTACCATATCCTGATAGAGTAATACCATCCTTTAAGGCTTCCCAGAGCAGTGGGAAAGGAGCAGTCTTCTAATTCTTGATGTATACCTCTTGCAGTACAACAGTGAGATAAACTGATGAGAGATTTGTTTGCGAAACTTCTGGGTTCTGTTTCTCCACATTTACTAGCTCTCTTCATTCTTTCAGCTTTCTTCACTTTGCTGCTTCACCCAGCAATATTCTTTTGACTTAATTTGGACAGATATAATCTGGATGCTGCTGGCAGAGAGCCTTGAAAATTGCTTATTTTCTAATACAATGTGGCAAATATGGGAGTTCTGACTAGCTTACTCTCCAAGCACCTACATGAGCCTTGCTTTCTGTCACAAGTCAAATGTGCGTTTTTTCTGTCTCGCCAGCTTGGTCTTTTTACACTTGCTCATGTATTTTCCAAATCTAATTTCTCTCCTTCTCTTGTGTTTGAGTCTCATTGTTTGGAGAGTGGCTTGTTACCATGAGACTTGATTTTGTATTTTGTGTTTGCATTTTTTTCAGTGATTTGTAAATGTTGATTATACTTCAGAGGAAGTATCTGCCCACTCTGTAAGATTATTAAAAGCTTACTACTTGAGACAAGCTTTTCTAGAGCTACAGGTTTATGAACTTGTAGAATAATAGTTGTTTTCCATTCTTAGATTGCATTATTTGACCAATCCTCTAGCTCATGAGCGACCTATTATCCAGCATGGTCTTGCTACAAATTAGTCTTCAAAGCTTTGTTGATGGAAAAAAACTGTATTGATTTTGTCAGGATTTCAACAAATTCATATGTGTCATAATCTGTCATAAATGTTGGTGACTGCCTAAGCAGATTCTTGTCCTATTTCCCCAAGGAAAAGCATTTTACATACAGCTTTCTTTTTGGAGAAAATTGGACAGACAGATAACTCAAGGCTCTTTCAAAGGGAAATTCTTTTTCGTCACCAACTCTGTTGGAAAATTAATCAGAAATGTCATTTACTCCCTCAAGCTGATGGGATTGTAAGAATGTAACTTCCCATTTTTGAATTTCAATATTTGTTGCACACAGCAGATTTCTGAAAGTACTTACTCATTTCTGCTTTTGGAGAATGAATCAGAGAGGTAATGCAAATTCTGTTTCCTCTTTCCCTTCTAAACATTTCAGTTTTAATCTTTTATATTTTCAGAGATTGCTGCTTAATGTTCTCTTAGTATTTTGATGATCTGTTATTCCTTTCGTTGTGAGCACCCTGACCCCTATTTTGTCTGAGTACAAGTGGACTCATCAGAGATGGCTACCATGTATTTCTTGGCCCTTTGTCTTTCAGAAGGCAAAGGCAATGCCAACTCTGCTGTTGCAGAAAACCAGCAAATAGCTTTACTACAAGAAGCACAACAAATTTGCCAACATTTTTACCTTTCAGCCTTTGGAGGCTGTGAGCATGTATTTTCTTCAGTACGGCATCATCCAGCTGGTAATCCACAGCTGCTTAATACTGAACTGGAGGGAAGAGGTTTCTCTTTTCATTATTTTCTGCTTGGTTTAGCTTTAGCACCATGCTAATCGTACTACCATGAGGAGACAAACAGAAGCACAAAGAAAGATAGGGGAACTAATTTCCTGTGTCAAAAGGATAAAAGTCTCTAGGATCTGTAATTCTTACATGTCTCCTGAAGACTGCATGTTGCAGAGGGGAAAGAAAGGCAAGGTTTAGTGGCAGGGGTACAGCTGCAGTGTAGCTCCCCAATTAGCGGGTCTGACTTGGTGCCCCAGCTACAGCTGAGGGCTGCCCAAGCAGGAGCATTGCTTGCAGCTGGCCATGCTGGAGGGACAGAAGTGAAGGAACAATGGTGACTGAAAATGTATGGTAAATAGGGGTAGAAGTTTTTGGAGGTACTGAGGGATGTATTTAGAACATAATTTTATAAGAAACAAGGCTGAACTATTCTTGGAGAAGAGTTTCTTTAGGTAAGTTCAATGAGTGTTGTAAAGTCAATGCTATGTTTGTAGGTATTTTTCTCATAGGTATGGTTCTGTGCTTTGACTTTTCTGAGGAAGTAGCTTCCCCCCCCCCTTTTTTTTTCAAGTTGCTTGTATGAATTTTAATCTCAGTTTAGCTACATGACCCATTTGTGAGTCACTTGGATGTTCTGCTGTTAAAGTTTACATGAAGGTCAGCTTCCTTTGGAATTTATGTGTTGGTGTTTTTATGTCCTTTGAAGATATATTAGTACCTGTTATAAATCCTTTCTGTCCTACTGTTGTTGTTTTTATTAAGACTGTAGTAGTGCTATATGCTGCAGTTCACTAGATAACAGAGTCTGGAACCATTCTGAATAAAATCCCAGTAAGGTTCAGTCCTTCCTTCAAAGAGGTTATAATCTAGTTCTGGTCTAATACTAGCATTCTGCCTTCACGGAGGAAATTTATTCTCAGTGACTTAATAACCGGGAGCTAACCTTTTATGATGTGAAAGGCTGAATTCCTGAAGCAATTGCTTTGGCTAGTAGACTGCGAAGTTCAGGTAGGAGCTGTTGATCTGCTTTGTGTGAATACAAGCGGGCAACACCTCTGCTTCTGAAGTTCCTGCAATGATGTTAATATTCGTCTTTAATTGGTGCCCTCTGACAGTTTTGCCCATGTAACTTGCTTTTCCTAGCTAGGCTTTTTTCCTTTAACTATTGTCAAAAGGCTTTTAGCTGGAGCAAAATCATTCTGGCTCTCTTTGTACAATTTATATTGGCTCTGCCCTCCTCGGCAGAGATAGCTGTGTTCAGTTCCTGCAGCTCTGTACTCCACCTTATCCTGTGTTTTGATTTTGTGAGTCAAGTAGGTTTTCCTTGTTGCTGTTTAAGCCATACTGCACTACCTAGTTCTTCTTGCATTTTGAAGTGTATGGGTTCAACTTATTAACTGCTTTCTGCCCAACGACACTGGTATACTTTAATATACAAAAAAAATTTGTAACAGCACCTATGTATACCTCTTGCCCCTCAAAAAATTTCCTCTAGATTCCCACTTCTGTATTGTGAAAGGGTCCATTATAGCAATCCCTTATTAAAATATCCTCTTTAAAGGGGTAACCAAGGTAAGGTGTTTGCCTTTTTGGAGGGAAGGGGTAGAAATGTCAAATTCTTGTGTGCGGAACACTTGAGATGGAGGCACGTTGTCAGGGCACTCACAGGTGTTGGATCCTTGTGAAGACTCATCTGAAGCATCTGTTCGAAGCAGGAGAGTTTCATAGCACTGAAAATGTTTCTTGAGAAGTTATTCTATGACGTGTAGGCAAGAGAACAACTGTAGAGCAGTCTGTCTTTTAATGCACTTACAGTAACTGTGCTGCAAGTTGTCCTGCATGTGTGACTGTGTTCCGTTAACATGAAAATGCAACCTGCAAGTATTCATTTATGTATTTATGTAAATGAACGCCAGAGGAGGCAATGTAGCCTGGCAGAGATGGAGGCAATGTAGCCTGGAGATGGAAGACGACCAGGTCTCTGTCTTCTCCAGTCTCTGCTTTTACTGTAGGGGTCTCCGTGCATCTATGCTTTCATCTACAACACAAGGCTAAGGTGCTTATTGGTAATAGATGCCATACTGCATTCACATACTTGGAGGAATGATAAGATAAATCTTTCCTACTGGAATGAAAGATAAAATCTCATATTTTTAATTATTTATTTATGAAGCAAAGTGTTAATGAAATTGGCTTCATCAGAACATTTCATTTAGTTTCTTTCATTTTCTGTAAACTTTCTGACCTTTAGAATATTTGCAGAATTTTAACATGCTGGAATAATAAATGCTTTTTTTAAAATCCTGTAGCAACCTCTCTTCCCAACATCCTTAAGAAGCCCAGACTGGGAAATCAGGAAAATCAGTACTGTTTTGTGAACAGTTTGTTTCAACAAGCTGATTCTTTGTGAAAAAGTAATGAATTGCTAAAGCAATGGTAACTGCTGTTTTCCCTCTTTGCAAAGACCTGATTAAAAAGTTTTGACAGAGATGATGACATAGTTATTTGTCATGGTGGCAACTGAAAAATAATGCATAGGAATTCACGTAGAAATTATTAATGTATTACTATAACACTTGGAGAGTTCAAGTGAATAACTAAGAGGTGGATAATTGACAGAAAGTGATGCAAGTAATCTAAATCTCATTCTAGTCTTGAAGTCTGTCAGTAGAGATATTTAAAAAGTAGGATTTATGACCTGTGGGAAATTCGAATAGTTGAGCTACAAAGTATATTAAAATCCCATAAAGATGAAAAGGCAAAGCAATGGATATTTTCACATAATGAAAAGTTTCCAGAAATATATAGCTAAAAACCAGGAGCAAAAACTCTTTGCATTTTAAGTGTTTTAAATATTTAAGTGATTCTGCATATTAACATAATTTTCTATATAGGAAACTGCATTTCCAAACTAAAATTATTCTTCCTGTTCTTCTGACTTAATTTTGTCAGAATAAATATAAATAAGCAGATTTGAATTGAATAACATTTTCTGAAAGTAACTTTTTTTGGTTAAGAGTTTTTGTTGTCCTGTTTCTATCCTGACATATCCTAACATATTTAGTATGTTTCTGTGTAAAACTTGAAGACATTAAAAAAAATCCATCTCCTTCCAAAATTGTACAGGAGTAAGATGACATCAGAGTTATCTCTTTTTGCCTGTATCTACACTTTTTTTGCAGTTCAAGTAGGGGTCTTGGGTTCTTTGAAATCTTACTTGGTTTTCACGTCCCTATGGGTGGCTTGGAAGACAGGTATAGCTTCAGTGTATAATTTAGTATATAGTGGTATATATAGCGTATGTGGGGCTGTCTGTTTTTTCCTTCAGACTTGCTTTATGAACTGGTCAGGCTGTATTAGGTTTGTTCCTGTAAGAGTATGATCCTGAAAATGATACATAGTACTTTTTGTGCTCATGTTCCTATACTGGAAAAAAGGTGCTAGCTGCAGATCAGGTCTCGATGTGTTTTGTGTGTTACAAAGACAAGAATGATGATCACTATCCTAGTGTTTACAAACAAAGGAGAAGACAAAAAGATGGTAAGAAGAGCACACAAAAAAAAATTTAAAGTTAGGAAGAAGTCAGCAAGATGAGATGTGTTTATGACCAGACACGTGAAGTTGTGCCTCTCGATATGAGGATTTAGCAATTAAAGCTAAAACAATGTCCAGATTCATGTTTCTGAGTGATAAAAAGGTTGATGTTGGGGGCTGTGCAAAAAATAGAAGAGAAGGCTTGGATTTATTTTAAAATTAGTAGCACTAAATTTATAGAAGATGGAAAGACACCTGAACCCCAATGTATTTATTCATATGGGTGCTCCTAAGCAATGAGGTTGTGTGTAAACCACAGGAAGAGGAGTCTCTCTTGAATGTGTTTTTGATCAGTTATGTTCTTAATTGAATCATAAAATACAAATATTCCCACTGCATCAAGTATTTCATTCATGTTCAGAGAGCTTGAAGTGGAATAGAATAACATTTCTGTTTTTAACATTACTTAATTATATATGTTGCTAGCAATATATCCTGTACCAGTATTTATTTCTAGGTTCACTTTCATTAATCTCTTGCACATTTTCTAGGTTAGTGATTCCTCTGATATTTTAGAAGACAAGGCTGTATTTTGATAAAGGCCCGTTCCATATCTAGTCATGCTGAAATGCATTTCAGTTTGTCCATCTCTTATTTCTTTCATAAGAAAGAGTAAGATTTAAAAATCAAGTGTACTGAAGTTGGTAAATTTACTGTTCACCTGAAATAGCAAAATATTTATCTGAAAGGCTGGGTTTTGTTGTTGTTTTTAGATTTAAATATGTAAAAAATTCTCAGACTGAAGTTCTCCGAACATATATTAGTGTGACATTTAGCATTTTGGTGAATTAGTGCTACTTAAGTAGGGGTTTTTTTCCAATATTTCTTTTATTTGAAATTTGAATAACCACTTATTATCTTCATGGATGCAGACTAAATAGGATTTGGCAAACTTCTTAAGGTTGAAAGAAAAGCATAAGGAAGTTGGAGGGTGGAAACCTTCAAAATTCTTTAAGTTTTGAATACTGGTAATATTTGAGGGGACTCTATATTGAATACTGTGAAGCATTTATGTTTTAACACACTTGGAGTCTCAATGTTACTCTCAACAGATATCCCTTCCACAAAACTTCTCTTCCTTGCTTTTTATCGAATGTCAGATTAGACCTACAGAACAATCCAAGTATGAGTATTTTGGTTTCCAGCTGCTTCAA
>Ga0181612_130968_pt1 | contig 10138 bp, 3 predicted proteins | sample HoacroProtozoa21_FD_119630 | JGI IMG/M metagenome (GOLD analysis project Ga0181612, IMG submission 119630) | Hoatzin crop microbial communities from Cojedes, Venezuel. Combined Assembly of Gp0051906, Gp0051904, Gp0051908
AAAATTTTTTTAATTTTTTTGAGTTACTGATAATGCGAAGAAGGGACGTTCAGTCCAGGTCAACGCAATGCAGAAGCTTGTGAAAAAGCAGATGTGATAATGAGATACATCAGTAGAGGAAGATAAGCAATCTTTTCAGATAGAGTAGGAAGTGGTGAAATGAAGGAAGGACAATGAGCAAGGGAGGGGCTGCCCTGGGCTTGCTAGGACTTGGAGAGGTGAAGGATGAATCACGGTTTCAAAATTAATTTTACAGTTTTAGACTTTAACATAAAATTTTACATAATGTGTTACTGCAGCTAGGTATATTAAGCCACCAAGGTTATGGCAGTACAGTGAGTTGTCGCGGTTGCTACAGGATGGAAGGAGGTGTGTAAGAATTTTGTTAACAAAAGGTGAAAGAAAGGCCATTCAGCTCTGCCTGTATAATAACATGTAAAGAATCTATAACATTAACTAGACTTCTACAAGGGATGCGTTCCATATGGATGGGAATAGGGGCCACGTCCATAGGGACATAAGTTTCAGTGTGCTTTGGTCTTTCTGATGATTGTCATGAAGAGATGCAGACTGCGCCAAGAAATGGAACCTGGTATGAGCAGAACTCCTGGGTTTGTGTTTGCTCAGAGATGCAGGTTTGTGTTTGTGGGGTTCCAGGTGTGAAAAGTAGCTATTAAATACAAATCTGGTAGTATGAGGTGAAATCTCCATTCATTGCTTTGTATTACTTGGAATAATGCAGTCAGAAAGCTTCTTCCATAAGAAAACTAATCCATTCTAGCAGTCGTTCTAAAGCATTTGTGTTAAATCAGCATTAATTCACACTGAATTTTTTTAAGGTTATTTGAAACTCACTTGTCTGTTTTTAACATTTTAACAGACCTTGCAAAATGTGCAAGATGAAACATACATTCATGTTTCCATCTCTGATCTGAAAAGGAATTTTACAGTTCAAAGCAGAATTGCTAATATGACTGAAGTTGAGGAGGTTTGGTCTGAAAAATTATTGTTTTCATATTTGAAGTGTCTTTCAGCAATACTGCACGTAGATTACAAATAGACACTGAAATGAGGAAATAAGCTGCAGCTTATAATTTGAGTAATGCTTTTTAAATGCCATGCCATTGGTCCAGGAAGAGAATTTAGACCTCGTCTTGCAAAAATCCTGAATTATTAATTTAGTGTAGTATTTCCAGTCTTGTGAGATAGGTTCTTAAATATTTTATTGAACAGCTGTTAACATGACATTCAAAAAGACTGAAAGATACACATGCATATTTGTGTATATGTGTATGTTATGTATAAAATAAACATATTGTATAGTATTTATATACAAATAATTGTTTATATGATATTTAAGTATATACATGTAGGTGCATATAATAAATTGTGTAAGATATTATTCCTGTACAAATAATATATAATACCTTAATAATATTATTTGTATAGGAATGTTTGTAGGAATAATATAGACTATTTCTACACATACACACGCACATATATATACAAAAAAAACCCCTTTGATAATCAAAGGGAACTGAAATAACGATTCAAACGGATCTTGTTGCAAGGCAATGGAAGTAAAGACCAAGTCCAAGATAACAAACTGAAAGTTTACTAGGAAGTGTGCCTGAGATGCCTGCTAAGTAACGTTTGTTTTCCCCCATGCCGTCAAAGCCCTAGCTTACTTCATATTGAAAGGAGTGATTGGTCGTATAGCAGAAGGAACAGACCTAAAGCTGCCAAAGCAAAAAGCAAAGTGGAAAGAGATGTTGATAACGGTGCTAACGGCTGCAAACAGATCGAAGAGTGTACATCACTGAGTTAGAATGGAAGTTTAGTTGCAAGTCTTGATAAAGGAGGGCTTGATTAGACAGATAATAATTGGGCAAAGAAAGCTTAAGATTTCTTGGACTTTAGAGAGATGGAGACATCAATAGTAATTGTTAAAGTGGCAAAACAGGAACAAAGTTCCTGGATGGTTCTTATCTCCGTGAGTCAGTTGGAGTATTTACATGAAAAGAATGTTAGTGAGTTCATATTTTTTTTTATTTTTCCATCTGTAAAACATCATATTTTCTGTGCAGCCATTAAAATAATAATGACAAAGTGATTGTATTTAGCATTCTTTATTTCTCATCAGTTTCTGTGTCTGCATCAGAGACCTTGGATGGACAGAGAGAACTCAAACAAGAGAAAAGCTCGCTGAGTGTTCAGTACTACATGTGAGTTACAAGTTTCAGTTTGCTTTGATATATAATACGCCTGAATCAAGAATGTCTTTGTAAATAAATAAAACCAAGATAAAGTTTCCTTCTCTTTTGACAAGCAAGTCGTGTGCATTTTAGCCTTCACAGCTTCAGCAAGCTTCAGCAGTGTTGCATAAGATCCCTTTCCAGAATATAGAATCAAAGTCACCATCAGTTCTGGATAGGCTTGAAAATTGTAACTTTTATGTCGTTGGGGTGCTGTGGTAGAGGCCAGGAAGTTGAATAATTAATCCATTGGTTTGGATTCTCTGCTTCATTAAGGATTCTGTTAGTTTATGCAGTAAAAGTCAGAGAATTTTGTTTTGGAAATCATCTCTGTTTGGTTTGAACTACTGGATTCTCTTGCTGTTAGTAAAGTTATTTATACTAACTTTAAAAAGGCACATTCTTTTAAAAGTTATGTATATGTTGCGTATTCGATATCTAATATTGCTGCCTGCTGTAAGGAATTGGGTTTTACTCATTCTTTCTTCTGCTGACAAGTGATTCCCTGGTCTTGAAAATCTTAGCTGCAGGGTCTCAGAAAATACCGCTTCTGAAATGTCGTCACCTGGCAGCAGTTGCCCACACTTGGAATCAGTTGGTGAGATAACAAAAGAAGAATTGATACAGAAATCTCATGTGAGTTGTAGAAGCTTACTTTCTTCCTATCACAGTTAACTCTGGTCACTTACTTTAGCTGCATATCTTGTCATATATTATTAGTTGTAAGATGCATTGAAGTGTTAAACATGGGTAAAATCTTCTGTACTGGAACAGTAAGGTTTAAACAAGGTACGGGAAGCATTACGGACTTGGTAAAAGTGAAAAACTATTTTTCAGTACTGAACACTTAAAGAGTACCTTTCCCAGCAGTGTTTTGCAAAGCAAGCAATGTTTTAGTGGAAATATTAGTTAAAGTTCAGCTTCGTGTTGTGCTAACTCTTATTTTCAGACACTGCCATTGTAGCAGCTGGTTATTTGGAATGTTAATGTAATATAGCGTAACTGACTTGACTTCAGGTAGAATTTGCAACAAGGAAATTTATGCTGAAGTTTTTCGTGGGTAACAGTTCACTTTTTGATGGAGGAGACACAGTTTGAGAAACTGCCCCTACCTGAACTCTTATTTTCCAAGTACTATTAATAAATGGAACAAAGAAAGATCTCGTAATGCATTGGAGTAGCTGGGAGGCAATGAAAAGCCAAACCTGTTCTGTCCGTGGAGCTAAGTTGCCTTATGGGAAAAGTGTAATGGTCAGTTTGCTGCTGAGGGGTATAGCATTTCTCTAGTGCCGCATCTTTTTTTGTAAACCTTTGCAGGTAGTGTTGACCTTCTGCAATTAGGAAAATATGCAGTTAGTACAAGTTCTTTCACTTTCATTTCTTTTTATGTTATATTGATAGGAAAGACCAATTTTGAGTATTTTTATAATAATGTGATGTGATATATGTTTATGCATTATTTAGAAGAACAATTTTTGGTTTAGGATGAAAACACAGAGAGAGATCCAAGGTTTTACAAGAAAAATATGCTGATCTTAAGATTATGTGAAGCAAAAAAAAAATTGAGTTGGTTATCAACACATCCTTTTTTCTGTCTTAAAACTGTTCAGCTGATACTGAGCTTTACAGTATTTTTTCTCATTTTGTCTCTAAGTTGTGGCTTACTGGTGAAAGTAAATAAAGTAATACTTTGCCTCTGTGTTTAACTTTAATAGGGCACTTGTCAGGACTGTAAAGTCAGAGGACCCAACCTTTGGGCATGCTTAGAGGTAAGTTGTTCTGTTGTTCCATAGTAGGGTTCTTTTCTAGTAATCTGTAGATAAAGTAGGTGGTATTTTTTGAAGAAACTATAATGAAGTTCTTTATTTAAGTTACTGTTTAAAAGCAAAACCTCTGTTTATGTGCTTTTTTTTTTATTCTTAAGCAAAACAAAGAAAAAACTCATTTCGAAACTTATAGAAGCATGTATAAACATTCTTCAAACTTTGTATGGATTTTGTACAGTCTTTACCCTGTATATAGTTCTTTCTTAAATATGATTTTGCCTTATTGTTCTTGCCATTTACAAGACGCATAATTTTCAGTGTATTTAAAACAAAAAGCTCTGAAAATGTTGCTTCTGATTGATCTATGATACCAACAGGAAAGTAGGTAGCTAATTTTTTTTTTAAAATGTCTCATGAGTTCTTCAGACATACAGCTGTTTCCAGAGATGGAAATCTTGCTCTGTAGGCTTGACTTCATTTCAGGGCTACATTTGTCTAAGTCCTGTCAGGAACATATCTAGGCTGAGGTGCCAACCTTTAGATGTATCTGAGTATTTTTTAAGTAGATTATGGGAACAGTTAAGATATCAGATTATTTTGCTCCTTCTATCATTAAGAGATAGGAAAGAAGGGGGGAAGAAATAGTGTTTAATGTCTTTTTGTTAGGTGGCTTGAAGTTTAATTACATATAAAAACGCTCTTGAGAGTAGGAGGAGGTGTTCAGGGGTGCATCAGCCTGGCAGGTGGGAAATGCTGTGAAGCTTAAAACATGTCTTTTATTTCTCACTTAAAGTTCTTAAACTGTTACTGAAAAACTTAATTTCATACCAACATTTCCATAGGAGAGTTTTCTGATCGCAGTAGGACATTTAGTGTATACATGCGATGTATCTCTTCTTGGCTGAATTGGCATCTTGCCTTCACCTTTTTCGGTAGAAAAACATGGTGAGATCCCAGCATGTTAACCATCTATAACTTAACCAGTATCTGTGATTATTTAATATAGAAAATTGACTGTGTTCAGCTGTTATTTGATTGTATAAATTAACGTGCTTAGAGAGTTGTACGGATAACATGCTCTACCCTCTTATGTCATTGTCGTGACTCATGCAAATGAGGAATTAATGAAAATTGCTGGAAGATTGGCAGCTGCAAGATTCCACACTCAACTCAGCCAAATATGTTTTGCAATTAGCACAATTAAAGTCAACAAATATTTTGCATGTTATAAGTAGAGTGTAGTAAGCACTTAACCATACAGTGCTGGAAACTCTTATTTAAAGGTGATAAAAACTAATTAATTGTGAAGTAATAGTCTGATAAATGGGCACTACAGATAGGGGCGTACAGGCATTTTTGTATAAATGTGTCATGTTCTAAGGCTGTTGCAATTCAGTATTTCAGACACTGGGCTAACTTCATATTTCCTGTAACTATCTCTACTAAATCATGAATTGTAAAGAATACATGTTGACCTTAATCTGAATAAATGTATCAAAATGGCCAAACAATTATATTCCAAATGCAGTAAATGTCTAGCACTGCCCACCAGTGAGAGGAGTTGAGTTAAATCTTGCAGCATTCTTACTTGCTTTAGGTGATATTTATTGTAACACTTATTGTGCATGTCTCTTGGTTTGTGTAAGACTCTGCAAGTTTGAAATTTGAGTGAATTTTAAAGGGGCTGGCAGTATATTCCTATTCTGTAAAGCTGTTTGACACCACTTTCTAATTCTGTATACTTCTTCATATCTTCCTCAACAGAACAGATGTACATATGTTGGCTGTGGTGAATCTCATGTTGATCACAGTACCACCCATTCCCAGGTATGTGTATTTGCTAGTCATACAGTTACCTGAAACAGTGGAGTAGAATTGGAGAACTTTTTTTACTCGTTTTAGTGGTCAGTAACCTGAGTTAGTGTAACTGCATGGAAGTGTGATTAGCTATGATTGGTTTTCATCTATAGAAGCAAGTCTTACTAATTTAGGAGTATATGACTTTACAGTCTTTGTGCAGCTGCATAATTATTTACGTAATTCTGATGTTATTGTGCTCCTTAAAAGAACATGGTGAAAATTTTAAAAAGAACAATAATTGCTGATGATTTTCAAGGTGCGTGGACAGAAGAATTCTTGAGTACTTCAACTTATATGTAGTACCTCACTACTTCAGTCCAACTTTTTAGTGCTGTGGATGCCTGATGGATAAGGGGAGGGAAGTTGGATTAATGAAGATATGAGCTGAACAGATGTAAGACGGGAAGTATAAATTACCAGAAACGGGTGCTTTGTTTCTGCATTATGCTCCCTGTTCCAGTGGCTACAGATGAAGAACCTATAGGCTGAGCTGAGCATATCCTTTGCTGCTATGTCCTGATTTTGGATCTGGCTTGGTAGGAGCAGTGGAGTGTGTGCACTGTGTTCCCCAGCATGCCAAGTGCTGGCAAGGTTGGACAGCTTGAGTGCATCTGTTTGGGTCTTGAGCTCACTGTCTATTCTGTGCACACTTGCCAAAAAGAAGCAAATGAGATATGTCGTTCTCTCTTAACACATACACTGGAGACAGAAGGATGGCAGTTTTATTAACATGTCATTTCAGAATTGCTGACTTTCCGATTAAATTAAATTCTTGCCAGCAATTCAGTTCGTCTGTCAGAAAATACTTCTAAGGTTCCACACCAAGCAATTTTTGGTCCTTAAAAATAATTAAAAAAAACCCCAAACCCTGATGAATATTAAAATAAATGAATACTATATACCAGGATATTACAAGGAGTATGCTTCACGACTGCATTTTACCACCACTCCTGAGTTTTTTTTGAGGCGGGGTCCTGAGAGGAGTGCATGTTTATACAAATCAATAGTCCATTAGCAGAAGCCTGTATAAATACAATTTTCTTTTTGCCAGCTATTTAAGCTGAATCAAAAGCCTTTACAATAGATATATAAATGAGCTGCTTGTAGTGCAATCAGGGAACAGATGGTCCCTGAATTTCTTGCCTACAATTTTATACCTCTTGGCTTTCCATGGTAGTTTATTCCTGATTTACATGCTGTTTTAGCAATGTTATTTACTTGCCAGGTCAGAGAAAGGGAATGGATAGTTTGCTTGCTGTCAGTCACATGCTTGTCTTGATTTTCTTGTTACTTAATTTTAGTTTCTGGATAGTAAGCCCTCTTCTGGATTTTTTTTTCCTCCAGTAAAAATCTCAGTAATTCACTAAAATGAGAGAAACAAGGTTGACATGAATCAGTTTTTCTGCTTACTTCATTTTCTACCAGCAAGGCTCCTTGTGCTGCAAATAATCATGTTCATTGTGTCCTGGTCAAGAAAGCTAAGAAGCTGTTGCTCTGGAGACTTGTAATTACTCATGCGGCTGAAGCTGCAGAATCCAGCATATCCTCATGATTAAAACTGTCTGAGATATTTATGTAATCTGATGTTTTTTAGTAGGGGGAGGGCTAGTTAGTGAAATTGTAGGCCACATTTGATATTTAAAAACATTGTTCTTGTCCAGGTCCTTATTAAGTGAAGGGAGGAAGAACTTGGGAATCCTGCAGCAGCTGTAGTATTTTCCTCATATCTAGCAAATCCCTCATTGTCTATAAACCTGATTGGTGCTGACGTATAAGGAAGAAATACAGGAAGGACTGGAGGATGATAGCAACTGTGTACACAATCTTACAGTAAGCAAAGAGGTTAGAAAAAGAAAGATGAAGATTAGAACAGTAAAAATATTCTCCATCTGTCAAATTTTTATATCACTTCACAGTGTGAAGCTGTCAACACAAGAACTAAGTCTAGAATGTTTGTTACCCGCCTGGACAAGGTCCTCTACAACCTACTGTAGGTGACCCTGCTTTGGCAGGAGGATTGTACTAGATGACCCACAGAGGTCCCTTCCAACCCCTACCATTCTGTGATTCTGTGATTCTGTTTTGATACGAGCACCTCTTATGGTTACTGAACTAGAAAGCTTATCTTACTCTTCTGGTTTATTGTTAAATAGCTTGAATTTCTTACAGCAAACCAGTAGAAATAAGCACTGCCCTTACTGCAGAGGAGGCGCCTGCTGTTATGACCAATAGCAGACATTCCTGGAAAATGTGTTTGTGAATTGTAATGCTTCTGACAACAGGCTTTCTTCTGATTTTTGTTATTATACGGAGGCATGTCAGATATGAGAATGGCTTAGATTCTGGTTGTACCTTGTTGCTAATTTGAGTGACTTGTACTAAAAATGAGTGTTGGATAGTTTGTGCTAAAATTTCAGTAATTGAATTTCTGTTTTTTAATATGCTAACAGAGATATTTGTTTCATTGTTGAAAGATCTAGAATTTTAATACTTCTGTTCTCGCTTGCATAGAGCAGTATTTAATTATTTAAGATTTCTGAATTGCAGTTTTGGTTTTTCTTCTGTTCTAGGAGACAAAACACTGTCTAACTGTCAACCTTACTACACTCCGTGTTTGGTGTTATGCCTGTAGTAAGGAAGTATTCCTGGATAGAAAATTAGGATCTCATTCTCCACTACCAAATGCAAGACTGTCTCACCAAGTACAAGAAAATAGCGTGCAGGTATTTTTTTAACCCAATGAAACAAAGGCAGCTGGAGCTTTGCAGTAAACATTGTGTCTTTTCTCAAGAGGGGGACTGACTTTTTCTCCTTTCTTGTGGCTGAGCTTCCTATTCATTTCTTTCTATTTTCACAAAAATTCTTTTAAAAATACAGTGCCCAGCTTCTGTGTTCTGTCTCTGTGTACTGCATGCTTCCAAAGAATGCTTTTTTCATCTTACTGTCTAATTGTAATCTACAATAAACTATAAGATGCAGAAAAAGCATAGGGTTAAATTGAAGGTTACAGGTTTGGAATAGTTCACCTGTGCTTCCCCATTCCGTCAGCTCATAAAAATGTTATTTACAAAAGTTGTTACAACAATTGCTGGCTAACTTACAGGGAGCAGCAGAATGCCTTAGTATGTGTTTATGGATACTTGCCTGAGATACAAGTTCACTCATATGAGCGCAGGACTTTTAGAGAAATATATGCTAATTGTTAACCTCATTCAGCTGGTAATGTAAGACACTTAAAGGGATTCCTGTAACTTAGTTTCTGAGGTTTAAACATGTCTTATTTTCAGTTTTGATAAGTGACTGAAAAGGTCTTGGGTTTTGTGTATATATATGTGTGGGGGAAAATTTTTCCAGGGGGTTGGTATACACACAAATACTGCTGAATAGTTATGAATTTAACTGCTATGCAAGAATTTACAAGAAGGCAGTAGTAAGCTGTGTATATTGTATATATGTGTGTAATTTTGGTGTAGAGTGACAAATACAATGTGTTAGATTCGTGTGGAAAAATACGTATCAAACTAGAAATCAGGAGAATGCTAGTAGTGTTCTATGGCAGTTAGGATTGCCAAGGAGAAAAATATGGCCAGTATATGGGAAGTTGATATTAGTCGAGTAAAACACAGATTGTAGTGTTTTATAGGATTATGACATTGAAGACAAGACTTTATAAAAGCGCTTAGCTGTTCCTAACTCCATATTGATTAACAATTAACATAGTAGCTGAAGAGTAAGATAATGAGTAAAGTATTAGCTAGTATTGGAGACAAGTTGGAGGAGAAAAAATGAACAAAGCAGATGTTATACAGAGAATTTTGAAATACGCTGTTTGCTGCTCTTGTTCTGCATTTTCAACAAGGTTTGTTTAGGTTTGGTTTGTTGTTTTGTTATCTTCTGATTACATTAGCCTTCACTGGCATCACTATTCACTCTGGTAATTTCTGGATAAGTATTGTTTTGGAGAAAGTTATGCTGCAATGTCTCAAGTGTAATTGTCATAATGCATGTATCTGAAAAAAGGTGTTTTTTCTTTATTGCATATTTAATGTACTTATATAAAAATGATGAGAAACTCGATTAAAACTGACAGAACTACAAGTATGGTATTTTTAAATTTGTTTTGCTTGAGGCATAGAGCTATGGAAGAGATGCTGCGATGAACAGGTTGGATGGGAAGATGGGCAGGTTTTCAGTATGCATAGAGAGGAAATATCCTTTAATATTTCACTTCAAAGTTTAGTATTCAATATGGATATC
>Ga0181612_139917_pt1 | contig 10138 bp, 9 predicted proteins | sample HoacroProtozoa21_FD_119630 | JGI IMG/M metagenome (GOLD analysis project Ga0181612, IMG submission 119630) | Hoatzin crop microbial communities from Cojedes, Venezuel. Combined Assembly of Gp0051906, Gp0051904, Gp0051908
ACTCTCCTAATCTGACAGGAGCTACTGCTCCCTGTTTGCAACACATCTGAAATAATGAAACAGGGATAAAACGAGTGCTCACAAAACAGGAGCTCACAGGTCTCCAAAATACCACCTGGATGAGCTGCTGGGGCCACGCATCAACAGGAAAAGCCCAATTGGACTAGCCAGCAAAGACTGAGACAAATCCCTGTGCATTAGCTCCTCCGGTCTGACTTGCCTGGAATTGCTGATACCACTGGATAGCCTGTGTGAAGACCTCGATTGCACTGTCAATGTCCTCTTCGTGACTGTACATTGTCACCAACGCAGACACCTGCAAACATTCAAGAGCAGCTTACAGCGGATCTTCACACAAGCTGTCTATAGCCAGAGAGTCAGCAGTTAAGTGACAGGATTTCCTAAATGCAGAGTCAAGGGCAGCTTTCTGCTCTGTCCCTACAAACCAGCTGTGGTAACAGGCAGGGTGCCCAGGCAAGACCTTCCTACCCGGGTCCCTCCTAAAGAAATGTCCCCACCAATCTTTCTCCTATGACACAAGCTTAAGACTGCATTCACAGAAAGAACCTTCTTGTCTTGGCACTTTCTTTGCTTGCCACTGGACACAGTTTCACTACAAACCCTTTTTCTTCCCCCATTCTCTATCCCAAGAGCCATGGGAAAAAAAAAAAAAAAGCAGTACTGAAGAGATGATACAGACATTATCTGCTTGCCTACACCCCAGTCACAACTAGAGGTGCCCCGGAGCAAGGAGCGGGTGTTGCTGACCACCTCTATAAATTACTGTGATGGTTCGCACTCGCACTTGGAACAGACCTACAACTGTCAGCCTCTGCACAAGATGCTTACGCTCTACACTTGAGCGTTTTCAAGGTCACCAAGCTTTTCCGAATACCAGATGTGCACATGCGTGCAGACCAGGATGATGCTGTGGGGATGGAACACACGGCACTTTCTCCCTAATGCCTGTTGTCCTAAAGCTGCTTCAAAAACTTCCCAACAGTACATACCACGGAAGCAGCTACTCCAGCCACACTACACAAGCAAAACCAGGCAACACGCAGGTCTGGGGGGATTATAAGAGAGTGGGAACACAGGCAGAGCGCATCTTTGCTGACAGGCAGAGTACTTCTGTGGCTAAGTTCAGGCCACCTGATGCACGTAATAATCCCACCTTTGTCCAAGACAAGGAAGATGGGCTCAAATTCCCTGCAGACATTCAGGTCAAGCAAAAGCCACAGGGCAGAGGCAACAAGGAGCAGGTAGTACAAAGCTGTGCTACAAGGGAAAAACCTCACACAGTTCAGACTGAGTTTTGCTTACCATACCAGGCTTGTGCTGCAGTTCTTCTATGCTCCTCAGGATCATGCAGGCTTTGGTGACACTGCCTAGCAGAGAGACAGGGAGGAACTTGCTCTGAGTGGCAGGGTAACACTTCACCCTGCCAGTGAACTACCAGCCAAGGTCAAGCAATGGGGATGTAACGATCCCCCTCTCAGAACATCTGCCCCACTGCCAGGAGTAAAGGACAGGCCTCCACACAAAAGACCTTTCTGCCCTCACCACATCCCACAAGGTTTCAGGAGCAAGCTTTCACAAGCATGGTCTTCTCGTCCACAAGCAACTCTGTGCTGCCCAGCTGTATACAGGAATGGCACCACCAGGGAGCCCCACACTGATCCCAAGACCCTCCTGCCCTGGAACAGATTCAGCCCTGTTTTTCACAAAGACTGTGGGCATCTCTGCCAGGGATCTGTGCAGCCTGGACACCCAGACACTAAGCTATGAGTGTTATCCTGCCATAGCCAGAAATGTATAGAATACCCCACTGAAAGCATCTCTGCTCTGCACCCCTGTCACAACAGTGACGGCAGCAAAGATTGCCCTAAAGCCTGCTTTTCTCACCCTTTGTACCACTGTCATGTGTAGACACTTCCCAACAAAGGAGGACACTGGATACCTTGCGCGATCTTCAGCTGGGCCATCGTCAGCTTGATCTCAGCTGCATTGGCAGGGTGCTGGTCTGCAAAGTCCTGACAGTCAGAGGAAAGAACAATTCAACATGTGCGTGGGCACTAGGCTGCTGCTCTGGTGAATCATATCTCATGCTCAGCCACAGCAAGCTGGCAAGAGCCAAAGGGAGCTTTCCAGCACAGGCAGGCTTCAGCACACAGCAGAGAAGGACCCCAAAGTGTGCCAATGGCCCATCGCTCTCACGGATCTCCACCCCAGGCAACTCATTCCCTCCATAAAGGAGGCTGTTGCAAACAGCCTGCAAGCAGAGTAGCAGAGTCCACTGCTTACCCTAGAAGTCTACTACAGCTTCCTAAGCATAAAAATCAGAGGTGCAAGGGAACTCCTTCCCCCTAAAAGCAGCATTGTTCAGTTAGGTGTTAATGCTTTCCAGCAGCATTAAACCAAATCAAAATAAGCACAGTCAGATACTCCTGGAAATTTAAACCAGACAAAACAAACTAAGGGAAACGGCACACAAGAACGCAAAGCACAAGTTTCAAACGGTGCTTGGCCAAAGGAGTACTTTCTCTCAACCTACCTGCAGAAGTCCTACGGCCTTCGCATGCTGCTTCTCGCGACACAGTTGGGCTGCCTGGATCAGCACAGGGAGCAGATGCTCAGGACTCTGCGACTGCAGGCTTGCCGACAGCTTGCGGCACTGATCTGCCTGAGGAGTGGGAAGAGAGATTACACTTTTCTCAACCTCTGCAAGCGTTTAATGCAGGGCTAACATACCACTAATATCTAAACAGAGATGCTAGTGATGGTTTCCCCAAAATGGGTACACAGAAGCAAGCACAAGTCCTCCCAGTATCACTTCACATGCATTTAAGAATTCCACACACCCCTTCTGTCTTCTAGATATCTCCACACTGTCCTCCCTACAGCAACACGCAAGTCACTGCACAACTGGCTGTCTGTTCTTCTAAGGATGATTTTTTTTTTTTTCCTCCTCACTTATGTGCCTACACCAAGTGGTCTCATCTTCCGACACAGAACAGCTGCGTATCCATTTTTGCCTAGTCAAACTCTGCTGGAGCAAATCTGTAGCTACTTACTGCAGACCAGTTTCCCCTACCTGGTTAGTGTACATTGCCAGCAAAGCTTTGTTGAATTCGATCGCCTGGAGCTGTTTCTTGGAGAGTTTATGCTCAACGCCTTCTGCATTGGTCAGCTTCACCTTTTTCTTCGAGTCAAAGACATTTTGGTCCTGGGGAAATCACACATCACGAGAAGATTTCACTACATTCCTTGAAAAAGAAAAAGTCTCTGGGTCTGCGATTTAACTACTGCTCAGGAAAAAGTCTTTCCTGGTTATCTCCCTTCTCTCCACAGAAGCAGAGAAGCAGGCTGAGTAACTGCACCGAAAGCAGCGAGGTAATTCTCTACCTTGTTAATTGTGATGATGTTATTTGCAATGACAGCAAGCAGTCCTACATCTGTTGGCCTGCAGACAAGAAAAGTAGAAAGCACATTGTTATTAAACAGTGGTCTCTCTACAGATGGAAGACTGAGCACTTGTTTTAGAAAAGCTTACTTCAACTTGATTATTTGATTGTAGAGCTGTAACGCATCGTCTGTACGACCCTGCAGTTGCATGATATACGCCATCTGACCATGAATAATAGCCAGTTCAGCCTCAATGTCTTCCTCTGTCACATCCTGAAGGAAAATCAAGGCAAAAAGAAAAAAAAGCTGCCATCTCACCTCTGTGTCCCTGGCCTCAGCGTTCTGCTGGAAAATGTCTATGAGCTCTCTTGGGCAGTATTAGCAGCAAATACCCCAGCTACTACTGGTGAAGGTTGTAGCCACAGCACAAATACAGGCACATCTGGATTAAACCAGGAGAAAAGAAAGCTTCACCTGCTCTTGCAAGAATCTGGAGATACCTTTGACTTGTGCGCTGAATGTGCTCCTCTGCTTGAGCCGACGACAGCATTCACGAATCTCCTACACTTCCCACCACCCACTCAGTGTGTTCATCCATAGCAGCGGTGGGTCACAGCGAGGTTTCAGACAACCCGTACCTGTCCTGCCTGCACCAGCATAGGCAACCGTGCAAGGAGCACAGCAGCAACCAGTCTGCAGTGTCAGCTACCCTTCTGCAACAGCCCTGACTGCTGCCCCGGCAGCAGGAGCAAGTCTTGCTGGGGTAATACCGCACAGCAGCTTTGGCTCTCATCCGGCTATCTGCCGTACACTTCGTGACTGCACCCTCATTCACGCTGCTGCAAAGCGAATGCTTCCCAGAACAACATCAGGAACTTACAGAGTCTTCTGACAGCGACTGGCGGCACAGCTCTAGAAGTAAACACAAATTGAAGAACACAATTTTAGAAGGCTTTAGAGGGAAAAATAATAGCCTAGAAGCATGGGGAAACACAGTTTTTTCCTGAAACTTTTGCAGCGTTACAAGGGCACATCAGACTACAAGTCTGATGATTGATGGGACTGAACATGAGGGAGTAGACTAGATGATGCAGAAGAAATATCAAATGCACAGGAGATACTGTGCCTCCCAGAGCTGCCCTCTGAGAGCAGTCACAAACTCATCTTCTCTCCTGAGCAAATTGCCTTAAACCTAGCTCCTGATCTTTTCCATAGGGATCACTCGGCCGCAACTGCTCACCACCCTGGGAGTTGTTTTAAGTGCTGCCAGCAGGCAATATTCAGATGACACCACTTTTTACGGGGCAGCAATCCCATCAGTTTTCAGTACACATACCAGTCACTTCTTAACTTTCTCATATACCTCACCAGAACATCACCAGTTTTGCTCTCCGAAGAACTACTATCACAGCACACAGGCTCAAATTATACACGCTTAATAAATCGGTTGTGTGGGAGAGCTGCTATTCTATCATCAAAATCGGGACAGACTGACCTATTTATCTGCAAGAGCAATTAGATCAGCAAAAATAATTCTGTCTAATTCTCCTCCCAGCCTTTTTTTTTTTTTTCAAACACACACAAAATCACTCTTCCACCCCACAGAAAAAAAATCCCCTTTGCAAAAAAGCTCATTTATTGGCTTATACTAACATCATACCTAATTCATACCATGAAGTATTTTTGGTTTTTATAGTATATGTTTATATAAATACATACACTAACAAAACCAGGAGTTAGAAAGATAAACCATCTCATGCTTACGAGATGACACTCCTGTCTACTCCCTACTTCAAAAACTGCTCAGAGGTACTGAACACCCATCAGGGGGCTGTAAGAGAGCCAGGAGATAGCACATGCCACATGGCTCTGGAAAAGAGCTGCAGAGGAACATTTCTACAAGAAAACAGTTGCTTCAAGAACCATATGGAAACTTACAACAAATCCTGCTGCTGCTCTGCTTTTAGATTTTTAAGACCTCTTTCCCTCCAATTAAGTGTGTCTATAGAGAGCAAGTAACTACTTCTATCACAGAAAGCTTCCCTCTCACCTCACCACGTTTTTACCTTCTGCTTTCTGTAGTTTTTTCATTGCTTCATTCAACTTTCCTTGTCCAGTCAATGCACAGGCACTGTTATAACACAACTCATAGGTAGCTTCTCGAAGGCCCAAGTCCTCCTAGCATGGAAAGAAAATGTAACACTGCATAAATACCAACTGATCTATACATACAGATTTGACAGGCAACAGACACAAACTACAGTCTTCATGTACATTCAAACTATTCCTTACAAAATAAATTTAGAGGCAATTTTAAAAGGGCACACACCTGGCAAGTAAGTCACAGTGCAAAGGATCTTCCCTCACACTGCACAATGAAGTCAGAGGCAACTGACACGGCAGCAACAAAACTCCAGCCTGAACTTGGGGACTACTTAGGCTGCTGAAAGAGGGCAGATAAGAACTGCTACTCTAAAGAACTAGAAAGAGGATCCACAGCACTGAACAGAAATATGAGCATGCTGTGCACAGCTACAAAGATTTCTGAAAAAAATGGGAACATGACAATCTGCAGTGTTCATTAACAAAGACATTCCCAAGCACGGCTGGGTGATCCAGACAGTTAGCTTTACCCTGGGCAAGATGGTAATGAGACAGAGGAAGGTGTTCCTCACCTCAGCTGTTCTGCCTAACACAGGCTCAGAGCACTTCCTGCTCTGCTGTGACACCTACTAACATGATTCTCCCAGAGATCAAGGGTGAAGTATAACTCAGGAACAGTAACAGTGTTTACTCCTCCACACAGGGGAAACCACCACGTGATCTTCCATACACTCAGAAGTCATTAAAAGACAGGAACGTATTTCTACCCTGTTAAATATCAGTGATTCCATACCCTTTACTCCTCGGGTCACACACACAGAGGCTTACTTACCGGCATCACCTTCTCCCAGGTGCTTTGTGCTGCCACAACAGCAGAGAGGTTGGTTTTTCTCTCTTCCTCGTACTCATCCTGGGAGTTGCGGATGAGATCCCTGTACGCAGCCAGACAATCATCGTAACGCTCCAACCTGTACAACTGAGAAAGCGAAGGAATTAGCCTTCAGAACAGTATTTCCCTGTGTATGCTAGAAACTACAGCCTCCTTCCTCCCTCCCCATGGGCTGGCAGCAGCACAGCATCATCTGGTTTAAGCTGGACGTTACTAACATTTGCATCTACCTTTAAGGGCAAGCTTTACAGATTACATTTGCAAGGACTCAAGCAATGACACCAGATACCTACACACAAACAGCACAGTTCTTACTTCTAAAACAGCTTCTTTAAAAGCAGCAGCTTACACAGTTTTGTCCTCAAACAGCCTTTTTCCAGATTAGGTCATCTCTCTATGAGAGAGATTACATGAATGGTCTTTCCCGCAGCTGAGAGAAGACAGCCAATTCTTCACAAAACTCTTCTGATCAACCAGGGAAACACCAGAGAAGCAGCGCAAATGCTTTTCTGCTTCAATTCTAATGCCTGACACGCCAGGTCCCGCAAACCACCACTGGTCAGGTATCTAACGCAAGCAGATGGCTCAACCTCAAATCAACCTCATCAGCTCTCTTCCACCCTCCATCCCCTTGGCCAGACAGCCACTATCAGGCTGGACCCAGTAAGGGAGAGGAAGTCAAACACACATCGCTTTGGTTCCATGGCAGTAAGACGACGACTTTGCCTCCAGCATCGGGTGACTGAAGCTCCACAGAAGTTGGAGGAGTGGGAAAACCATACCTCTCCTTACCTTCAAGACAGAGAAGGAAATTCTGTCCCCATACTTGCCCCACATTAGAGGGGAGACAAGGCATCCAGCATACGAAACCCCCGCCAGGAAGAAAAGCTTGTAATTACCACTTGTCCATAAAGCTCCTTCAGTTTGTCTGTCTGCTGACTGGCACTCTGAATGGTCTTGAGAGCGTTCTCAATACGATTCAACCTGTATTCACAGTATGCCTTCTCAAAGGCAATAACGTCACTGCAAGGACAAGACAGAGGCTGACAGCACGCACGGTAGTCTTCAATTGACAGCACTCACCCACTAACGCCCTTGTTTCAGCAGCCCTAATTAGTCACAGACTGCTACATTCCCAAAGAGCAAACACCAGAGGTGAGCACATGATCCCAGCTTACTGAATTATGTATCTGTTCAGCGCTGAAAATATCTTAAACCTACTTTGTGTTCAACAGAGAAGGAATATCAAAACTTCACCTGAAAGAAGAGTTTCTCTTTTCAGGTGTTCCCAGACACATGGCATTTCAAATTCCCCCCACCCCCCGCCTCCTGCTGATCATGTGAATCAAATGCTTAAAGGTAAAACAATATCAAACCTCATTATGTGTCTCCTCCTTAAGGAGCAGGCGTTATCATTCCAGCGAAAGATTGTTACTGCAAACAACTGACTCGCACAGAGAAGGGAAGTGGTATAAAGCACAATCCCTCTTATAGTCTGATACTAAGCCAGCAGTAACATTAACCTATTCTGAAACATCAGCGCAGCAGAACTGCAGCAAAAGGGTTTTCTGATGTTAACACAAAACTGGCTTCGAAGCAAGCTCACACCAACAGGGAAGCATTATCAAACAAGCAGAGCCTTGAACGCTCCGTTCCACCTACCCCAAGTTATCACTAAGGCCAAAGGAAAATTAATCAGTGATTCCCTTAGTTCATCACTGGTGCCACTTGTCACCAGCTATTTCTTCGCCTATTTAAAATAATCTCAGTTCAGATGAGTATTAAGGGAGTCTGAAAACAAACGAATGGCACGAAGAATTAAAGCAAAGGAGGGGGCCAGCCTCAGTCCAGGACAGGACAACTTCAAGACAAAGCAAGAACCACCATTTCCCTGTTCTGCAAGATGCAGAGACAGACACGCAGTGGAGCCAAGCTAAAGAAACTACAGGGACAACTCTGAAGCCAGTTGAATTTAAAGAAATTACTCCTCCTCCTTGCCATATATTAAAAAAAAAACCAAACAAAAAACCTTAAATTAAGCCCCTTCCATCCCAGAAAAGAAAGAATCTGTGAATAAGCTAACTATGTTTTTTTCAGACGTGAATATAAATGAGGGTGTGTTTAACCGGACTGATACTACAAGACACTTTTCCAGAAAATTCCTTAACAAGAGCAGCATCTGAAGTACAAGAACTGCCTGGCAGCAAAATTTTGCGGGAGCAATTTTCATGCTGGTTGATGCACAAAGAGCATCTTTATTAGGAAGAAAATGAGAGTCTGCTTAACAGCACAAACAGGAAGGTCGACCTGTTCTCAAACACAAGTTGTCTCCCAGGTCCCGATTTTGAGAACAAAGGGCTTGCACAGCCCCACACACCGAAGCAGTACCTTCAGGCTGGCAAGGAAAAGGACACCAAGGAGCAGCATGATGAGAGACCCAAGCACAGCTAACAGCTCGCTGCTACTTGCAACGGCTTCTCCCTTCTCTCTTTACCCCCCAGATCCGTTCTTTTCCCTGGTACCAGCTATGGTGCTCAACCACTTCACCAAGCAGAATCGACTCACAGAGGTGGCTGAAAACTACAGTAGGGACAATCCCTTCAACAGTAACAGCAGGGTATCAGCCTGTCTCAAACTCATCCAGACCACCTCATACATCCACAGCAGATCGGTGTTTCACCAAGAAGCCTCAATCCTGATGGCTCTCGGCACCTCCCGCTCTTTATTTTGCTGCCCGTTAGTCCCCTCCTGAAGCTGCAGCAGCTTCTCAAGGACCTGCCATTTCGTATTTTGTAGAGCACAGCAAAACGCAACTCACCTGGTTAACACCTTTGTGTGGGTGTTGATCACGCCAAGGGCCTCCTTGAAGTTCCCGTTCTGGATGAGACACACTACTTTACACTGAAGCGCAGTCACATCGTCTTTGCTAATCTGCAGTACTGGAGGAGAAACCAGTTTCAGCACAACGACCTACCTCGTTACCAGACACGCTACGGCTCCGTAAGAGCCATCTGTTGTTACAGTTGCAAAAACCCATCACAGAGAGCAGTCATGTCAATTTTAAAGGGTCCTGGCATGGCTTGCCTTGGCTCAGATCACGAAACAAACCCTGCCAGGACAAAAGAGGCCAGTGTAAAGACCGGACTCGCCCAAAGCGACCGCCGCGCTAACCTGCCTGGAACAGAGCTGCACCAAAACTGTTCAAAAAACGTGCAGATGTGGCACTTGAGGACACGGCTTAGCAGCCATGGTGGTGCTGGGGCGACGGTTGGACTTGACGATCTCAGAGGTCTTCTCCAACCTTACCGATCCCATGATCCAGCGGAGCTGTACACCGCTGGACAAGCCCCTCACCAGCACTTCGCTTCCAGGCAGAGGGCACAGCGCCAGAGCCCAGACGCCACGCAAAGCGCGCCCGGGGAGAAGCACACCCAACCCATGAGAACGGCGGGGCCGAGGCGGGCAGCCCCCTCGCACCCCAGCGCCGGGGCGGCGAACGGCGGCGGGAGGCGGCCAGGGAGGGGCGGGAGGAGGACGCGGGCGCCGGTGTTTGGCGTTCCCACGCCACCCGCCCACCAGAGACGAGTCCCGGCGCCCGGCGAGGGGCCGCACCGTGCGGCCTGCTGCTGCCGCCGACCCCGTGCCGGACGCCGAGCTACCGAAACACCGCGTCCCAGCGCGGGCCCTCGGTCCCAGGCGAGTCGGCCGGCCGGGCCTCCCCTTCCCGGGGGAAAAGCTCTC
>Ga0181612_153106_pt1 | contig 10138 bp, 6 predicted proteins | sample HoacroProtozoa21_FD_119630 | JGI IMG/M metagenome (GOLD analysis project Ga0181612, IMG submission 119630) | Hoatzin crop microbial communities from Cojedes, Venezuel. Combined Assembly of Gp0051906, Gp0051904, Gp0051908
CCTCAGGGAATTCAGCTTCTCTCAGTAACTCATGCAATCTACATAAAGCTATTTTTTGCTACAGGCACTCTGTGCTGTGTGACTGACTGCTCTGGAGTAACACTTCTTGGTAACACTTGGCAACCAAACGGCCACTTGGGGGCTTGCTCTTAAAACAGGCCCAAAATGGGGGCATATGTGCAGGAAAACTGCCCAGGACTGGCTTCCCAAAGCTTCACAATAGCTGGAGAGCAAAGGATAGTCCATTTTCTGTAAACTTATTTCCTAACTTTCCAGGCAACTTTGCTACAAAGAGTGGTGAGCAGTTTCAGCAACAGCCATGACATGCACTGAAGAGTTGGGCTGCCTGTCTTCTAGTCTGTGGGGCTACTGAAGATATGGACCATATTCTTCACGATGCAACCTCCAGGGGATGAGATCTAATTTCCAGATGAAAGTAAAGTTTTCTGATGAGCGCCTTAAGTCAGGAAATAGAAATAAGGTGTATTGATTCAATTAAATAGAACTTTGAAATTGATTTAATCAAAAAATGTGAAGGAATTATGCCTTGCAACACCTGGCAAGGCAGCTGAATGCGATCTATATTGGCAGGTAGTGGGGAAAGAAGAGAATGAACATGTGGGGTTTGAGGCAAGGGAACTACCTAAGCTTACAACAGCTGAATACACAAGTAGGATTTCGTTGCATGATTGGGAGGAGAGTCCTCCATTCCCTCTGCCCTTTGGTAACAGGTATTTTGAGAGTCGGGGAGAGGAAAGGTGGGAAAATGCCATCAACACCTCTCCCCAACTGAATTCCTAAATAAGGTTCTGGTCTTTCCTTTGTCTTTCCTTTGAAAGCAGCGCTCAGGATGCAGTCAGCACTCCCATGCAGACAGATTTCACAGCAAAGGACAGTGCCTGAGACCAGAGACCAGTATGCACCTCTGCACAGAAGCACAGGAGGAAATTTGGAACAAACTGAGCCTGTTCCAGCTTCTGAAGCCAGGTCCTCAGGAGACGGCTTTGCTGGCAACATCTACACTGCTACTTGCCTTCACATGGCAGTCACTGTTTGATAGAGCCTTTTCCTGCTCATGCTCTATTTTAGATAGCCTGGTTAAAAGAAACAAAACAAAACAACAACAACAACAAAGTGACAAACTCACCTCCTGCCCACCTTACAGCTCATATTTCTTTTGTCTGAGCCTAAACCCTTCTGTATTGACAGAAACCGTGTGCCCCAGGAATGGAGGAACTGTTTAAAGAGTAGTACTGCAAAGAAAGAGTCCCAATATACATAGTGTCCTCCCTTTTCTGAAAAAAAGTCCATTTAAAAACAAACTTCCCCTGCAGCAACAGTACATGCACTGTGATAGGCAGCAAAGACTTGAGGCCAGCATGGTCCCAAGACCTAAGAGGCATTTCCACCAAAAGAAGGCCGTCCTGGGAGAGTCTGTGCAACCCATCAACACCATCACATGTTATTAGCAGCATGCTGTCAGTTACTCATCACTACGAAATCATATTATTTCAGATTAAACTTAAAAAATAAGGCATGCCAGGTTGCCATTTCCAGCAGTGCCCAGTCCTGGGTATTTTGGGGAGACATTGAGGGATCCTCCTGCCCATGCACTCTGGCATACAGTGTCTTGTGCTGGGTAGGTGCTTCGTGGTGCTCACCTGGAGCAGCTGCTGGCACTCCCTGAGCCCCCACTGAGCGTTTCCAGTTACTACCACCTACAGAGTTGAGCTGCTGGCACAGGGAACGCTCTTCCTCCTCATCTTACGCAGGCCAAGGCAAGTGAGAGAGCATGGCTTTACAAACTGCAATACAACGGCATCTCTATCCTTGTGATCTAGGGCTTATTTCTGAAATGAAACTAATTTAATTTGCCCTTTTAAAGAAAAGAAGCTTACCATATATTTTAAAATATTTTTAATTAAAAGAATGAAATAATTACTTTTTCTTACTGAGTAATCAAGAAGTATTTCTAATTTTAAAAACCCCACAAAAAAAGGTCAGTCATGATGTAAATCTTCCCTGCTGCAGAGATGCCTGGCTGCAACCCTACCATTGCACATGCGAGGTTTCGTTCAGCACTGCAAAGCTGTGCTCGCTGCACAACCACCACAAGGTAATACTGTTTCAGAACATGATTAGTATCTCAGCATAACAGCTCATATTGCTCTGGCCAGCTGTCAGAGAACAGGCTAGTAAGGCAGCACACATGTAATTCAGAAGGCAATTGAATCATCCACGTGACAGCTCAGGCAAGAGCTAAACCAGTGAACAGCTGTGAAGATCCACCCTCGCTTGCTCTAGCTTTGTCCGCTGCTAAGGTGCAACCAAAATAATACCTGATTTTTTTTCTGGTGGTCCATCACTAGGGATGTAACTGCAGTAAAACTGGAAAGAAAAGACAAGACAGTAAAGTAGCAGAAAAAAAGAAATACAAAGGAGAGGACTTGAAAGAGATGGGAGAAAACAAACCACCTTCCTAATCTTCATGAGTTTTTAAAGGGGCATTTCCTGTACCAACACCTTTCTAGACTGGGGGATGAAAATATGATTCTGGCTAAAGAAAGCCTCATCTAGTGTCCCTAGAAGTCTGCTGCAATACCCAGAGGATGTCCAAAAAGCATTGAAGGAAAGGTAAAGTTCACAGTTACAGGACAGGCTGGATGCAGAAATAACACAGAGCACAGTGGCAGCTTTCAGAGAGCATCACAGAGTGAACTTCGCCATAAACATCTAATTCTAGAGACTTCGAGTCTTCCAATATCTGGTAAGAAGCATCCCTCCTGTGCCTGGGAGAGCAAAAGAGGGAGAACAGCCGGTTGTCTTCAGCAACCAAATTCCCTAAAACATACTGGATGACACTTCTTGCTTCCTCAGTAATGTTCTGTGTCTTATATTATGAGATTATTTTTCTTTTTAAACACATAGATCAAAGCAGTCATAAGCCCATCAGGGGCCAGGATGGAGAGCACAAAGCTGCAGTTAAATGTCAGCCCACAAGGCTGTAACTAAAACAAAGCTGAACTCAGATTTAAACAAATCAGTACTGCCACAGAGAGTTGTTCCCCCAGTACCTTTGCTCTTCTCACTTTTTCTGGCAGAGCCAGGCAGCGAGGCCACCCTTGTGCATAACATTCAGGAGAAGGTGAATGTCAGGTTAGTCTAACAAGCAGTTAAGAACAGTCTCGCCTTATCACAGTTAGTGGGATCTGAGTACATATTTGAATAGTACATTGCGTAGGGATGGGTTTTTCAGTTGTCCCAAACAAAAAATAAGTTATGACTCAGACCTGCTGTAAATTCTGCACAGAAAAATTTGACGGTGCATAAATTATAACAGTACGTAAGTTATAACTTATAGACCTCCTGTAACTTATGCATGGAAAAATTTGACAGTACACATGGACAGAATCCAACTAAAGTTAGAAAATGTTTTGCCAAATTTCTGCACCATATTAAAAGCCTGAATCTTAGATACTTCAGAAAAGGCTCATTAAAGGGCTCTAGTAATTGTTCTCTGCTAAATAATCTGTTTTATCACTCCCTCTCTCTCTCCTCGCCTATTCTTATCAAAGTCAGCTACCCTGACTTTCCAACTACCTACACAAGAGTGGTGAAGAGAAACTTTATAAAAAAATCAATTCACTGTATTTTCAACACTGACATACGTTATTTCATTTACTGTAACAGAATTCAGAATTTGTGTTCAACTGCACAATGACTGAGACAACATCAGAAAGGTAAACTCAGCTGTTAAAGCTGTAGTAAAAGAGCAATCCTATAATAAAGCAGCCAGAGACCTGCAAATGCACTGAGAGCCTCATGCCAGTATGGAGCATCATACCACTACTGGAGGCACAAGCACTTTTACGCTGCTCACTACATAGGAATAATAAATGCACAAAAATACTAGCAGCTGAAGTTTGTGGCAGAGTCTGGACCAAACAACCAGCCAGGAACATAACAGATAAGATGCAAATTAATATTCTTTGCAATGTTGTTCTCAGGAAGATTCATAAGATCCACGGAAAAGGGACTTAAACACATATTTCAAATCATGCAGTCAATCCCAGTTTAATGGTGGCAAAGTGAAAGTGAAGAGAGATTTTTAGCAGAAAGATAATTGTCAATGCCAAAAAAAAAAAATAATCAAGCTGAGTCAGAGATAAATGTACAGCTTCCTCTAAAAAGCAGGATTATCACAGCAGGAATAGCACTCAGCATCACTCTGCACCCACGATGCGGCGTTTTTCCCACAGCACAGCTCCTTCAGGGTCAGTAGGAACGCTTCACACAGGATTGGCAGAGAACACATTGGCAGAGCACCCATTCTTGTTAATCAAAGCTGAGACCTTACCTAAGCAACTGAATTTTTGTCTACTGAGACTGGAACAGACACAACTTGTCTCCCACACATACAGCATCCTTACGTTTGACTCTTGGTTCAGCACCTCACTGGATTACGTTAGCAAATCTATAGCACAATCAAAACAATAGAAAAGCCTCCCTGCAATGGATAAGAAAAACAAATGCTTCTGCTTTTGCAGACATTTTACCTCAATTACATTTTAAACAACCTATTAGTCCGTGTAGATTTTCCATTGAATGAATCAAACGTACATAACGTATGGTAAGGACACTACAGTGAACAAAACAGAGTTTGGTCACCACATTTGAGCTTCAGTTGTCCACACAGATATGTTCGTTTGGGATGCCTGCAGTCCCAGCCTGCCTAGAAGGAGGCCTCTTGGACAAATTTTGGTTTCGCTTGCTCAGGAGCACAAGAGTGGCTGCACGCAGCAAGCCTAGTGTTTCCCTTTGCCTTAATGGCAGCCAAGAGCTGATGCCCAGGGGGCACAATAAGCATCAGGAAAATAGCACTGCCTTCCCTCCCAGCCTCCCAAGCAAAAGGCAATGTAATTTGCATTTAATGATACCGTTTTTAAGATGATATATTTAATAATCTCCACAGTCAGACTGAAGCTCAACTGTAGGAGCTCCAAAAAATCATGAACAGAAGTAGCTGTGGCTTAGCCTCAGCTCCTTGCAAAGAGCAGCCCACCTGCACCAGGAGCTGGTGGGAGGAGCACACCTTCACAGAAGGTACAACTCAGACAACAACAAAAGCATTGTAATATTATATGGTTGCTTATTATTTTCATAAGAGAAAGCAAATAACTTCTGTGTGATACAACTCTTCCCAAACACAAGTGACTAGTGGGAGCAAAAGCTCTGGCTTTTAAGAAGTCTGGAACATTAAATTTCAGCTTTAATTTAAGGCAAGTTGTTATTTTTCAGTCCAAAGTTACTTTTCTTGCTGTAAATACACATATATTCCAAGCCAGAGTAAATTGCCTTGGATCTCCGTTCACCCATTGCTTCAGGAATCATTTCACATTTGCAAAAGGATAAATGAAAATAGCCCAGAGTCTGATATGAACATCTTTGACTGTAGTATTCAACATCCCGTGCTCCTCAAGCTAATCCTCTTACTGTGCTTAGCAGAAGAACAGAAGGATTGTAAGGAGGGACTTAAATGGGCTTTGGCCTCAACCTGGGTTCATCACCCAGACTGGCTCCTATGCTTCTTGTGTGAGTAGCCCAAAATGAATCTCAAAATCCCCACTAATTAAATACATTCAAGGAATTGCTAGGAAGGAGAGGAGACAAATAAAGCATGCCAGAGAGAAAAAGAAGTTTATATGGTGTGTACTCGGGGTGAAAGGTGTGAAAGTTTAGGTGCTGAAGGTGGTGTGGGTGATGCACTTACTGGAAAAATGTGGCAGTGTGTCTGTGCATACCAAAGAACCCACCTGGGAAGCAAACCACTGCCGCCATTGGCATCCAGGGGAAAATCAAAGCCTCCTAGAGAAGGTGACACTTATCTGTCAGCATCTAGATGTTAGGCTTGTTTCAAGCACAGTCTGTCATGCAAGAGGAGTTACTGCAAATACCTTAAAAACTTCTGTTCACACAGTATGTTGGAGCCCAGCTCCAGTCCCATTGCTTCCCAGTTCCCTCTCAGTATTTACCTATTACTCACTCGTCACTAGTAAGAGGAGACTATAAACTATTCATTATTTAGAAGGTTTCATCTTCAGAAAGCTGCGTTGTGCAAGTTATCTCTTCTGAGACTCATTTAGTCGCATCTAATTAAAACCCACTAAATCCACTGATCACACACGTCATTCTTGCTAGACAACAACGATTCACATGAACACAAAAATCAACTCACCTGCTCTATGGTGAGACACAGCAGCTGTTTAATAACGAGCAGCTACCAATTTCTCTACTGGCCCTTCTCCTTATTTCCTCCATCGAATTTATCTGCACTTTCAAACCAAGAAGTCTGTTCAGGTCTGAATGCACTGTTTCACGATAGAGACAACAACTTCATTCTGAAAACTGGTTCAAAACTATTAGATCCTGCTATGAAGCCCAAGTTTCATTACTTCTTCCTAAAGCTAGCCAAGATATATTAAAAAGCAGAACACTTGCTTTGTTCCACCAAACATGTTAAAAAATATGATGGGGTGAGTAATTAACTTTAACAGGCAACTTCAGCTTGACAAAGTCCATAAGGTTCACTTCATTAGTACTATGGAGGGAGGCAGGGGGGGAATCAATAGAGGAATAAAGTACAAATGCAGTTCTGTTTTTAGGAAATGGAGCATCCTGCAGACAGGCAAAATGGTTTGTGTGGAGTCGGTCTCTCCTGAAATGACTGTCTGATTAACATCCCCTGCCAGTCCCTCTGGACAGCTTCCTTCCACAGCCCAAAGACTCACAGAGAAGCAGAGCTCCCCCAGCTCTCCGGGAGCACCTGCAACTCGCCAGGCAAATTCCTTGTGTTTTGGTAGGATTTTAGGTTACAGCTCTGCGAAATCACCTTCAGAAACATACATAGAAAACCGACATTAAGCATTAAGGAATTGGCTTTGATACTTCACGGGTCCCAGCAGAATATGTTTGAACAGGATTTTTGAATATGATTTGAAAGTTGGAAAATTTTAACTTCAAGAAACACGTTCTGAAGGATTGCCAGCAAGCTGCAAAGACAGGAGTGAATCTAGGTAAGCTTGCACAATTAACCAAGAACAGATCAATAGTTTAACATTGATATCGATGTCATCAGTGCCGCAAGGCCTATAAGGAATTATTCCATCTTGGAAAACATAGCTGTTCGTGTTCACAGACAGCAGAAATGCACAGCAGGAAGGATGCTGCTGGTGGTGGTGCATGAAACAGTGAGATTTCAAAATAAACGTGACTTTCCTAAACAGAAGAGAGCTATCTCTGGAGTAACAACTTCTAAGTATGACTAGAAGACTATTACCAAACTTCTTTTCTCTCTAAGGAGCCACAGATTGGTGCAGGAATTTGAACTGTCGCATATACCTGAGCAGCAATTAATTGGATGTTTGACACAGCATGGCAGTTTGTCAGACTAACATGACCATAACATGACATAACACCAGTAGGATAAAAAGAATCAAACACATATCACAGCAAGTTTATGAAAACCAGGAATTCATTTTTTTTTAAGCATGGTAACTTACCTGGCTGATCGTCCATGTAGTAGACTCATAGAGACAAAACACAATTTGAAAAATAATTTTGAAATATATTTTGAGCTAATTGGTTGCCATTTTACACTTCAAAGAAAGACCTGCACTCCTCTGGGAGCATCTTTGTTTTCATACCAGCTGCTGAAGTCTTCCCCCGTTCTTGACCTCCATGTTCAAGCCTTTCAGATATATCCAACTGTTGACTGTCATCCCTCTCTCTTACAAATTCAGGTGACTGCTGGCAGACCTCAGTCTGGTCATCTCAAAGGCTCATGATATACTCGTTTTTCAGAGACACAAAGAATAAACAAAACCCAGCAGGTATAAATTGACATTACTTGCTGGCCTGGGGCACCTGGGTTAGCCAGGGCACCGGAATGCTTTCCTGTGTGAGCAGCAAGTTCTCCTTCCTGTGGACCATGGGCTTTGCTTGCTGGCATGTCTCCAAGATGGGCAGTGCCTGCTAGAATCGCTGCACTTACCACTAGCCAGGAGCACAAAGCCAAAAGCAACAGGCTTTCAGGATGCTGTAAAGATAAACCAGCTGCTACCTCTGTTTCACCCTTCTGTAGGAAGTGATGGTTATGGGTATACTGAAATGGAGAAGTGCTTGTTAACTTGATGAATGTGACCGTGTGAGGCTATGGTTTTAGCCCAGTAGTATGACATTTGAAGTGGACTAACAGACCCTGTCTACTTGGATACAGCGAAATAAAGATCAGCTTTGGTGTTTGCAAAGACCAGAATGAACTGAACATCATTTTTTTCTCTGCTTGCAGAAGCATCCCCTAAAATCAGCAAGGAACAAGCTTCCCTAGACGCCATCAACCTGCTACAGCCATGTGCGCTGCCATGTTGACAGCCAGGATTTCTGAAGGGGGGAAAACCCTCTCTGTTGGTTTTCAGCCCACGAACATTATTTCTCAGACTTCTGTTAGCAGTGACATTTATACAAATTATGTATTGGAGAGAGAAAAGTCTTTCTGTTTATGATAATGCAGATCATGAGAGACATGGTTGATTTTTCTTTAAGATACAGTCTAAGTCTGAAAGCTGCAGTGAGAGCACAAAGAGTGTGATAGCTCAGAGCTGTGATATTTGCTCTTCCTTGTATGGTGCACATATTCAGGCACAGAAGAGACTGTCAATTTTGTGCTCCAGCACCGAAGATGAGGCACTCAGTTTGTATTTTGGACGTGCTAACAAAAGGCACTCACACAGAGCATGCGAAAAGACCAAAGAACAAGGAAACAGAAAAGTGCTAGTAAGAGATACCAGAGCAGCATTTCTTATGGCATCTCAAACACCGTTCTCTTTATGGCCATTTATGCTGATTTCCTATTGCCCCCTCCACCCAGAAGAAATGTTTGAGTTGTCTTCATGGTTCAAGAGAAACCCTGAATGAAGGTTTTAAGTATAAAGCTTTACAGAGGCCTTGGAAATTTTATAGAGGCCTACAAATGTACTGACAAAAAGATATGTGTATTTTGTTTATATTTTTCTCTCCATCATCTTGTAAAAGAAGTCTTGTCACAGAATTTGTTAAAGGGAATTTGTTAATGAGCTCTCCGACCATGAAGAAAGATGACCATCCACACAATGATGAGATAATTTGCTATATTGCCCTTCACTCTTCATATTTAGAGACAGTACTGCTCACAAAGAAAAATTTACAATTTTAATAGCATGACTTTTAAAACTAGTTTAAACCTCACAGCTCCTGCTAGGCTGCTCCCCACCCAAAAAATGCAAAAACACACACCTGTCTTGATACTAGAAATATAGCTAAACATGTAGGGGGTAAAAGTAGATGGCAACAGCATTTGTTCCACAGTTGACTTGAATAGCCATCTACCCCAGAGCAGGTGTGATGCACAGAAGCAGGTCTGTATTGTGTGATAATGCCTTTAAACACCAAAGTTCTCTGCTTCCTTTCACTGGTATTTGAGAGAAGTAATATCATTGGTACTGAGGTAAAACCAGAAACACCCAGAGCTAAATTGCAGGGAGACATGGAGGAAATCTAAGGTTGATGGGGAGGCAGCCACTAAACAGGGGAATTCTCTGTCTGAGGTTTGTTGATGTGGATTTCGGGGATCACAGGCCGATTCTCAGTAGAGATCGCAGAGTCTCATACTACCATTCCCGTGAGCGGGCCCTCTGAAAACTTCAGATGGGCTATCAAGTTTTACATACCAGTGAGGGCCAGGAGTTACTATGGCCTGGCTTGTACAGTTATACATAAAAAGTAGAGAATGAAATGACTGACAGCACACAAGTGGCATCTTCCAAACTGAGTGAAGTCTCTTAAGTGATTGTCTCTTTCTTACTGTAAATTCTTAACCAATATGTTACGTACTACACATAACTGGAGATCAGCTGTAATATTGGTTTCTCCAAAAAACTTGCCCTTTGCTCTCATCACTGAGATGCTGGTGGTGATATTTACTGTTCCATACACCATTCTTAAGTTTGTTGAGATTGTAATGCTGTACGTGCGGCAAGTAGGTTTAAAATATTTTGTCAGGCTACTTCTGTCTAAGAAGCTTTAACATTTCTTCTTCAGCGAA
>Ga0181612_181464_pt1 | contig 10138 bp, 8 predicted proteins | sample HoacroProtozoa21_FD_119630 | JGI IMG/M metagenome (GOLD analysis project Ga0181612, IMG submission 119630) | Hoatzin crop microbial communities from Cojedes, Venezuel. Combined Assembly of Gp0051906, Gp0051904, Gp0051908
CCTGGGCAGCCTGTTCCAGTGCTCCGTCACCCTCAGAGGGAAGAAGCTCTTCCTCATGTTCAGACGGAACTTCCTGTGCCTCAGTTTGTGCCCATTGCCCCTTGTCCTGTCACTGGGCACCACTGGAAAGAGTTTTTCACACTCTGCATGGGCTGCAGAAGTCAGCCTCACAGTCAGGCCTGAGCCTTGGTTGGGACCTGCATGTCTGTGCACATCAGTGTTCAGGGAGCTCCCGGGGTTCCCCAGACAGAATCTAGCACCGCGGTACCACAGCGAGGGCTACGTTACGGCGAGAGAAGGCTTCTCACCAGCCCTCCCAGGAGTGCCTCACAGCGGCAGTCCACAGCAACGCGGGATGCTGGGATAAACAGGAAAAGTTAGGCATCAGCCGAAATTTTCCCCTTCCAAAATAATTTTCAGAACCAAAGCTAAGCAAAATTTGCTGGCTTCCCAACTAGAAGAGAACAGACTTAACCAGTAAATGCCTTGGGAGCAGAGCGGTGTCTCAGCAGACGCTTGTGGCACCTAGCCTCTAACCTCACTCCATGTAATTAAAAACCCATCAGACAACATGACATCACAAGACTTGCGACCACACTTCATTCTGCAAAGGTCAAATTCCAACTACCTTGTCTGCTGCTGTCCTATAAGGGTACCTGCATCTCTAGAAAAAAACCCAGTGCTGCTTTTGTCATCCTAGTATTAGTAACCTCGAGCCCATGAGACAGGAATAATCTGTGAGAAAGTGGCATAATTCTAAGGGGCAATATTAGAATTGCTGGAGCTCAGTGCCATACTTAATGAGCCACTGATCTTGAACTGGGCTGTAAAAATCACAGGGGAAAGATGCAAAAGGTGCTTCATTAATTACCTTTATTATTAAAATTCTGGCAGCCTCTTTTTGCCCTCCCTTTTCCCATGATTTCAAGACTTGCTCTCTGATGAGTTTGGATCAGTAGTTTAATTAAGTTGGCACTTCTTTCTAGCTTGGGGATTCTGTGCCCTAGAACTCTGCTGGCCCCCACCAAGCCTGTGGCCTAGCAGTCCTTGGCACTATTCCAACCCAGTGGCACTCTGAATCCTCACAGGAAACAGCTATTTAAATCACAGTCCTTAAGCCAGGCACTCAATCATCAGACGCGAGACAACAGGACGCTGCTGCATTTTGCTGGGATGAAGCTGACTATCTTGCCTACGCTACTTGTGAAAGAGCATTTCTCACCAACCCCATACCAGTGCCCCATGGCAGCAGTCTCCAGCAATGCCAGTCCTAGAAAAAACAAGACTGTCACAGGCTGGAGTGAGGGATTATCCCGACCAGAAAGGAGATCAGCCAAGACATTGCTGCTCTTCACCCTGTCCCTGATGCTCCCCGGGAGCATGAGACCTCTGCAAGTGGAGATCTCTCTTCATTGTGCTAGTGAGAATGTGTTCATGAGCTGTTCAGATCACATTCAGGAATTTCCAAAGCAAGCAAGTTCGGCCAGTCAGATTGAGTGATCTTACAGCCCCCTTCCAGGCTAAAGAAAAGTATCCATCAAAACTAGAACAGCAATAACAGGCAAGAAAGCACTCTCAAGGAAGCCAGTTTGCACTGCTGATCTGGGCCTGCCATATGCTGCCACTAAAACTGTGGGTAAGTGCTACCAGGAGAAGGGAACTTCCCAGCAGCAAATTCCCTCAACCTGAGGAAGTGCTTGAAATCCTTGCCATGAAATCATCTTTCCTCTAAGAGGGAAACACTGGGGTCTTTCGTTTCTCTGCTGAAGGGACAACTCCCTTTCTAGAGTCCCACTCCACACAGCAAAGCTTGCTTGGTGGTGTAAGTGGCTACTGAATACTTGGATTTCCTAAAGCTGAGACTCCCTAGATAATCTTTCGTGTCTGGCAGATGGACTTTGGTGCAAGCAGTAGTCACTGTGCAGAGACAGACCACTAAGCATTGAGCCTTAACCCACTGACAACGTAGACTGGAAGATACCTACTCTTCACGATCAACGAATGCCAAGAAGAGAAATCAGTACAAAGCATCAATCAGAAAACCACTATGGTCCAAATTCTCCCCTGCAGATGGACTGAGATTCAAAGCCAAACCTTGCCCTGTAAATAAAGCCAAAAGGCCTTTCCAGTTCCCCTCAGAAAAGGGCCCCCAAATTCTGCTTGGGAAGCTCTACTTCATCACTGCTCATGTTGGGACCCACCTCTTCCGAAACACCTGGAGGAAGCACAAGTGCAAGTAAAGCCATGCGTAAGGCTGGGAGTGTAACAGGGAGAAAACAAGAGATGAGTTAGAACCACTGGCCTGTTCCTTGCCTAGAGAACCAAGAAAGGAAAAGGGGCTGCTTCCCTGTCCTGCTGACCCAGCAACTGCCTCATAGGACACAGAGACTGTGAAAGCTCCAATTCCTCCAGGACTGGAGGACAGTAGAGAAGGCAGAAGCCGGAGCCCCTGCTTTCTGTACCCAAACTCATCAGTAAGGGCACAGTGCTTTCATTTCGCTTCCAACATCCCCAACTGTCACCTACTAGTCCTCAGGTCAAGTATGTCCACTACCCCAGCAGTACAGCCCCCCAGGCATGCAAGGAAACAACAAACAGCAACAAGCATGCACGCATGCACACACCAGAAGACGTGCGCACACACCCCACATTTCACTGGAAGCAGCAACATTGCCTCGCCCACAGGTCTGGAGGCTTGGCTGGGTACTACCTGCATGATCTGCGTGGGGATCTAGCCAAGGGAAGAAACCTGAAAATCAAGGCAGGGTGGGAGAGTCATCATCACCAACAGCTTTTACTCAGTGAGTAATGCCCTTAGACTACTATCCCCGATAGCTGTTCGGAGGGAATTTGTCCAGCCTTAGCTTAGAGCCTTTGTGTGTAGTCCCCACATGCTTCAGACAGTGAAGTTGTTTAACCAAGTTATCCTTGATTAAACACAACTCAGCAAATGATTCCAGGTGGAGGCAAACCTCAAAGGCTCAGTTCCTTCACTCTCAGAAGACGAGTGGCTTGGAGAAGCATCTGCTCAAAAATCTAAGGATTGCCAGCCTTGCTCTTAGGGATCTCCACAGCCTGGTTAAACCTGGCTCCTGAGACAGCAAAGAATTAACAAGCACCAGACGTGGTGATGTTGTGGGAAACAGAAAGAGGCAATGCCCATCCACTGGGAACTAGGTCCAACAGCGCTCTTTTTCTTCATCATGCTAGCAAGGACTTGACAGTACTTGCAAGCTGGGCTGGATTCAAATGACAGACCCAGAGGAGAAAGGCTCCAGGTCTAGAGCACTGCACAGAGGAATCCAGAAGTGATTCCCAGGCAAGCACTTTATGGCAACAGGAAGTAACGGGGAGAAGTCGAGCACAGCAGACAGAGGAATTTTATCCTGAAACTAAGCAAGGGGTATCCCATGGACAGAGAAGCAGCACCCTGCTCTTCCAGCATTTCAAATGCATTTCTGTAAGTTCCATAAGCAGAGGTAAGATCAGCAAGTATTCCACCAGGCGGTCCCTGGCAATCACCCCCCTTTCAGTCAGAGCAGATGCCTCCACAGTGGATGACTACTCAGGGTGCACTGGGGACCTGAAGAGACAGCATCTTGTGACCACAGCCTAGGGGACAGCGCAGCTGAACATGCCAAATGAAACAGTCATCATTATTATGTTTCACCACCACAGCAAGACTCAGCACAATGTACCTGTAAGGTTACCCTCAGCACCACACGCAGCCTTTATGGTCACAGACCAGACCTCAGAAGGTCCGTTTCCATGATGTACTGCAAACCCCATCCAGGAGTGTCCTGGACACATAAGTCACACAAGCAGTACATACCTGTGGGAGGTGGAGGAATGCTGGCTGCTGGCAGAGGCTTAGTAGATGGAGCTCCAGGACCTCCCTGAGGGTAACCCATGTTCATGGGGCAGTTGAAAGGTGTTGAAGAGAAACCTAGAGGAGACTGGCTTGCCACAGGGAGAGGACAGGCTGCAGGAAGCTGAGACGATGGGACTGTGGCTGGAGTGAAGAGGGTAGATCCAGGTGGTGGAACACCAGGAGATGTCATGGGCATGGACTGTCCTGGCAGAGAAGGCTGACTGGGGAAGGAAGCAGGACCAACAGATCTGACTCCCCCTGGTCCGAATGGCTGAGACTGTGACACAGCTACAAATGAGAAAGAGTGTATCAGCATCACTTGTTTCATGTGCAAACTATTCTGATGCTCTCCTTCATGCTAGGAAGTCTGCCCTTTTCCAAGGCATACCCTAGAATACCCATGCTAGGTGTATCCTCCATAACCCAGGATACACCAGTCAAACTCTGCCACAAAGTTAGCTGTGTCTTCTCCACCTCTATACATGCTTAATATCAGTGGACGTGCAGCAACAGTTGCTAGAACTCAATATGTAAGAAGCACTGAGGAGCCTCTCAGACAGCTGGCTTGTTCTTTGCAAGTGCAATAAGCATGTGAGGAAGAAAGTAGAGCAGCCATCTGTGTTCGAGGTTTTAGTGTAAGAAAACCTGGAGAATGCACATGACTATAAGACGATGCTTACCTGGCCCTGAAACGGCTGCTGGAACCAAGCCCAAGTTGTACTGTGGGTACGGGGGCCCTCTGGAATAGACACTTGCTTGTGGACCCGTGCTGGCCTGGGGAGGGGCAATGTAGTGAGGTGTCATAGACATCACTGGCACTGGCTGAGGCGTGAAGAGAGAAGGCACTGAAGGCTGAGAAGGTGCTGAAGGTGCAAATGATGACTGATAGCTGGGCTGCAACTAAAGAAAGAAAGAACTTGCAAATAGCCAACACAGTCGTGTGCATACACACACAGGCAGATGCACTTTCTATCCCTGTCACTTCTCGGGCAAGGGAACATGCTGAAGCAGTCAGCGCCCTGGATGGACTGGATCAAAGGCCTTTCCCACCACAGAACTTGCTCAACAAACTGGGCACCACACTTGTCAGACTATTCTCTGGCTCTCATGAGGATTAGTTCTCAGGAGCCAGTTCCCATACAGTGACTTCCTGGAAGCACAACCAGAGGAAATAATGAAGGAATAATAATGAAGTAATAGAGTCTGGAAGCAAAACTTTCTGAACAGTTTTCTTGTGGAAGAGCTGAGATTAAGCCATACTACACTAATTTTACCAAGATGTGAGGGTGAGATGGGCATAGGAGAGCGAACCATAGCCCTCTTTTCCCTCCGTATGACAGATCTCAGTGGACCACTACATTTGTAAGTCTCCTCCAGTGACTGCATGTGGGACAGGGCTTTGCAAAAATATACCAGCCAGCCTGCTTTTGGATTATCACAGAGCTTGTGTTTGCTCCAGTGAAGAACATCACTTATGAGTTCCTCAACACCTGCAATCTGCATCATCTCATATTACTTCACATGCCTCCCACAACCTAGTAAGCCTCCCTCCCTCTCCCCAAGCCACGAACACGAGCTTAAGGCCTACCTTCTCTGGATGTCTGGGACCTGTTTTGTGGGCTGCTCCTTCAGAGGTGGAACCACCCTTGGCTGATGGAGATGTGTGTTTCATGATACCTACATTGACACGAGTGTAGGGAAAAGGGGGTGGCTGCTGATCACCCACATTCTCTCCTTGAGCATGGAAAAGCCGGTCTCGGAGCTGTTCAATCAGGAGCTGAAACAAACTATGCTTTAGGAGAAGCGTCTTCAGAACCTCAGATGGAAGGTGCTTGGGGAGGCATTCAAAGCAGACCCTGACCCAAAGCACTGAGCATCAACCTGCAAAATTAACCATTTCCCCAATAGCCACCAGGAAAAAAAACCCCAAACTGTAAACAACAGTCTGGGACATCACCTGTCGTATTCCCAGGCAGATGAAGTCTCACTGATCCTTCCTCCAATCTTTAGACTTTTCCCTCCCCAATCACTACCCATGTTTGGGAACTAGACAGTTTTGTTTCAAAATACAAGGTGACCTCCCCACTCCCTTCTTCTACCAGTTAGTTTCAGTAATAGATGCAGCTTCACTGGAGAGCTTGCTTCCCAGCATTGTTCTCCAGGAAACATTTTACAGTTCCATAGCTCCCTTTCTTTTCCCTGAATCAAAGGCATGACAAAGAAAAAGCAAATTAAGACAAAAGCTGTGTCCTGGAAAAAAAACCCAAACAAACCATGCCTCTGCTCTCAAGCTACCGTGATTCAGGTGAAACCTTAAGTCCTGATGCATGTCAAAACCCGAGTTTTCTGTACAAGAGAGATCTCATACAAAGTATAATTTTTCCCCACGTACTACTCTTTCCCACAGCAACTCATTTCTCACTCACCTCTTCAGAGCTGTTGGGTAGGTAATTCATTGCGGCTGCCAAGCATCCTTGTGATGCCAGGAGACTGGCATATTGGGTGACTCGTTCTGCCAAGACAGGGCCTGGTTCTGGTCCTGCTGTGCCTCGGAGCATCTCAATGGACCTGCTCAGCACCATCACCTTCTCTACGAGATCCTGAATAAGACAGGGGGAGGGAAGAAACAGACCACTTGGAATCTGACTTGCTTTACTGGTCCATCTCATGGTGAGACAATACCAGATGGCTTTCCCCACTTTCAACTGACATCTGGTCCACTGTCAACAGAAGTTACTCCACTCTCTACCAGATACTACCACTGATTACTGTTTCCTCAGGTGCGCTTTGTGGAGAAAAACAGGAACCAGGAAGCAAACTCTGACACTGCTACTTGTATGGTAAGGGAAAAAATAAAATTAGACGCCACAAGGACGTTCCAATCAACTGTGATCTTTTTACTAGGAAGTTACTACTGTAACTCCAGGAGTTACAAGCTACCAGCTCAGAAGAGGAAGGATTAAAATCGTATCAGGAAATATTCACCAGAAAAAACTCATACTGCTGACAAACAGTTATTCAAAGCTCCTTCACCTCCTAGAAATCAAAGTAACATTTATATCTGTAGAACGATACATGCATCGTTAGCTGATAACTGGGAGGAGGCCCATTTCAAACACCACCAGGAATGCTGAAGATGCCTTTTTGTTGCTGTTATTCACTAGCGGGGTTTCAAAACCAGGGAACTCCGTAGCAGAGGGCAATATGTGCAGACACCCAAGTAGAAGACTTGTCTAGTTCATTCTAGCAACTAGTGGACACAACAGGGGTTAGTGACCTAGCCAGAACCTGTTTAAGTGTAACAGGCAGGTAAAACACTGGCTTGGAAACCCTAATTCATCTGCAAGCTACGACTTCCCATTCATGATCATTCTACTCGCAGGGGGAATAAAACAGTCTAGATGTTATTTTATTTTGCCAGAGGCTGTTCTGAAGGTACAGCCAGATAACTGGAGCATTACAGTTAGACATGATAAGTGCAGCAGCAAATGTACTCCCAGGTGATTACCAATAAGAAAACAGGTACAGTCGAAACTTCCCTGACTAAAAGGAAGCTCAGAGATTGTATCGGTACGCAAAGATAGGCGGGCAGGCCGTAACTCTTGTCCATGGCTGGATTTATGTGCCAGGTAATCCGTACTCTCTAAACACACAAACCCTTAATGTTTAAGGGTACAAGCCTTCTTTAGATGTAAGCTCGTAATCCAGCCTAGAAGGAGATACCTTGGCGACTACAAACAGGATTCGACTGTCTGCTGGAAGCCAGATACTCTGTTTGATGGGACAATGAAAACAGATCAGGGCTACCAGACTGGCCTAAAGAGGAGTCAAACCAACATTATAGCACCTGTACCTGCAGGGCAAGTGGTGATGAAGTCTCATGGTTTTTTACCCAGCATTCCACCAACCTCTCCACATTGCCTGATGAGATATAGCAGAGGCAGGCATCATTGGACAGGGCTGCATCTCCCTCCGACTCTAGACGGGCACCCAGCATGTCTAGAGAGGAAGCAATACAGCCAACATTTAGCACGCTCTCTTTCTGAAGAGCTCATTAACCCCAATGCTCATCTCTTAGCAATCAATCCTTCTCTGGCTTGGCATGAAAAGGTGTTGACAGCTTTGGATCTCCACCTAATTCTTGGATAACACAGAGAAATGGGCATCACTATGGAATCCCAAAGACAACTGGGTTGAAAAAAGAAGTAATTTTTTATACATCTGCCAATATTTATGTCTGCCCAGAAATATAAAAAAATGAAAACCCCCTAAAAATGACAGATGAATTCAGTGAAAAAATCCAATGCTTATTTTTTTTTCCAAAGAGGTGTGGGAATCCCCAGGCAACAGTACCAGGGACAGCTAGTAATTTGGCAGTTGTCAATGTTTAGCAAATGCTAGGAGACGAAAGTGAGCTGGAGCTATCTCACCATCGCCATCGCCACCGCCACTTTCCACGCCTGCAATTTGGTCTGTAAAAGATGTCATGTTCTCTTGCATTTCAGGTTGCATCATCCTACTTGTATAAAGAGCTGGCATTTCTCCAACAGCACTTGGCTGTTCCCATCAGCCAGGGGCTAGTTCCCACCTAAGCAACACGAGTAACTTCATCAGATTCAGTCACTAGATTGTCCCTAAAGTCTGACTCTCAGAACAACCAGCTGCTGAGCATGCTGGACTACTGAAAAGACTGAGGAAATTACTGAAGCCATCAAACATTCATTAACTTCTGTTTCTGAGCTTAAAAGGAAAGGGAATATGCTGGAATGGTAAACCTCTTTCAGACGGAGTGAAGCCACCTGAGCTTTTACTGTCAAGGAAATCCCTTTCTCCCCAGAATAAAATACTAAATATCACCCTCTTGTTGTCTCAGTCTAGTGCCTATCCTGTTTTTTTTCCATGCTGTTGGTAGAGGTGACAGGAAATATCAGCATATGTAACCTTACACTATGACTCTCCGCTACGGTGTGAGTATAGTTCTCCTAACTCAACAGTGCACACCTATTTAATAAGTTCCAGCTAGCTGTAACGAGTAAGGACTGCTTTCTTCCTCAACAGTATCCACTTTTTTCTGTAAGCTGTACAGAGTTGCGTTCCTCTAAGGGAAATCATATCAAAACATAGTACGCTGCATACCACAAAGCTGGGTGTAGTCCTCATGCTTTGAGTAGGTTAACAAGATGGCCAGTGCCTCCTTCCAGCTCTGTAGATCACAACTGCAAACAATATCTTTCCAGTTCTGCTGCACAATGGAGGAAAGCAGCTGTAAGGGAAGCAGAAGGCCTTTCAGTCACTGAAGACAAAGATAAGCTGACTGCTTAAGCAAGTGCACCCACAGGGATAGCTCACTTTCAGGCACACTTCTCACTATGCAGCAACTACCTCACTGTACATTAAGGTCCACCAGTCTCAGTATCATAATGTTTATGGTAACTGGAACCCGATGCCTCCAAAGAAAGTCAAAAAGCCCAACAAAGCACTTAAGAGAATATGGCAACAGCCACACTAGGCAAGACTAAAGATCCATCTAACACATATTCTGTTTCAGAGCAGCTAGTATGACTAGGAATGACTAGCTAGTATGACTGGGAATACAGTGTTAGGATATCCCAACCCTTGTTACAGTTCCTCCTTTGTCAATTAATGAGCTATGACCTTCCCAGCTGAACTGTAAAGGGTCAGTATGCGCCACAGGTTACAAGCATAGGGAGCTGAGGCAGAAACCATTATACTAAAAGAAAAAAAGGAACAGAGAACACACATATTCTAGGTGGGCAACATGAATTTGTCATAAAACTGCCAAGAGATTTGAGTAAACGTCTAGCCAAGAGAATATGCACAGATTCTGCTGCCATTCTACTTCCTGCTACAGCATTTCCACACATATTTGGACAAACGTCTGCCAAGGTATCACACGCCTTCCCCTGCTCAGTAGGTACACAAAACTGTCACTTACCAGGGAGAGTTTTGTCTTATGCTTGGCAAAGTAGCGCTTCTGGGTCTCCTTTAGGAGGTTCTCCCCACCAGCTATAGCTAAGATGATGGCATCTGCAAAGCGCTCTGCCCGCATGCACAGCTCCACTGCGCCCCGGAAATTCCCCAGCAAAAGGGCTTGGCTGATGAGTCCATCCGTATCTACAGAGGTGAAAAGCAGAGTTAAACCACAGGGGCACCATCCAGATGCATTGATGATGCTCATTTTAAAGAGCAGACAGTAAGAAAACAATAACAGATAGAAGCCCAGCTAAAAGAAGATTTGGAAACCCA
>Ga0181612_128276_pt1 | contig 10137 bp, 4 predicted proteins | sample HoacroProtozoa21_FD_119630 | JGI IMG/M metagenome (GOLD analysis project Ga0181612, IMG submission 119630) | Hoatzin crop microbial communities from Cojedes, Venezuel. Combined Assembly of Gp0051906, Gp0051904, Gp0051908
CTAAACCATTTCCTGAAGTGCAATATCTACATGTTTTTTGAACACCTCCAGGGTTGGTGACTCCACCACCTCCCTGGGCAGCCTGTTCCAATGCCTGACCACTCTTTCAGTAGAGAAATTTTTCCTAATATCCAACGTAAACCTCCCCTGATGCAGGTTGAGGCCATTTCCTCTCATCCTATTGCTAGTTACCTGTGAGAAGAGATCAAACCTCTTTGGTCTTGACATCCCTTGGGCAACCATGGTCCCTCCCACAACAGGCAGCTTGAAGTGCCACTGAGGAACTGGCACAGTGGTGACATTATGAGTGGCCTGTTCTTAGCTGGGCTAATTAGCCTGACCACAACACTGCGTTAATGCGGCTCTATTGCTTGCAATGCTCAAGCTTTCTTTTCTGAAGTTAGCTTCGACCTTTACACAACATTGCTTTATCCTGGGGCAACATACAACAAAAAAAATCAGGGGAAACAAATTTTTAGCACTGTCATACACAACCCCCCTTTCAGCAGGTGGCCCACAGGCACTGTTGCTGCACAAGAAGATTCAGGTTCCTAAATTCCAAAGAATTCACAGCCAATGTTTAGCACTCATCAGCACAAGCATTGGTAGTCAATGTCTCATTTCAAAGGTCTTGAGTGTTAAATTCTGCTAGAAATCATCCCCTCTGGCAAACGTCTAAGGTCAGTCAACTCCTCAAAAGCATCCAGTTAGGTTGTGGGCAGAACAGAGTTTTATGCAAACCACACAGGCCTACAGGAAAAGGAGAATAAAAAAAACCAAAATAAAATCCCACAAACACCAACAACCAAAACCTTTCATTGATTGGCTTTGCCACCTGTACATAAATCCAAGGGAGTTCAGCAGGAATACCCAGTAGTTCCTCACAAAACATATTGAGGATTGTAATTCCAGTTTGAAAGTTCATGATGCCAATGCCATTTGGAGGCTGTGTTGAAGTTATTCAGCTCATTCACTTTTAGACCCTGCAACCACTATTTTGACGCCCAGGACACCTCTAAGACCCCCTAAAGCATATGAGAAGGAGAAGATGTGGGGTGGTCCCATGAGGCATTAGGAAATCTGCAAAAACAACATGGAGGTTCTTCCTCCTCGTACAACTTCCCACTAGAACTCAGCCCTCCAGCCAACTATTTTCTCTTTCACACATACAAACATCTTCCCAGGCTCTCTGAGAAATGCCAATCCAGTCTCTGAATTTCTGAAGAGTCAGTAAGAGCAGAGCAGACCTGGTATTTCCCTTCTTGATTCTGTAAGGTAAAATATTTCACCTTGAGGATTTCAATGTTTCTGACAAAGGTGGAACTCCCACCTTTCACAGCTGCAGAGTTCTACCACACCTCTCCCCACAATGGCGAAGCAGGACTTCAGTGAACAGTATCACAGCCAGAACACCACTGGGTCATTTCTGTTGTCTTGGACATCCTCTTCTTTTCCAGATCCTGCTTTCTCAAGTTGTAATACCATCACGAAGCAGTCTTTGTTTCGGTTTGGGTGTTTTGGTGTTTGGTCGTGGTTTTTTTGTTTTGGTTTGGTTTTTTTAAGGTGGAGAAACAAGCCATAGAGAAATTCTAACAGTTTTGCTATGGCGGTTGTTGCTGTAAGTACATTTTGGAGTACACAGGCTTCATTCTATGACCATTCATGAATTAGAAACCTATGAAACAAAAATGTTGCTTTCTCTTTTCTCAAATTACCTCCTCTGAAGTTGGTGGGACAAAACAGTAAGGTATGCAAATATTTCACATATAAGCGTATATATATAGATGCATGTATCGTAATATGTTAGTGAGCATTGCATGATTAATTCTGGGGGTCTAAGTCTACTCCAGTTATGAAAACGTATGACAAAGTTTAACAGGTCTCCTTGACATCAAAGTCATATATTACTTCAAAATATTGAATACACCACACTGCTCTGAATCAGGATGGTTGGCTGAAGATACACAAATAGCAAACACGCCAAAACATACTCCAGTCTTGCAATGCTCACACACTATTACGTACACAAAGGGAAGATTGTAGACTGGCATCTCTGCAGATAAGGAGCTTCAAAAGCTGCGCTTTGCAAAAGAAACCTCGTGGACTGCATTTGCAGGGCTCCTCGTATTGACGTTTGATGACTGTGCATTTTTTTTTTTTAAGCTCCAAGATTCAGGGTGGATAATTTGTTTTCAGACCACTAAGCTAAATTCTGCTCTAATTATACTCCTCCCTCATGGAATCAATGCAGTCCTTTAATATTTTATCATGTCTGATTAATCATAAGGCAAATCCTGCCACTTAAAACAAGCAGAACTAAAAGATATGTTTGAGACTGTAGCAAATGATTGTTCTTTCCAAGAGCATCCCAGCAAACAGGGCAGATGGAAAGCATAAGAGTTCTTGCACTTCAACCAAGGCACATATCCATCCAATGCAAGTTACTTAAACTCAGTAAACTTAGTTTTAGGATCAGAATTTACATACATTGTGCATATTTTTAAATTACAACGTTGCTCTGCTCATACAAGGCAGTTAACTCTGAGGTATATCCCTGCTAGTTCTAAGTGTACAGAGACTGCTTCTAAACCTTCATACCTTACTACATTTTTTTAAAAAATTTAGGAAAAAATTCTCTAAGTATTAGACAAAGTGCAGAGACTTTACCTCAAAAGACTACTTCAATCAGGCATGCTACACGGAGGATACTATGCAATCTATTCGCAGTATCTCTGTAACTATGCAGCTGCGAGCGTATGATCCCCTCCCAATACAAAGGCAAAGATTTGGAAAATAAAAATGGAAGCCTGCTCTAGAAGAAATGGTTATACATACAGGATTTTTTTTTTTTCCACCTTGATTCCGGGTTTTATCCAAAAGAGAAAGATCAGTCCCTCACTTCTTATTTATCACAATCCTGCAGGAACAAGATCCCTTGTGGCATGTGTGTATACTCTCCAAGCACAAAGAGGAAATAGTCCAGAGATTTTCATTCATCTCAGTATCTTCAGCTGTCTAAAAGTCAGGCATCTAATCTAAACTAGACATCTAGGCTGCCTCAACAAAGAGAGAAGCATCTCCAGACAGCGATTCATCTCCCCCTAAAAATAATATTTCAGTTATGGGGAGGAGGACCTGCACAGGTACCTGGAGAGTATGATCACTCTCCCCTGGCCAGAAGAGAGGCCTTCCTGATGAGCATTCACAAACTTTTAAACAGCTGAAGTCACAGAATTGCCACATCTCCAAGTGGCTCTACATTACAGCACAAGATGGTTACAGCCAAGCAAGCCTAGAACTAGGTAGCTGAGGGGCTTGACAGCAAAAGCCCTGTTGCAACAGAACATCACACACAGGCACTATAAAACCAAGAGCTCATACTTTCAAGTCCATGTGGTGCTCTAGCAATAGCTAGATTGCTTCTTCTTCATACAATAGTTTAGGACTGCTTCCTAGGCCACCATTGTCACTGCCACATCCAACAGAGGTTACGAAAACTTGTTCACAGAGCTTTGTAAAGCAGCAGAGTTCTGCTGTTATCCAGTTATTTGTATTTCCCTCTGCAGAAAAGCATGAATACAATGGACCACTGCTGACTGATAAACAAGTTTCTCCTCTGCCATTTGTGAGCTGGTCTTCAGAGGCATTAAGAACCTGCAGCTGCCAAATCAGCACTCTCAGGCATTCTCCAACCATCCAGTTGCAAAAGGGAGCTCCTGTTTAACGTGCACTCTTCTGGTAGGTTCCTTTTCCACACTGTGTTCAGTAACCTGCAGCCTGAACTGATAGTTTTTCCTCCAGTTAACTCATTTCATATAAAGAATAGGAATGTTACTTCCCAACACAGAGCGTTATTATAGGAATATTTTTGTCTCCTACAAAGTATTTGACATGCTTACCCATTTAGCAAAAGAGAGATTATCTCCAAATATCACCTTCCCATCCTGAAACCCTATCACTACAACTGTGCTAAGATTTGTAATTAGCAAATATCTGTATCTGCTGAGGGACTGGTTCCACAAATGCACAAATACAGACAGCAAACAGAAGGAGTGTTCTTAAGGATGTTTAAATAAGTCTGTGAGCATTGGGTAAACTTGACCTCTTAGAAGAAAAGCAACAGAATATAAAGCTTTACACCACAGGTCGCAGTTCAAAATTGGCACAGCTCAATAGCAACTGGAAAGCATTGCCAAACTGAAGCTTTCATTTTCACCTACAGAAGCATGCTAATTCCACAGTGTAGAATTAGCCTTTTACAATAGCGTCTGATGGCTGCTTGACCATTTTTAAGAGGCTGAAGTAATCTAAATACCAAGAATCTCCATCATCTAACAGAACTTGATGCCACAAAGACTCTGACACCCACCATGTAGGTGGACATTGGGTTGAGACACATCAGTGGTGAAAAATGGAACTTTCAGCAGCTTGTGCTGCTGCTATTGCTGAAAACTTTGTCTTTCATCTCTATGAAGGTGACACTTTTCATGACCACAGTGTTCAGATTTAACACATTAAGGAAAAAAAAAAAGAATCTTTAAACATGTAGATAATGCTTCCAAGGGATCCTTGAAGATCAGAGGCAGAAGTCAGCTGGACCAGTTGTGCAGCACACTCAGTACAGGCTTCAAAGCTCCGAAAGCCAGAAGTTGCACAACTGAAAGTTAAATTTTAGTTATTCAGCAGCAATGGACTGGGAGGGGCACAGCAGCTTCTCACTATTTCACAATGGAGACTTTTTATTCATCCTGCCTAATTATATAGTGACACTAGGAAATGATATTATAAGGGCAGTAACTTCTCCAAATAATTGTCACTCCAAGACATTCTGCAATGCTTTGTGATGTCTTCCAAAGCAGGCTATTTGAAGACTGGAAACAGAGTTTCATGTCAGAAAAATTGGTTCATATACAATTGTCTGAGGCATTTTGTTTTCTTCAGATTCACATTACAAAACCAGCTGCAACACCTGTTGGCCTAACCCATTTCATGTGTGTTTCATTTATTTTTTTGGATCAGCCACTGGCTGACACTAAAACTGAGATTATGAAAACTGGCCAGAGTTAAGACTGTTTGTGTTTGGCTTGGTTGGAGTTAAAAGAATGTTTTCTTTTTCCAGGAAACTAGATGAAAGTTGCATTTTCTGTTTCACATGCTTGGGTCTTATCTTGCAATTTAACACTTGAACAGAACTAGTGCAGGCTCAGTACACTGTTGGGAACATCAAGAACAGGACTTCAAGAGCTGGCCACACATTGCTCATGGTTCACTGGTCAGACAGGAGAAGAGCAGGAGGTTAGGGGGGCTCAAGCATCTGAGATAACATGGGACTGAGGAATGGCCACAGGTAGCCACTGAGGTCCCAAAGTCTATTAGCACAACAGCAATTAAATGAATTAACTAAGAAGTTTCAAGCTTTACATGTTAGAGCGAGACTCTGACCTAGCCATGAACAGAGGAATGAACAAAGAGCAAGGACATTGAAATATCACCTGTACATCCAAAAACTCTGATTTTTTCAAGATCAGTCCTTAACACTGGAAAACATCAGGCAAGAATTTAAAGAATAGAAGAGCCAACCACCCTCAACCTACTATATCAATGAGAAAGAGACCTTCCACAGAATTATATATAATAGGCCTTGCCAGGCCTGATTTTAATTACACAGTCACTCACTCTAACATTTCTGTGGTAGCAAACAGATTATCTGGACATGCACTAGTACATATAGTAACTCTTCTATCAAGGCTGCTTTGAAACATGCTCTCAAAGGAAAGAAGTAAAAATCCTGCACTTCCTCTTTCTTGAAATACTGTCTTTCTGAGATGCTATTCCAGATTTGCAGGTGAAAAAAAAGAGTGTATCTGAAAAGTTTTGTGGACAAAACATAAGCATGGCCATTTAAAAGCAAACAAACAAGCAGCTGCCTTTTTTTCTAGTGCTCATTAGCTTTTCGTTTATAGACTTCTCCAAAACAGTGCTGCACAGGTCACAGGTGAACACCATTATTCCTCCTGACAGAGACAGGAGGCTATATCTGTGTCTATACATATATAAATAAGGTTTGTGTATAGGCATGCACACACACACTTTTAATAAGCCCTGACTTCTTTTAGAGTAAGATTTCCAGGTCTTAATTATTGCCTCAAATGTTAAAATAAGCAAGCATATAATGTTCTTGCCGAAGCTGATATTCTCATTTTTCCCCTCATGAAATCATCCTTGCAACAAAACTTTTCCATCACTTTCTCCACAGCACACCTGTTCAGTTCTCCTCGGTCCTCACGACACACAATGATGCTCCAGCAATACTCTGGGGATGGTATATTATATCATCGATGTATTGGCACCGGTCTTTGAAAGAATAAACAAAGTGGGGTAAGTATACTTTCTATTTAGTTGAACGGGAAAATTCGCTCCGTACTAGATCTTCTGACTGTGCTGTGGTTTGCTCGCCTGTGCAGATTTGCCAAGAAAGTTCCTATTATGCACTATGTGTTGGAACTGCTTAACACCAAACTTCAACCGAGATTATTCCAGCTTGTTGTTTGATCCCACGTGATCTCACACAGACTAAAATCCTAGTGACTTCAGATGAAGGTTACTTCAATTGCACATTACTTGCCAATACTCGTGCTCAAACACCATTGTAGAACATGGTAAAAATGAAGTTGCATAGACTAAAGAGGAAGACAATTCTATGAACCATTATTTGGTAACTTTTTTTTTTTTTTTTGCAAAAGATTAAAATGGTTCCACAGATAAGAAAGAATAATCAAACCTGCAGACTACTATTTTATATACTCACACCTTTTCGAAGATAAGTTACTGACAGTCATTTCAGCCGTTGCCTTTTCCTTGTAATATTCCCCATTCTAATTACTGAGAACAGAAAACTTCTGGGTACCCTGCATTAGGGGAATCACACCAAAATGCAGCTGCTTTATGGTCAGTATTCCATTTCTACCATCTCTCTGAGCATCTGTGCACAATGTTAGTGATTACCAGTTGTACCATTCATTCCCCAGCAGGAGAAACAGTGCCAGGAATCCTGCTGTGTGTTTTGCTTGGCAAAAAATAGAAGTCCCTCTGGAAAAAGAAAAGGGAAGGAAAGTGGAAAGAAAATAAAGTACCTGAGCCTGTTACATGTTTTCATCCTTGTTCAGAACAAATTTCCAAGAGCAAACAGACAAGAACAAGTCCTATACAGTCCTAACTTTAAGACAGAACAATAACTGTGGCCATACACTGTGTTCTGGCATAACTATAAAAAGCTGACAGACAACATTTCTGGCTAATTTTAATTTTTTCCCCAGTCTTCAAAATACTTGAACATTGGAGTAGAAATCAAAGAACATATGTTTTTCTATCAGACTTATAGTTTTGGAAAGATCTGAAGATTAATTTTAAGTTTTTGTCAAAGAATTCCAAACAAAGAAAACATTTTTGGACCATAGTGCCTAGCAATGAAACTACCTAGCAACAGATAACAGAAAAACCATATTCTTTTTTCAAATTAAATTAAGGCAGCATTCATGTAACAGTTACTTATGCTGCTTTTCATATTAATTGTAAAGATCTTTCGGTAAAAACAGTCTGTACTGTCTTCTATTCTGTTAGAGTCCAAATGCGCAGAAGATTGTGGAAAACAAATTTTCAGAGACATGATACTGTCCTTTGTGAGTTTAGAAGTATCCTCTGCTGCCTCCCTAAAGCCAATCACACTCCTTCAATATAAAAATGCAGTAAGATCCCTATGGCAACAGGTGTAGCAGACAGCGATAGAGCTGATCCTTCCTTTATTTCATACAAAAGAATTTCTGATATAAATTAAAGCTCCCTGTGTATAGGTCTCTGATGAAATACCCCACCAATGAACATACTCTTCCACCCAGCAACAATTTTAGATTACCTTATAGTGTATTATCTTTCCTATAGGTTTTAGTTTGTTTGTTTTTATGCTTCCATCCAAATACTCAGCATCAATGGGACAACAGATTTCAAAAATCTACACCTGGAATAATCTAGTCTGTCCTCGCAGGATCTTTGCAGTAAAAAAGTAATCAGTTAAAGACTATTCAACGGAGTCCACCTCTGCTGCTACGGAAGGAGAGTAAAGCCACCGGCAAGTGCATAGCCAGCACAGCCAGGCAGCACATCCCGTGGGTCTGAGGGTGCATAGGAACCATGGCTGCCCTGACTTGTACTTGGATTCAAAGGAGCACTCACACAGGTTCAGAACAGGGCAGCTGAAATGACAGCCTAAAGATACAGTTGACTTCTGGCCTCCCCAGAGGAAAAACCTTGCCAGCCTAAAGAATCAGAGGACTCTCTGCTTAGTCTTTTTAATTAGCTGTTTTTCCTCAGTACCCTTTTAATTATTTTTACATGGCACCCGCTAGGGAGGCTGCATAGGATACATTTTTCTTGAGGGAAGAGCGATCTTGGGGCCCCTGGCAGCATCCCTCTAGTTTGCCTTCTCCGAGACCGGGCTCTCTGCTGGTAGAGCCAGGCGGGATCATGGGAGTTAATAAGCAGCTGGCCAGATGGTGTCTGTCCAAAGGTGTTGGCTTCGTAGACAACTGGAACTTCTCTTTGGGAATAAATCAGTGATACAGGAGAGACAGGCTGCATTTCAATCAAGCACAAGCAGACAGACTATTAGCAGAGATAATTACCTTTACTTTTTTCCCCCCTCCCTTTTCCCCCCTCCCCCCCTTCCCCAAAACCATTAGATGCAGACCCAGGGAGTGAGAAACAAAGGACCCCCAGGGCTGAAAAGAACATGCTTCTTAACAGTACAAGCAAAAAGAAGAAATCTAAGTGCTATTTATTCAGATGCCATCAGCACTTACACCCCACTGCTGAGTTAATACCTATGTAATCATGAAATGGCATGCAACAACAAAAGCTTTTGATATCATAACTTAAAGACATACCCTAGTGGTCTTGCATTAATAAGGCCACCTTGTGGCCTTGTGACCTTTATCATAAGGCACTTCAAGTGCTGATGATGCAGCCTTGGACCATAGCAGCAACTACGTTACTACAGTCTCAACTGTTAACTTCACATTCCAATATGGAAAAACATTTCAGTGCAGTTCAGGCCTGAAGGAGGGCTCCGACACATCCAAACATACAATGCCACCGAGTCCAATTTCACATCAGAAAAACATCTACACGGCTACAAAAGAATAATGCTGCCAACCGGGCATTAAGTAAACAGGATAAGACTGAAGATTTTTTCCTCAGAGAAATGACAGTTAAGATAGTAACTAGGAGTCTGAGTTTGTTTTTACCACTGGCGTCACACTAACACAAGCTAGTCACTTCTCCTATAGCCCCAGCTCTACCTCTCTACAAGGCATAACGCACATTATCTTAATGTGGTGCCTTTGGGCTACAGACCTTAAGGATCCTCAGGTGTAACAGTAATTGGAGCTACCAAGAAACTCAACACTCATGTGCCGATACGGAGTCAAAATAAGGACTTGCATGAACTTTCTTTACCCATTCCTTGAAACAATCTGGAACCAATTTGTTATTCCAGAAAGTTCCCTCTGCCTATAAACACATGCCTTCTTTCAGAAAGTTCCCTTTTTAGGCAACACTAGGATCTCTTCCAGCTATCCCACTGACACCACTCCACAAAAGGTGTTTGCACTTGAAGAGATGATGGGTGAGTTCCCTCAGAGCTGCAGCCATCAAATCCCACAGTACATCAGCCCCTTCCCTCCATCCCCCAGCACAACCACTATACTTCTATTGTCATTAAGAAAATAGATCAATTAAATATCCCAAGGGTAGCATATTTGTTCCTCTCCAGTAGTAAAGAGCAGTTAATCGCTTCCCACTTTCTGAATGGACTTCTGGAGTTGCAGGCTTCTGGGCAAGAGCAGGTTCTTTTAAGACACACTTCTCTGACAGTATCAAAGCCCACAGAGGAATGCAACGGCTCTGATGCATTCCAAGCTCACATTGTTCCCTGCTGCATCATGTATTTAGGTTCCCACACGCAGAGCCTAACTGCAGTGCACACGTCTTTCCAGCAGGAAAAAAAAAAAAAAAAAAAAAAAAGAAAAAAGAAAAAAGGTCTCTCTCCTCAAGTAACTTGGCAAACAGCTTCATTCCACAGAG
>Ga0181612_105272_pt1 | contig 10136 bp, 10 predicted proteins | sample HoacroProtozoa21_FD_119630 | JGI IMG/M metagenome (GOLD analysis project Ga0181612, IMG submission 119630) | Hoatzin crop microbial communities from Cojedes, Venezuel. Combined Assembly of Gp0051906, Gp0051904, Gp0051908
CAGTAAGCCTGCTAGACAGCCAACATTTTGATGTTGCCATAGCATTCCCACGGAACATCATTGCTGCTAGAAGTATGTCCAGGATTACTCAAACTGGATGGACCAAATTACCATCAGGTTTAACTCTCTTGAAGCTCCACAGTATTTGCACAACCAGTTTCAAGTGTCACAGGGACTGGTAAAGCAGCAAACAGTAAAGAGAGCTAGTCACACTTTCAGAGTAATCTGAACCACTTTGTTAGCGGTCTTAGTCCAGTGATATCTTTATTAAACAACACTGAAAACATGGTTTATTAGAACCAAGAATGCAGAATGTGCCTGCATGAGGGGAAAAAAAAAAGTGTCCTAAAGCCAGGGATTTCTAGAACTTTGCAATGCCATGAAGATACAGTTGAGCTAGTTGCAAGAGAGTTATCTCAGGAACTAAAAGCAGAAAACTGTGTCAGCTCTGCAAAGTCACATAAGCACGTGAGCTTGTCTTGGGCAAAACCCAGTGTTGTCATAAAGTGCTGTGTGTCACTGGGAGCACTCACTGGTGATGTTGTTGCAAAGTCCAAAATAATGTTTAGCATATCTGTTTAGGAAAATATTTTTTTTTATATATGTAACATGTAGAAAGAGGACAATGATTTTACTTCTGCACACAGAAATTGTAAGAGCTGATTTATTTTCACATTTCAAGGACCCTGTGTTTCACTTCATGGAAGACATGGCTGAAAGACAGCTTGAGTCCTTGCAGTAGCTGCATACATATAAAAAAAATATCTGAGAGCTTTTTAACCTTTCAAAGAAAGGCAAAACGAGCCTTGATAATTGTAAATTGAAGTTAGACAGATTAACCTTCCAACATGAAAACAGATCCTCTCTCTGTGAGAGTAGTTACATATTGGAACATGTAGATTTGGTAGCTGAAGATAATGAGAAGATGCCCCTGAAAAGATACCTGGCAAAGGAGGCCAGGTAGGGTCCTAAGTAAAGCAGGGCAGTCACAGTGAAGTCATACTTAGATTTTCCCTTGCGTCCAAAATGACAGCACTTATTTTGATTGTTATCAGAGTGACCTATTTCTCACAATTTCTAAAAAGGAAGTTTCCATGCCAGTACTCCACCCAGGCTAATGTTTAATCCAGACATCAAGGTGCCTTTACCTAGTCTCAAAAAGGCACACAAAAGCTCTGGTCCAGCTGAAGTCTGAGACCAACAGAAGCATTGGCTAAGGGCTACCATGGTCTGATCCTATTGCCCTTGCTAAGGGAGTGAAACTAGTTCAAAACAGTATTTTACTCTTTTATGAAAAAAGGATTACTCTTTCAGCTCCTGTGGGGGGAAAAAAAAATTAATCTTAAAAAAGAACAAAAAAAGATGAATTTTGTTTTGAAGTATAGTTCAAATAAATATTATAGATCTTACAGCAATGAATGTAGTTATCTAGAAATTTCAGAAGACAATGTTATTTAAACAATGAACTGGAGCAGGAAATAAATAACCTGCTGACAAAGAGTCCTAAGTTTCTCAGGAAAAATGTTAACTTTTTCACTAATTAACTAGTTTATTTGTAAACTGTGGGGAAATATGTTATGTACTAAAAGAGTAAGTGCTGTAATTCATGTGTGAATGTGCTGTTATTCACACATAATAAAGTAGTTACATTCTTGCTTCCAGTTCAAAAATGATTTTAAGCCCTAAAAGTGTTACCTCTGGCCACACTTCCACAATGATATTTTATAAATATTTAAACTTTTTAGTTCATTTTTTTCACAATTATCAATTACTTTAGTACACATGGAGAAGTGATATACCATAGAAACAAAGGAGTTCATTATTTAGTATCAGCCTTGCTACTACCTCTTCCAAATGCACAGTTGTGTTAGCCCTACGTGTAACAATACGTGGCATATATTTAAATCCTCATCCTAAATAAGCCGTAGTACAATTCAAGGGTTAAACTGTTCTTACTCATTATATGACATGAGTTAAGCTCCAGCTGCCTTCATGGAAAGACAAAATCAGATTCCAGAGAAGTCAACATGAGATCTGTCACAGATAAGATAAAAACATGTGATTTTAGGAGAGTGAAGGCTGAGGACACTGACCAACCTGCAACAGTTGAAGAAGTTTGTGCAAAATGTGAAGTGTATTGTACAACATCAGGCCAGGCAAGACAGATAAGCCTTTATTACAAACAATTTTTTGAAGATAAATTTATTCTTTTTTAAAACAAAATCACGGTGTTTCAGCCATCCACTGTGGTAACCATGGCAATGCCATCAGCATTGTCAGGAAGAAAACAGACCGGTGGCCAAGAGCAGTGTTTCCAGATGCATGTAGTTATTGCTTTCCAGACTGTAGCCATCAACCTTTGTTAGCATCTCTCCCTTTGGCAGTGGACCTGAGCCAAGAGTTCCTTTCACACAGGCAATCAAGAAGAGTCAAAAAGTAGCAGTGACCACCATTTATTTAGACAAACACTGTCTAGATTAAAACCAACCACCTTAAAGTGAAAGACTTCCTCATCCCAGAAAAGAAAAAGAAAAAGGAAAAAGGAAAAAAGAAAAAAGAAAAAGAAAAAAAAAATAGAAAAAAAGGAAAAGGGCCCAAAAAACAGGCCATGGCACTTTTTGAGTGGTATTAAACCTGGTCACCTCTTCACAGACGGAACGCAAGACATATGAAGACGGTAAGCAGGCTTATGTCCTTTCCAGAGAACACAGACCAACAAACATGGCCTTCCCCTCTATCTTTGCATTGCTTGAACTCTCAGAATGGGCTCAAGTAACATCACTGTTAAAATCTGCAAACAAGCAGATTCATTTAATGTATTATTTATCTTCCCCTTTCTGAAACAGGTGACAAGATTTGTTCCAGCTTGCCCACATCTATGGAATTCTTTAGTCCATATTGATCTGCATGTTTTCGAGATCTGTGCTGTATCTCAGGCTTTTTTAACAATACTGAAGGAAATAAAAACAAATTCCTTTTAAGAATTATAGCATAGCTAAGGGCCAGATCCTGCATTCTTTTGTCAGTGAAAACTTCCATTGAAGACAATGTCGGTTCTTTATGAGAAAAGTAAGACTGTGCTCAAGAAAGTTAATGTAAAATATTTGCATGGAATTTTTCCCTTAACTACATTGTACAGCTCTGCTGAAGTTAATGAGACGTCCCAGAATCACTGTAGAAAGACACATAACTTAATAGCGGAAGAAGTTATAAAACCTTGTATAATTTAATTTTGATAATGCCTCAGAACATTATCTCTGGAGTGAAAGCACCTTCATGCTTCTATTGGTATATTAAAGCCGTCTCTTTGTCTCAGAGATTAATCTAAAAAAATGTACAGTCTAAAAATTCCTCTGATATGGTATACTGAGAAAAGAGAGTAGCATTCATCTCACTTAAAATAAATCGTCTAAAGGCAGGACAGATAGTTTAAGCCAGTCAGTTAGGCTCCATCTGTGGTCAGAGAGTGCAATACTTCTATGGCACAACTCGTCTGACCTATTTGAGTGTGAAATGAGTCACGATGCCATCTCTCTGACTGGCCAGAGAGGGAAAACGGACAAGTAGACAGTCCAGTGCCTGTATGTTGTTGACCTCATGTTGGCTCAGCCAGTTCTATATGCAATCAAACTGCCTAAGAATGAAGGTTTTTGTTTCTGGATTTTTTTTTTTTTCATAGTTTCTTAGGTCAAAAGGCACTGTAGCAGTCTTACAGTTTGATCTTCTGCACAACAAAGACCAGCTAATTCAGATTTGAACTGGGTCGTCTCTTCTAGGCAGTCATCAGTTCTTGTTTTAAATTTTCCAGTGAAACATAGACCACCTTGGTTATGTTCTTTCCAGCTACAAATTGCCCTCAAAAATCTGAGCATCGTTTCACATCTGAATCAGAGTAGCTTTTCAACTCCCAGCTATTTGATCTAGTTACACTTTCATCTGCTGGGCTGAAGAACCTGTGTGCTGATCCCAGAGGAAATGGCCAGGAAGGGACGAAGTCATCTCTTGGAATATTTTTTATAACCTAGCTTGATTAAGTTCTTTGAATCTGTCATTAGAAGTCATGTTTTACATCCTGTAATCATTTTCTTATCTCTTTGTGAATCTCATCCGTTTTTTCAACGTCCTCCCTGCTTTTGGGATTTCAACAGCTGATTTTAATATACAGAGGTAATAGCCTCACTAGTCAGCTTGCTTTTTCTCTGTTCCTACACTCCAAGGCCTTATGGACCTTCTTCCCTGAAGCATCATAGAGGATCTCAGATTCAGAGACTCTATAAGCCTTTTTCAGAGCCATGAAGCCTTATCCCATAAACACAGCCCACTTTATTTGTTTCAAGATGTGTGATCTAATAGAACTTTGAACACTTCTTTTATTGTGATTTATTTTCACCGTTAAAGCCCTAAATCTGTAATAAAGAGTGCTTGAGAGGGTTTTGAAGCTGTTGAGTCAGGAGGTGCAGCAGGGACTGAGAGTCGGAGCACTGACGTCATGAAGACATGCCATAGTTCAGCAATTAAAGCCACAGATAAAATAGCATTCTGTCACCTGCCTTATCTGGAACTTAATTAATTTCACCAAATCTGTCATTTCCTTTGTTTTAAAAATTTTTTCTCTTACGTATCACTCTGACAGCATCTCCCAGAAGACGTTTCTCTCACCCCAGCCCGGATGAGCTGTGTCAATGCGTGTTGCTCTGCACCTGTGAGGTGAAGAGATCCCTGGCAATTACACAGTACTTCAGCACAGTGCTGAAGCTTCAACAACTTGGCTCCAAACGTTGGCTCTAGCAGTGATTTAGAAAAGCAGATTAGGGTCTCAGGGATTTTCCTTTTTTTAATCTAATATGAATTCTTCATCTTTATTTTTAACTGCTCTTTTCCTCTTGTATGCAACTTCTCTATGCAACCCTCTGTGCAGGTGGGAGACCTCTCCCAAAGCTGATGGAAAAGAGTTTTGTTCCATGCATCTGCTTGGCATGACAGTTGTGATCAGGATATTGTAACTCCCTCTTGCCCTGCTGGGTCTGATTCCTGGACAGTGAATTCAATCTGCAAATTCACAGCTTCTCTGCTTGTTAGGAGAAGAATCATTACCATCTGTTTTATGAGACTCTAAACCACATTTCATACCACATTTACTTAATACGCAATAGCTGTTACTGCATTTATCACTGGTCTTCTTGTGGAGCAGAAAGCATTTTACCACCAGCTCATTCTCCAGGAAATACTGAAAAGTACAGCTGTCATCCTGTGTCTGAACAAAAATCCAGGATGAGGGTATTTCCTGCAGAACACAGGTTTGGAAGTATTTATTTTGGAAAATCAAAATGATCTGATCTAAAGGTTTAATTTAGATAATGTTTAAAAGGCAATGGAAATATTAGTACTAAAAATTTAAAATAGTTTTCCAGAAGGTGAAAAATAGCAGCAGAATAATTTTTTTAAATACCTTGTAAACAGAAGAATTATATTAAATTTTGAAGTGATCTGGATCAATATGACTGCATTCCTCATACTGTTTCAGTTTAGATGGTGCAACATTTTACAGTGAAGCAGTTTTTTGAAAGCAGCTCAGAGAAGAGGCCTTATGTGAAAGACATGTCTTTCATTCTGACGTGAAAATAAAATTCTATGTCTTTAGCAATGGTGCTTTGAAGAGATTTTTCTTTTGATGAAGACGACTTGAACTGTAGGATAGGATCCATTTCACAAAAAACTTTCCACATCACACTGCTGGGGCCCATGAAGACCCAGAAAGGAAAATACACAACACATGTGCTTGATTTTTTGTCTCTGCCCCCTCCACTTGTTTCAGCTATGAAGTCTGCATAAAAAGAAAACAGAAGGAAATTAGCAGCCATGTGCTTCCATCTAAAAAGTGCAGAAATGAAAAAGCAATAATTGAAATCTCAGTCAGACCAAGCACTTCATATCCCTGATGTGTTCATATCTCAGAGTAGAGTAGCTCCCAGGGTCACTGGACTTGGGAAATTTGGTCTCAGCTCTTAGGATGTGTGACTTACCTCCTCTTAAAATGAAAGACTCTTATTTTCCGTGCTTGTTCAACCTTAATTTCACAATAGCTGGTAACAGAAAGTGGCTTCTGTTTTCAGTGCAGCTGAAAAGGTCAAATTCTGGGTGTTGCTCATCTTGAAATATCATCTTCTCAATTCATTGACAAATTAATGCAAAATCATTTTAATATTATTTCAAAGGCTTTGAGGTCAGGAGGAAGCACCATGGTCATCTGAACAACAAGCTTCAAACACAAACATCTGCAAAGTAGTTTTATGAATGTTTTGATCCTGCAAATACCTTTCTATCCTGTGTTCTTCTAAAGCAAATAAAAAGGTCTGGGTAACAGGTTAGACTGAATTTGTAATTTTTTCCTCCCCTGAAGTTCTGTGTATCTGCATGACCTAATTCTCCTGAGAGCAGATGTTTTGGGACATTGCAGTTAGACTATTCATCATGTCAGTTCAGCAAAACACATTAGTATAACAGCAAGTGCTTCGGCATATTCTAAGAAGTAAATTGCTTTTAAGCACGTGCTCAAATTTCAGCATATGCTTTACTGACGCAGGGCTACAGTGTGTTGTGCTGCAGATATGGGACAGGAGACAGAAAGATTTTGAAATCACACCCAGGTAGGTACAATACATAGCACAAGTTGAAGGGCTAATTTTTATCTGTAACAAAGACCAAGCACAATGGTCTCCATGTTTGAAAGCTTGTCAGAAACACCAACATCTTTTAGTTCAAGTCTTAACTAACTGAGCAACCTGATCTATTTGAAGATGTTCCTGCTCACTGCACTGGGGTTGGACTAGATGACCTTTAAAGGTCCCTTCCAACCCAAACCACTCTATGATTCGATGATTCTGGTTCAACTCATTTTAATCAGAAAATCATTGTGTCTGCATAATCTCCAGAGGAAAATAATAGCCACATTAAAATATATTTTTGAAATACAAAACCAAAACTAACCCTATAATGCTGAACAAATAGTTGTATACCACAAGTTCAAGCTATACATCAAAGCTCACTAAATATAAGAGGCACACAGTATTAGGAGAAAACATGGGAGAATAATCCCCTTAACAGAGCATTATAAATACGATAACTATTATTTGCAAGTACTTGATTATGTACAGTGCTAGAAGACAACTCAAAGCTCTGCAATTCTTTACAGTAACATAAACTGGAGTGGTAACTGCAAGTCAGTGTAAAATTGTTTATTTTCATGAATAGAAACTAAATAAATTCAGAACCACTTAGATTTCATATGTTCAAAAAGCAGTTGATTTGCTGAATACAGATGAACACTTGTACTTCTTCCTGTTATTCTTGTGTCCTGTTTCATTTTTAATAAGTCTTTTGTTAGTCAGATGTGACAAAAAGCTTTAGATCAAACCTCTTGAGGTAAAATCCAAAACTCTGGGGAAAAATAAGAAAGATGAATTTGTTTAGCTTCTAAAAACATAACCACTTTGCCAAGAGCCTCCAGCTGGCAGAACAGAAAAAATGTGTCTCCCAATTGCAAATTGCCAATTCTAAAATGGCACAGCAGCAGCTTTCCACTCTGATTACCTACAGCTGGCCTGCCTTTCACCTCCCCTCTGCCAGGCAAAACAACAGCATCCTCTTGCCATGTCTTCCATCTACCTTCTCCAAAAAGCATGTGAAATTACGAAACACAGTTGACAATTAGTTGTGTATTTGAGGTGAGCCCATACTGTAGCTGTCGGGGGGCTCACGAACAGGAGATGAGGAGCACCTCGTTCTCCAGGCCAGCTGGTATGGCCGTGGGTGATGAAACAGGCAGGCTTGTGGCTCACCAGCCCTTCTGTGGGTCTTGAAAAATACAAGCACTGATCTTGAGACTAATTGCTCTCAGTTTAACTTCATTATGTAAATCAATTAGGTAGTTAGACAGAAAGATTGACTGACAGCGATGGGCCTGAGAGAATCTTCTTCGCCAAAGAAGGCGAGAGCTTTCAGTGCTAGGGGATGGAGATGGTTGTGCAGAGGAAACCGAGGGGCAGGATATGTTTTTGTGGGTTTTAGGTGGCATAGGTGTTGCTTGAGATGAAATAAAAATTAAAAAACCTGCTTTGTAAATGTTCTAAAAATATGGTGAGGCTGATAGGGCAAGATGTGCGTAACGTAGCATGCAAGTGCAGTTAGTAACAAAGAAAGTAAGCACATGCTTAAATTAAACATGGGCTGAGATGATGCTCTGAACAGAGGGAGGCAGCAGGGCTGGCACCTCCCTGCTGCAGGTGAGTGCTCGCTCAGGAGGCTGCAGAGGCTCAGGCTTACTGCTTGGCTTTTCTCCTGGATCCATGTCTCTGCAGCCTGGCAGAGCTTCAGCGCTGGCTGAGAAGGAGGAGAGCGCCTGCCCAGAGCAGATAATCCCTCTCTGCTTGTGCTGCATTCCTGGAAAAAGAGAGATTAATTGGGGAAGAGAGGGTAGAAGGGGGGACCTGACCCACTCCCCTAACACTGAAGAGGCAGTGAGCTTGGTAGTTTATGAACAAAACAGTCCGTGCCTGTTGTGGGGGTCCCAGCCCTGCAAGAGGGTCTTACAAGAACTCAGAGTACAGAATATAGTTCAGACTGCAAGAGGATTTAAGCATGGCTCTGGCTAATTCCTCAGTAAGCGTTCATACAGGAGCAAAGCATCAACTATCAAGACGGAGAAGGTCCCAGTTGTGCACGGCAGCAGGTTTCCGTGCGCCTGAGGGAACCATGGGGGAAACAGGGAGGCTTGCAGTGAGCTCAAGTGCTTGTAAGCTTAGGCAAGGCCTCAGCACGAGTTTTTTGGTGGGACATTTTGATGTTACAGTGTTCAAATCCATTAGGGAGAAAGCCTGAGAATGCCCCGCTGAGGCACAGTAGCCAGGACTGAGATACTCTGCTCACTCGTGGGAAAGCAGCATGGGGCAGCAGCTGGTCGGGGGCTGAAGGGCTCCTCCCTGCCCCAGGCTTCAGAAATCCTCCTTACTCAGAGAACGTAGAGGAGCACAAGTAGCAAACAGAGCTCCCCAAAGTGACAGAAACATCCCTGGCAGAAACATCAAACCAATACGAAAGCCACACTATTGCAAGGGATGGCCGTCGAGCTCTTTTGTGTGCCTGGTCTCCTCTCCTCCAATGGAACATGAGACCACTGTAATTGCAAACAGCACCTGTGTTAGGAGACACCCAGATGTTAGGTGTCTATATACATGGCAAGCACAGGCGTTACAGGAGTCTCTCTTTAAAACAGCCCAGTCTCTGTTTCTGTCTGGAGAGACTCTAGCTTTTATCTATAAACGCCATGGGAAAAAGGACTGTTTAAGCTGAAAGACAGTGCTGGCAGCCCAAAGAGGAATGATTCAGTAATGAATGAATTAGGCTGAGAAGCAATAGAAATTTTCTTACTGTTTCAGGTTACTTCCCAGGAACAGTTTTAACAGGATTAGGGGGATTAAAAAAATTGAAGTGTTTTTAAAACTTGAGTCCCATTAGAACAGGGATGGGTACATACGCAGCAGTGGACCTGAGCCTGACAACCTGAGAGGCTTCTTGCAGACCTAAGTTCCTTGACACATTTAACATCACGCATTTGCAGAGATTGCAGTTTGCCTTCCGGTGCATGCTGGCTACTTATGAAGACTGTTGAAGGGTTTTTAGGAATGACAGCCCTAGGCAAGCCTGCCACTAGTGAAAACTTCTTGCACTGACTAGAATTGCAACAGGGAGGAGAAATTAATCAAGGCTCCTATAATAAGTGTAATTCAGGAAGCAATTAAGACACTATAGCTTTAAACCACAGTAAAAGCTTGTGCTGTACCTCAGTGTCCAAGTATAATGAGGGAACAGAGAAATCCCCTACTGCTGCCTTGGAGATCCCTCTCCTGCCAAGGGAACTTGATCTCTGGCATGCTAAAACGCGGCTCTCAAACAAACCGTGTAGTCTTTCCCTCTCTGTGGTGATTTTTCATTCCTTGTACCTCCACACAGCCTGTAAACAGTAAGCGGTAAGTGGCTGGTAACCTTCCTTACAGTGGCCCCAGCAGCATGGACAGCTCTTCTTGGCTCCAAAAAGAAAAAGAAAAAAAACAAAAACAAAAACAAAAACAAAAACAAAG